>Ga0316187_10001047_pt1 | contig 23256 bp, 22 predicted proteins | sample CroRivburrow1_MG_FD_204927 | JGI IMG/M metagenome (GOLD analysis project Ga0316187, IMG submission 204927) | Coastal sediment microbial communities from Maine, United States - Cross River worm burrow 1 | ecosystem: Environmental > Aquatic > Marine > Coastal > Sediment | place: USA: Maine...
AAACTTATGCTCGAGCTGAACCAGGAGTTGCAGACCAGCCTGATCATCGTGACGCACGATCACTCCATCGCAGAACGTATGGATCGTATCCTCGTGCTCGAGGACGGGGTTCTCAAAGACTCAGCCTGAGTTGTTGTCCCGACGGTCGCTGCGCTTGCGTGCCTTATAGTCAGCCAGTGACAGGCGCCAGAAGATATCCAGGGTCACATAGCCAGCCACGGCGGCAGTGGTACCGAGAATGACGCTGCCGAGCAACATCGGTTGCCAGATATTCACGAATGTGTGCGTAACCCAGTCCCATGACAATTCAAATGCAAAGGGCTGCAGCTCCCAGCCGAGAATCGCCGAGCCCAGGCGATACGCGAAGTAGTACATCGGGAACATGGTTGCCGGGTTACTGACCCAGGTAGAGACGGCCGCAATCGGGATGTTTACACGAAGTGCCAGCGCGAGAAGCGCCGCCGTCAACGTGTGCCCCGGGAACGGCATGAAAGCGATGAAAAGACCAAGTGCAAACGCCGGGACCACCCAGCGCCGGCGAATTCCCCACAGACGGTGGTCATTGAGCAGGTGCCGGAACGGCGTCATGAACCACTGTTTCGCCAGGTGCTGCCGTTTAAAGGCGAACTTCTTGAAAATGTGTCTGGGCATTTGCTGCTGATCCGGTTTTCATTGCTGCTGCCGGCGTAAAACGCTTCAGCTCGTGGTAAAAACCTGTTGCTTGTTACTGGTGGGCGGTCTGGCGGCGCAGCATACCACGCCGCCACTAGTCTCGGACCTCTGCGTGGTCCTGTTGGTTGCATCGCTTCTTGCAATGTTCCCCACGCGTGTCCGGCCGCTGGCGGTGTTCGTTTTTGGCTACGCACTCTTCGTCCTGGCGGGCCAGCAGGTAATTGCGACGCGCCTGGACCCCGTGTACACAGGTGACAGCATGCTCACCACGGCCCGCGTCGTCGATTTCCCGAAGAGGGCCGGGGACTCTGTCGTTATGGATATCGATGCCATCGACGATGCTCGTATCCCGGTGCGTACTCGCGTGAGTTGGTTCGAGGCGCCTGTTGAGCCACTCATCGGTGATACCTGGCAGCTCGAACTGCGCTTGCGGCAGCCGCGCGGCACCCTGAATCCCGGCGTATTCGACTTCGAGTCGTGGATGTTTCGCGAAAAGTACCGGGCATCGGGGTACATCGTCGCGGGCAAGCGTAATCGTCTCCTGGCGAGCGGCCCGCTGGCTGGCATGGATGGGTTCCGCGCCAATTTTGTCGCGACGGCAAATGCCGCAACCGAGTCGGAATCGGCTGCCGCGGTACTGGCTGCTATTGGCGTTGGAGCGCGTCACGGAATTACACGCGAGCAATGGGACAGGTTCGCCGCCTCCGGCACGAGCCACCTGATGGCAATATCGGGTTTGCACGTCGGGCTTGCGGCGCTCGCAGCCTTCGTCGTTTCGTTTGTCGTCCTCACACCCGTAATTCGCGCAAACGCTTACGTCACGGCCGTCGTCATCGGCGCAGTTGGTGCGCTCGCTTATTCCCTTGTCTCCGGATTTGGCGTTCCCGCGAGGCGCGCGATTGTCATGCTCGCTGTTGTCGCGTTCACGCTGTGGCGGCGTCGCCAGCTTTATCCCGCCGCCACCGTGGCCCTGGCGGGCATTGTCGTATTCCTGACCGACCCGATTGCCACGATGCGGCCGGGTTTCCATTTGTCGTTTGCGGCGGTCGTGCTGTTGTTGTGGCTCGCGAGGCGCAAGGACGTTGTGAAGTCGGCCTGGCGTCTCGTTGACGTGCCTCGCCAGCTGCTGGTCATGCAGGTATTCCTGCTCTTCGGGCTAATGCCTCTGACGGCGCTGATCTTCCAGCGCTTCTCCCTTGCTGCCACGCCCATAAATCTTGTCGCGGTGCCGGTGTTCAGTCTTGTTACGGTGCCGCTGACGCTCGCCGGGATGGTCAGCGACAGTTTCCTTCCGACTGTTGCGGCGTTTGCGTTGAAGCTGGCCGCGCACAGCATCGAGGCAATCGAATGGCTCATCAAACACGTCGTCGAGCTGCCATACGCCAGCATTACGCTGGCGCGTATTCAGGGTATTGCATGCCTGATTCTGCTGGTACCGCTCGTCTGGGTGGTCCTGCCGGGCGGCTGGCCGGGCCGCCGAATTGCGGTGCTCGGGATCCTGGCCGTGGCGACCTGGAAACCGGCAGCGCCTCCGACGGCGTGTTTCGACGCCTGGATACTGGATGTGGGGCAGGGCCTGGCCGTGACTGTGCAGACGAACAGCAGCGTGATGCTATACGACACAGGAATGGCATGGCGCAGTGGAGGCAGCGTCGCAGAGCAGGTGGTGCTGCCGTTTCTGCGTGCCCGGCGAATTGATTACATCGACCGGCTGGTCGTGTCACATGCCGATCTCGATCACAGCGGAGGTGCGCCGCGGATTCTTGATGAGTTGACAGTTGGCGATGTGATCGTGGGCGAATCACTCGATCTGCGCAGTGAGCGGCTGTGCGTGAGCGGAGAGTGGTGGGTTTCCGACAGCATCCGCTTCGATGTGTTGCACCCAGGTCGTACTCACACAGGGCATGGTAATGCGTCGTCGTGCGTTCTGCGGGTCTCTGCGGGCGCGCACTCCTTGCTCCTGACAGGTGATATCGAAGCGTCATCGGAGCGTGATCTCGTCAGTTCGCGCGCCGAGGTCGCGGCCGATATAGCGATTGTTCCACACCACGGCAGCCTGACGTCTTCCACCGTGCCCTTCATAGACTCCGTCTATCCGGATTTCGCCGTTGTGTCCGCCGGATATGGCAATCGCTGGGGTTTTCCCAAGGCGACGGTTGTCGAGCGCTGGGAGGCGATGGGAGCCGAGGTGCTGAATACGGCAACGTCCGGTGCGCTGTACTTCAGGGTCTGCGCCGATGACGGCGTGAACAGATTGAGCAGCGAGCGTGACCGGCGCCGTCGTTTCTGGCATGCCGCGACCTGAATACTGATGTATATTTCATCTTTCCGATTCGGTCTGGGCTTTTATGGTTGAGATAGTCAAATCCGGCGGCTGGTTGATGTTGCCGATTATCCTGTGCGCGATTGTTGCAATGGGCATCATCCTCGAGCGCTTTTGGACGCTGCAACAAAAACGCGTTATTCCCGAGGACCTGACGAGCAAGGTCTGGGGATGGGTGAAGAAAGACCAGCTGGACCAGAAACAGATCCAGACCCTGCACCAGGGGTCGGCGCTTGGCCAGATCCTGGCGGCCGGCCTGATCAATCGTGACCGTGACCGGGTGGTCCTGAAGGATGCTATTGAGGATACGGGCCGCCACGTCGTGCATGAGCTCGAGCGTTACCTCGAGACGCTGGGTACGGTTGCCGCTGTCACGCCCTTGCTGGGCCTGCTTGGCACAGTCATTGGTATGGTTAAGGTGTTCACGGCGATTACGACGCATGGCGTGGGGAACCCGACAGTGCTGGCGGGCGGTATTGCTGAGGCACTGATCACGACGGCAGCCGGCCTTACGGTCGCTATCCCGGCTCTCATCGGCTACCGCTATTATCGGTCGCGTGTTGATACGCTCGTTGTCGACATGGAAAAAGAGGCGATCAAACTTGTCGAAGCGCTGCATCGCCGGAATGAAAAGGACAAGCCGCGCAAAGGAAAGGGCAAGAAGTGAAACTCAGCCTGCGGCAGCGTACCCAGCCCGAGGTTAACCTGACATCGCTTATCGACGTCGTACTGCTGCTGTTGATCTTCTTCATGGTATCGACGAGCTTCGTCAAGCAATCGCAGATAGCGATTCGCCTCCCTGAAGCAGAGAGCACAGCGATCGTCGAGGAAGTGCCGCTGCAGATTGACATCATGATCACCGAGTCCGGCACCTATCTCGTGAATGGGCGAGAATTGATAAACAACCGTGCTGAAACGATTCGCAATGCACTGCAAAAAACGTCCGGGAACAACAGTAATCTGCCGCTGACGATCAGTGCCGATGCAAACGCCAGGCACCAGGATGTCGTGACCGCAATGGATGTTGCAGGTCGCCTCGGCTTCAAGCAAATCAGCATCGCCACGGTTAACGACCCGGTTGAGTGACGTGAGCAAACGCATCGGTCCCGAGGTCAAGGTTGTGTACGGTCGTTTGTGGCGATACGTCACGCCGCACAAATTCGTCGGTTTTATCGCTGTGGTCAGCATGGCGACGACGGCTGTCGTTGAAGGCGGACTCGTCGCGCTGTTGGCGCCGTTGATGGACGAAACGCTGGTCGCCAGGAACCTGGAAACCTCGAAGTGGATACCGTACGCGTTCTTCGTCATCTTTGTTCTGCGCGGACTGTCCGGATTTGGTACTGAGTTGAGTCTCGGCTGGATCGGGCGCCGGGTGATTAGCGACTTACGACGCGATGTCTTCGGCAAGTTACTGACGCTGCCAACGCGATTTTTCGACAATCAAGCGACGGGACCGTTGCTGTCACGTATGTCGTATAACGTTGAAATGGTGGCCGAGTCGGTTACCAGTGTCGTGACGATCGCTGTGCGCGATGTTTTGAGCGTTATCGCGGCATTTGTGGTCATGATCTGGTTCAGCCCGAAGTTGACGATATTCGTCGCCATACTCTTCCCAATTGTCGCTATGCTTGTGCGCTTGCTTGGTATCGCATTTCGTCGATACAGCGGCCGCATCCAGGACTCGATCGGCGAGGTGACCCAGGTGACGGACGAGGTCGTTCGAGGGAGCTGGGTCGTAAAAGCGTTCAGTGGCTACAAGTACGAGCGCGGTCGTTTCGACGACGCCGACGGGCGCAACTTCAAGCAGAACATGAAGTTGATCAATGTACGTTCGCTCGGGACCGCGGTGACACAAATAGTCTTCGGTCTTGGAATTGCGCTTGTGATCGCAATGGCGGCGCGAGAATCAGTCAACGAGCGGCTCTCACCCGGTGAGTTCATCGCGTTTTTCTCGGCAATGATGTGGATGCTGCAGCCTGTCCGGCGTATCACCAACGTCAATGCGACTCTGCAGCGCGGTGTCGCCGGGGCGGACAGCCTTTTCCAGATACTTGACGAAGACGACGAAATCGACGACGGCACACATGAGGCGGAACGCGTACGCGGCGATGTCTCCTTCGACAACGTCGGTTTCTCTTATGAAGACGACGGTGCGGTCATTGACGGTGTCAGTGTCGCTGTTCCGGCAGGATCCACACTGGCAATCGTTGGGCACTCCGGTAGCGGCAAGACCACGCTCGTCAGCCTGCTACCGCGTTTCTACGAGTTGGACTCCGGGACAATTCGTGTTGACGGCGTGTCTGTTCAGGACTTCACGCTGAAGAGTCTGCGCAGCAACATTGCGCTGGTTAGCCAGGACGTCGTCCTGTTCAATGACACTATCCGTGCCAACCTGACCTACGGCAGTGAGTATTCGGATGAGGAGATTGTTGCTGCAGCGGAGGCCGCGCACGTCATGGACTTCGTCAATGAACTCCCGGAGGGCCTGGACTCCGAGGTAGGGGAGCGCGGATCATTACTGTCCGGCGGGCAGCGCCAGCGCATTGCGATCGGTCGAGCCTTGCTCAAGAATGCGCCCGTACTTATCCTCGACGAAGCAACATCAGCGCTGGACACGAAGTCGGAGCGACGTATTCAGGAGGCCCTGAACAACCTGATGAAGGACCGAACGACGTTGGTGATCGCACATCGCCTGTCAACGGTTGAAGGGGCTGACAAAATCATCGTGCTTGATGCGGGGCGTATTGTTGAGTCAGGTACTCACGCCGAGCTGCTTGCCCAGGCTGGGCATTACGCGGCCCTGTATCGCATGCAATTCAGTGACGAGTCGCAAGACGAGTGAGAGCAGGCGCAACCTACAATTGGATTCATCGTGTCTGGTATGAGGATGCACCGTCCGGTTGGATCCTGCTGCCGCTAAGCGGACTCTATTGGTTGATTCTTAGCGTACGGAAGATTCTGTACGACTCTGGCATTTTCAAGACACACACTGCCGAAATTCCTGTCGTCGTCGTTGGCAATATCACGGCCGGCGGGACAGGGAAGACACCCACTGTTTTGTGGCTGGTCGAACAGCTTCGAGCACGCGGTTTCGCGCCGGGCATCGTGAGCCGTGGTTACGGTGGTAGCAAAGCAGATACATCGATGCGCGTGGAAGTGGATACCGATGCGGCGGTTGCAGGCGATGAACCGGTGTTGCTCGCACGAAGGGGACAATGCCCGGTCGTTGTTGATCCGAATCGCGTGAGAGCGGCGACGATGCTCGCTGAGGACGGCGCCGACGTCGTGATTGCCGATGATGGTCTGCAGCACTATCGTCTCGCTCGTGATTACGAGATTTGCGTTATCGACGGTACGCGCGGCCTCGGAAATCGGCGCCTGCTGCCTGCCGGACCGTTACGTGAAGGCGTACAGCGCCTCGATGACGTTGAGCAGGTACTCGTGAACGGCGTTTTGCAATACGGTGAACAGGGGCAAACCACGGCCGAACAGAACGCGATTTCGTTTGAATTGGTTGCGACTGAAGCTTGTCGCCTGAATGGTTCACTGGCGCGGCCGATCGGACGATTTTCCGGAACGACCGTTCACGCAGTAGCCGCGATCGGTAATCCGCGGCGCTTTTTTGACCTCCTGCGCCTGCATGGCATCCAGGTGATCGAGCATGAGTTTCCGGATCATGCTGCATTGAGTCGGACTGACCTTGAGTTCGGCGATGAATTCGAGGTTTTCATGACCGAGAAAGATGCCGTTAAACTGGGTCGCAGCGTCGGGGATAAATTCTGGTATGTACCTGTGGAGTTGACAATTGACCCGGTGGAAGCAGCGCCGCTGCTTGAACAAATCGAATCGCGTCTTCGTGCGAGGCGGAAATGACCGATTTCGTTGTAGTCATTCCTGCGCGCTATGCGTCGACACGCCTGCCGGCCAAGGCGCTGCGTGAAATCAACGGCAAGCCGATGTTGCAGCATGTTTACGAGCGCGGTTCAGAGAGTGCGGCGACCGAGGTGGTTATTGCGACGGACGACGATCGCATTGCCGAGGTAGCTGAGGCATTTGGCGCGATAGTCTGCATGACCGGGAACCAGCACCAGTCAGGTACGGAACGTATCGCGGAAGTCGCGGATCTGCTTGACTGGCCAGACGATCAGATTGTCGTGAACCTGCAGGGTGACGAACCGACGATGCCCGCTGCCCTGATCGATGAATGTGCCGCATTGCTTGACGATGCAACAGCGGACATCGCTACGCTGGCATCGCCATTCCTGACGCAAGACGATTTCCGTAATCCCAATTGCGTAAAGGTCGTCCGAGATATGAACCACCATGCTATCTATTTTAGTCGGGCGACAATCCCTTATCCGCGTGATGACAACGGTGATGAGCGTGCGGCGATTACAGCATTGCATCATCATGGGATCTACGCGTATCGCTGCGGCGTGTTGCGTCAGTTTGTTGCTGCTGAGCCATCCGAGCTCGAAGTTTGCGAACAACTCGAACAACTTCGGGCATTGTCGCTCGGCATGACGATCGCAGTCGGTATTCCGTCGGAGCGTCCGGGATCCGGAGTAGATACCCAAGAGGATTTGGAGCGGGCCACTGCAGAGTTATTGAAATGAAACGAACGACGAGCGTGCTGTTCGTCTGCATGGGCAATACACGAGCATCGTGCTGGTAGCGGGTTTCAGCCAAAAAAATAAGAGGCTGCCTCTTAATTCCTTCAAATCCGCCTCGGATACCTGGGTTTATTGGGAGTTCTCACAAAGGCTCGTTTTTCCGGCAGGTCTACCTTTATGACGTCTGGCGTGTCGTATCTGGCGGTCGACTATTTGCCCGTATACCTCGCCATGAGTCGTCGTTAGGTCCGTGAGACGCTTGCGACGGATGTCGTGAAAGACCACGTCTTCTATGCCAGATAGATCCCGGACCTTCCATCAGTGCGTATCCACCGTCCGGTCGGTAGCCCCGCGGAGTTCACGTCAAACGGGTATCTATGCTCAATGAGTCACGCCGTCTGAGACTTGAGCCTTTTTCGGCCTGTCAAAGAAATTATGTCTTCGCGTGTTAGGAACATAGTCTGACTGTCTGTCCATCGATTACAAAAATACGATCTTGGCGTTCTGGGAGATTTGCCCGAGCGACAACGCCTCTATATCTACAGTTAACTGGGAATTGGCCGATTTACAACAAACGAAATTAGCTGCCAAATCGACGCTGCTTCGCCAAGAATACACAGAGTGATGAAGGTAGTCGGGGCAGGTAATCTCGGTTCTTTGGTTTTGTCGGTATTTCCTACAGCGATGACATTGATAAGGCGAAAGCCATCTTGCGGGACGTCGTCGAAAATCACGCTACCTGCCTTAAGACCCCGGAACCCAATATTCGGCTCAGTGCGCTCGGCGAATCATCCGTGGACATCATCTGCCGTCCATGGGTGCGTACGGACGACTACTGGGAAACGTACTGGGATCTGACCGAGGCTGTGAAAAAGCGTTTCGCCGAGGAAGGAATAACTATCCCGTTCCCGCAACGGGACATGCACATGCATCAGGTGCAGCCGGCCTAAGGCAAGTGCACTACACGCCGCGATGGAAGCATGTTCCCCATGGCGGGTATTGATGTCGCCCTTAAAGTAAAGAGGCCATCGCGAATGCGATGGCCTCTTGTTTCTTGCTGCTGAGGATCCGATCAGGCGTCGGGGCCGACGTGCAGCACGCGCATCATCTCGTGGTCTTCATGCGAGAGGATGTGGCAGTGCCAGACGTAGCGTCCAGGCTTGTCGAAGGTTGCCTTGATGATCGTCACCTGGTCTGGCAGCGCGGTCACCATATCCTTCGGTGCGTTCTCGACGTACTCGAAACCCGGGTCGATGTTGACCGTTTTGTCGAGCGTCCGGTTCATGATCTTGAAGCCCATGCCATACGTCGAGGCGTCACCGGCGACGGAGTTGTGCTGCACGGTTGGTTGCACCATGAGGTATGTCCCATCACCTGCAGCGTCTAGTTCGCTCGCGAGAACACGGTCGTCGGCATTCGTATTGCTGTCCCAGATAATCGCTTGACGTCCGACGATCTCGAAGTTCACGAGGTGCAAATGTACCGGGTGTGCATCGCCCGTTACGTTCCAAATATTCCACCGCTCGGTCTCTCCCAGTTTCGGATTCTCTGTCGTCGGGCTGTGCCAGGCGATCGAACCCTCCATCCTGCCCCTGAGTGGCGAGGAGGTGCCATCGGGCAGCATCGCCTGCCGGTAAACCGGCGTGTTCGGCCACCTGATCGGGTTTCCGAGATGATCGTTTGCCCGTTGTGCCGTGCCGAGCAGCGGCTGCAAGCGACCGTACTCATCCTTGCCCTCGAACAACGCCACGTTGCGAACCCGATCGACCGGTGGGGTCGGCTGAATGTTGTAGCCGAAATTCGCGGTCGAATCGGTCATAAGCGGGCTTACGTCCGCTACGGACGACAGCGGTTGATTCACGTTGAACGCCATGATCCGATCGGTGCGCTCGAAAACCTGGGGTCCAGGAATATCGCCACCGAAAGGCTCGTCGCCGCCCACGTTCTTCATGATAATGCGTTTTCCTTCGTGACCCTTGAAATCGAAGATCACGTCGTAGCGTGAGCCCGGTTCGCTAAGCAACCTTGAAACCATGGTCGGTTCCGCGGCCAGCCCCTGGTCGCTGCCGATAACCCCAAATTCGAGTGGTCCGGTTGCGTTTCCAAAGCCTTTCGCATTCTTCGGCACTTCGTAGAACTCCAGCGCCATGAAGCGGCTGTCGGTACCGTTTAAGAGACGCATGCGATAATTGCGGGGTTCCACCTCTTCCTTCGGCCAAACGACGCCGTTGACGACCATGTGGTCACCGAAGAACTCGGCCAACCCGCTCGGACCGGCCGGTGGGTTTGCACCTTCGCCGTCAATGAAATCGGCGTAGTACGGGTCGCCCTCGAGTGCGGGATAAAAGAGTTCGCCGGTATTGAGGAACATGCGGTCCTGGATGGCGTACAGCTTTTCGTACGGCCAGACGGGTAAATTCATCGGGTTACCGAGCAAACCGGTATCCTGGTCGTCGCGAACGATATAGAAGCCTGCCAGGCCAGCGTAGACGTTGAGGCGCGTTATGCCGAGGGCGTGATCGTGATACCAGAGCGTACCGGCTGGCACGTGGTTATCGTAGCGGAAATTCTTGTCAAATCCGCCTGCTTTGGCCCACTGCGGCCCGAGCACGTCTTCGTAGGGGTTGTAGAAAAATTCCGGGTTGCCGTCGAACATGAAATCCGTGTGGCCGCCATGCAGGTGGGTACTGAGCGGCACACCGTTCGTTGCTATGGAGAAATTCTCATAGCCGGGCAGGCTGTAGCACCAGTGCATGCTGGTATCGAGGGGCAACAAGTGTGCAGCCTCCTCAAGGTCGTTCTTCCATTGCACCCGCGTCTCTGTCGGAGTGCCGCTGCTCAGGCTGCTCTGAATTTCGAAGGTCTTGCCGGGCCAGCTAACGTTACCTTTACTGTCGCCATAGCCCCAGACAGGTGTGTTGAGCGGGGTGCTGCCGTCGGCCCCGACGAGCCCGACTTGTTGCACCGACGGGCCGGCCGAGACCTTATATTTGCCACTGCCCCCGACTGTCTGGTAGATAAACCCGGGTGCCATGGCGTCCGGTACCGCGTTGGCGAACCCGGCATTGCGGAACTGGAACCGCGGATTGGACAGCCCCCCAGTCGCGCAGCCAAGAATGCCTGGAGCGCAGGCTGGTGCCGCTCCCGCCTCTCGAATCACCCACCCCATCGGTGCGCCAGCAGCGAGGGCTGCGGCAACACTGGACCGCAAGAAATTTCGTCGATTAATCACGTCGTTCCCCTTTATTCATTATTATTCAAGGGTTTACGGCACAGCTCCTGTGAGCGCGTAAAAGGAAGGACCAATGGTCGCGTGCCCCTGTCTCCAAAATGCGACATAAGACTAGCAACGGGACCTAATAAGAAAAATCGGGCAAATAACCCAATATGGGGGGGGATTCCCTGTATTTATCCGATTGCACCATTTTGGACATGGCGTCCTTGCTTCTTTGAAGCCATTCCAGAGGTACCAGTCGACTGTTCGGTTTTGTCCAAGCAACTGATTCCACCCGGCTTTCTGAGCATCCTCAGTTTTACTCTCACTTTTCTGTGGCAATTCTCAAACAGACATGAAGCGACGCACGTTCGATTACAGAACATTACTTCTAGTTTGCACGGAGATTTCTCGTTAGCTTCCCTACATAGAAATCAACGCTAGCCGAGACCAACGGTGTTCCTGGAACCCGAATGGGTCCAACGATTTCGCCCGAGGTGAGACTCAAGTACTTGCCGTTAGAAAGACGAGCGAGAAATCGAGCTAGATCCATTGAATTTCTATCGTGCTTCCTGTCCAGCGTCTTATCTGTAACGAATTCCTGAGCCAGCAGCAGACTTCTAGTGTAGCCATGCCGTTCTCTCACACAGGGCGCCGGCGCTCGCTGCATCGTTGTTGACGTTGTGGGTTGTCTCGCGAATATCCAAGAGACTCGTCGAATGGCAGATCAAGCGACCCATCGCAATCAATACGGGTCGTGATCAGGAAAGAATATGGCTAATCTGTTGTGGAAGAATGACGGGAACATATGCATTGTCGAAATGAAAAACGTCTCCGTTGATGCCGCGATCATTCCACAGGCTCTGCAGTACGCGTTTTGAGCAGAATCCAATCCAGACTCCATCAAGTCTCTGTGGCTTGAATGCGAAAATAAGCCCGATGAGCTGCCAATTAGCTGGGATAATTTTCAGGTTCGCATAGTCATAATCGCGCCATCTATTCTGAGGTCCACGCTGGAAATCGTTGAGAAGATCAACTATCGGTGGAATTAATCGAAGTCAAGCGATGGGTTGACGGCGATGATTCATACTTCTTGGTTAACAAGTTAGAGGCGGAAAAGAAGACGTTTCGAAATAAGCCGGCGTCAGGGCTGCCAGTGTATGACGAGAAGTTTCACAAGAAGGAGTACAAGAAAGAGAGCGCGATCGAGTTCATGAAGTACGCGAAACAACTAGAGAATCTAGTAGAGAAAAATAGATGGGACCTAGAGTTGAAATTCAACAAGCACTACTGTTCGTTCAAAGCGGGATTCTTCAACGCTTTCGCATTCTTCTTCAATGTTTCGGAAGGGGAAGCTAAGCAATGCCCTATCGAAATGACAAGATATAACAACAATTGGAAAAGGGCTGAATATTTCATCGAGCCTAGGAAAACAAAAACTAGTGACTATCTGGAATTATTCAATATTGCATAAGAGTCGACTTGAATTTGAAGTAGAATACTCGTCTTCATAGTGCTCGTTTTCTATGTAGAATTGCGCGCTTGAAGAGCGCCAAATGCTGCCTCTCATCATGCTTGCAGAGTCAATAAAAGCAGTGACTTAGCAAGGCAAGTAGGGGTAAATAAGAGGCACGAAAAAGGTCGGTAAGTGACAGAAATAAAAGCAAAAACTAGTGTTTTATTTGTGTGCATGGGCAATATCTGCCGCTCGCCCACGGCGGAAGGTGTATTTCGCTATCACGCCGAGCAGGCCGGAATGCTCGAAAAGCTCGACATCGATTCCGCAGGCACGCATGCCTATCACACCGGGGAACCAGCGGATCGGCGCGCGCGAGCGGCAGCCGAGCGGCGTGGCATGAGCCTGGAGGGAATTAGTGCACGTCGTGTAGTGAGTGAGGATTTCGAGAGATTCGACTATATCGTCGCGATGGATGAAGACAATCTCGCGCGTCTACACGATGAGTCCCCGGAAGAACATCGCAGCAAGCTACGACTCTTCCTTGAGTTTGCAGGAGGGGACGAGCGAGAAGTGCCCGATCCCTACTACGGCGGCGCCGCGGGATTTGAACGCGTACTCGATCTCGTGGAAGAAGCGTCTCGAGGCTTGCTCGAGACGCTTTCCAGGAAGACTACCCGGCCTTAGTCCTGGGCCGGATCGGCCGGTTTCGGAGCGGGTTTAGCCGCTTCCGGAACTGGCTTGGGTGCAGGTGCTGCTTCCGGTTTCGAAGCGGCCGGTGCGGGTTGTGCCTCCGACTTTGGTTCTGGCTTCGACTCTGGTTCTGGCTTCGACTCTGGCTTTGGCTTCGGCTTCGCCGTTTTTGGCTCGGGCTTCTTCTCAGGCTTCGTGGCCGGCTTTTCAGCAGGCTTCTCTGCGACTACCGGGAGAGACTGCGGTTCCCATGGCAGGAGCCTTGGTTTCGCCGCGCCTGCTGCACCGTTGCCGCCGGTTGCGGCGGCTGGTTTCGCCTCTGTTGATTCAGGTCTCTTCCGTGCCGGTTTCGCCTCCGCGGCTTCCGACTTTTTCTGCTCCCGGGGCTTATCAGCCTTGGGCTTTTCGGCCTCGGGTTTGTCGGCCTTGGGTTTATCAGCCTTGGGCTTATCAGCCTTGCGCTCTTCAACCTTGGGCTTCTCAGCCTTTGGTTTGTCGCTCTCGGGTTGCTCGGCCTTCGCTGTTCTCGGTTCAGCTTTCGCACCTGATTCTGCCTTTGGAGCTGACTGCCTGGTCGCAGGCTTCTCAGCTGGCTTTTCTGCCGGCTTATCAGCCGAAGCAGATTCATCAGCAGTTTTCTTTGCGGCAGGCTTTCTTGTCCGACGGCGCTTCGGCTTGGCCTCAGCACCCTTCGTGTCGGCAGGTTGGTCCGTTTGCTCAGTCTTTGGCGCCTTTGTCGTCGCCTGTTCTGCGGACTTGCTTTCAGCCGCGGCCTTCTCAGCCTCCGCGCGTGCGGGAGGCGGTGCGGGCTTCTTGTCGGTATCCGTTTTCGGCGATTGTTGTGGGGCCTTATCTTCCTGACCTTGCTTATTCGCCGCTTGCTGCTGCGTATCCGCCGCCTGCTCGGGCTTGTCAGCGCCGCGCCGGCGCCGGCGTCCGCCCCGACTGCGACGACTTCTCGATGAGCGTTTAGGCTCGTTCTTTGATTCGTCCTGAGCCTCACTGGCGGCAGACTGTTGCGGCTTCTTCTGCGTGTCTTGTTGTGCGTCTTTCTGCGCTGGTTTGCGGCGTGAAGAGGTTTTCTTCGCAGCCTTTTTGGGTTGCGCCTTTTTAGCGGTCTTCTTCTGTGTCTTCTTGCGCTGCGTTCCTCGCTGGTCACTGCCGCGGCGTTTCGATTGCTGCGACCGGCGGCCGCGGCTTTGTTGGCCGCCTCTTGCATGACGCGGCTGCTCTTCCTGATCGTCGTCGTCGCCGGCAAATATTGAAACGATTGAGGCGAAGAGGCCTTTCTTTTTCGGCTTTTCGCGTTTCGGCTCTTCGCGTTGCGGTGCCGGTTTCGAAGGTTTCAGAGTGCCGACGACCGGTGCTTCGATCGCCTTGCGCTCGAGAATAGCCTGCGGTGCCTCGGGCTCGGCCGCCGCGTCGGAGAGCTCGTAGCTGACGCCCGTGTTCTCGGGCAATTCGGTTTGGTCATCGCGAACTCGCCGGACTTCGTAATGCGGGGTTTCGAGCTGCGGGTTGGCAATCAACACGATCTGCGTGTCGTTGTTGTCTTCGAGACTCTGTACCCAATCGCGTTTTTCGTTCAGCAGGTAAGTCGAAACCTCAACAGGTAACTGCGCGATGACCTTGGCCGTACGTTCCTTGCGAGCTTCTTCGCCGACGATCCGCAGGATCGCAAGCGCGAGTGACTCGACACTGCGAATGTTGCCAAAGCCCGAGCAGCGTGGGCAGGTCATGTGCGCCGATTCGCCGATCGACGGGCGCAGCCGCTGGCGTGACATCTCGAGCAAGCCGAATCGACTGATCTTGCCAATCTGTACGCGAGCACGATCCTGGCGTACCGCATCGCGAAGGCGATTCTCAACATCGCGCTGGGCCTTCGAAGGTCCCATGTCGATGAAGTCGATGACGATAAGGCCACCGAGGTCGCGAACACGCAATTGACGTGCGATCTCATCTGCAGCCTCGAGGTTGGTGTTCAGGGCGGTGGCTTCGATATCGCCACCCTTGGTCGCGCGTGCCGAGTTGATATCGATCGAGACGAGTGCTTCCGTGTGATCGATGACAATGCTGCCACCGGATGGGAGGTGAACCGTGTGTGCGAACGCAGACTCAATCTGTGATTCGATCTGGTAGCGCGTGAATAGCGGCACGGTATCGACGTAATGCTTCAGCTTCTTGATATTGTGCGGCATCGTCGCTTCGACGTGTTCGCACGCGTCTTTGTAGGTCTGCTCGTCGTCGATCAGGATTTCGCCGATCTCGTTGGTCAGGTAGTCACGCAGGGCGCGGACCACCGAATCACTTTCACGATAAATCAGGAACGGGGACGGGCGTTCCAGGACGACATTCAGGATCGCGGTCCAGACCGTCAGGAGGTTCTCAAGGTCCCAGGCGAGTTCCTCGGCGCTGCGGTCGATGCCGGCCGTGCGCAGAATGACGCTCATGTCATCGGGGACAACAATTTCGTTCAGCGATTTTCGGGCCGCGTCGCGGTCGCCACCTGTAATGCGTCGCGAGACGCCGCCGGAGCGCGCCTTGTTCGGCTTGAGGACAATAAATCGGCCGGCGAGGCTGACGAACGTCGTCAGGGCTGCGCCCTTGTTACCCCGTTCTTCCTTGTCGACCTGGACGACGATGTCCTGGCCTTCCTTGAGTACGTCCTTGATGTTGGGTTTGCCGCCACCCTTGGCGTCCTTGACGAAATACTCGCTGGAGATTTCCTTCAGCGGCAGGAAGCCGTGACGTTCAGCACCGTAATCGACAAACGCCGCCTCGAGACTGGGCTCGATGCGCGTAATCTTACCTTTGTAAATATTGGCTTTTTTGCGTTGGCTAGCCGGTGCTTCGATATTGAGGTCGTAGAGTTTTTGGCCATCGACCATCGCCATGCGCAACTCTTCTTGCTGAGTTGCATTGATTAGCATTCTTTTCATGTTGTCCTACTTGTTTGTAAGAGGACAGCAACGCGGGGCAGGGCGCCAAGCGGGCGCAGGGGATGTCACGCACAGGAGAGAGACGCCGGATTGCGTCAGTAATGTACTTCTTTATCTCTGTGTAGGACTGACCCAGATTGGTCAGTGCCAGTAAAAAAATCAGCATGATTTCCCTGCGGCTTTGCCGCTTCGGCGCAGGCCGGATTCCGTGCTTGCTGCCATCTGAAATCAGGTCTCGCTGGTCTGCGGGACCAAAAATAATTCGTTTGGAGTGGATAGGCTGGTATGCCCAATCGCCTCTGGGCGCTAATATAGCACACCTCCTCACCGCAAAAGCAAAGATCATGCAAGAAAACTCCTCAAAAGACGCGAACTTGCGCGCCACAGGCGTCCGCAAGGTCAAGGTCGATTCGGAGCGCGCCGGCCAGCGGATCGATAATTTTCTGCGCAATGAGCTGCCCGGGGTGCCGAAAGGGCGGGTATACCGCCTGTTGCGGCGCGGTGAGGTCCGGGTAAATGGCGGTCGCATCCGGGCCGAGTACAAGTTGCAGGAAGGGGACGAGGTACGAATTCCGCCGGCTCGCGTGAGTACGGGCAGCCCGCCGCCGCCCGAGAGATTGGCGACGGCGATGCTCGACCAGGTGATCTACGAGGACAAACGGCTGCTGGTTATCAACAAGCCGAGCGGTGTCGCGGTACATGGCGGCAGCGGAGTCAGCCACGGCGTAATCGAACTTCTGCGATTCGCAAGGCCCGACCTGAAGGACCTGGACCTCGTGCATCGTATCGATCGGGAAACTTCGGGCTGCCTGGTCATGGCCAAGCGGCGCAGTGCATTGCGCGAATTGCACGAGCGATTTCGTGAAGGACAGGTTGAAAAGAACTACCTGGCACTGGCCGTTGGTGATTGGCAGTACGGGGAGCAGCTTATCGACGTGCCATTGCTCGTCCAGAACAGGAAGGGCGGTGAGCGACATGTCATCGTCAGTGACAAGGGCAAACAGGCCCAAACGCGTGTCAGCCTGTCGCGAACCTATGGGATATACAGTTTGCTGCAATGCGCGCCCGCAACCGGACGTACCCACCAGATTCGCGTTCACCTGCAACACGCCGGGCACCCAATCGCAGGGGATACGCGCTACGGTGACGAGGACGCGAACAAACAGACGAAAAAATTTGGGCTGAAGCGCTTGTTCCTGCACGCGCAGTCCATCGCCTTCGCGGATAACAGTGGCAACGAGTTGCATTTCACGGCACCGCTGGCCGAGGACCTTGAGGAGTTCCTGGCGGTGGGGGTGATTGCCGCGCAGCGACAGAAGAAACAATCGTAGGAGCGGCCATCGGCCGCGATCGCGGCGAATCGCCGCTCCTACGGTAGCAAGTAACCCAGCTGCAGTAGCCGGTCGGCGACCCAGATCATCGGTAGCCCGATGATGGCTGTCGGGTCATCCGTCTGTACCGACTCGAACAGAACAAATCCCGCACCTTCCAGCTTGAAGCTGCCAGCGCAGTCATAGGGCTCGTCGTGCCGCAGGTAGGCCTCGGCCAGGCGACGGTCGAACTGACGGAAACGGACGACGGTCTTGTCCGTGTGTTCGTAGCGAGCCCGGCCGACGGGGTCCAGGATGCAGACGGCCGTGAGGAATGTCATGGTCTTGCCGGATGCAGCGAGCAACTGCTCGACCGCCTTTGCATGGTCGCCCGGCTTGCCAAGCACCTTGTCTCCAATCACCGCCAGTTGGTCCGCACCGATAACCAGTGCATCGCGCATATTGATCGCGACAGCTTCGGCTTTCTTGCGAGCGAGATACCTTGCGAGGTCCGCCGGTCCGAGATCCTGATCGTTGTCTTCGTCGACATCGGGCGATACGACTTCATACTGGTCGAGAAATCGATTCAGCAGGCTGCGTCGATAGGGCGATGACGATGCCAGGCAAATCGGCGGTGCGGATGGATTTTGCATAAACAAATCAAAACCTTAAGATAACAGCGTCAAAGTTTACCCGGTTTGGCGCCAAGGGCAGAAATTTCTGGCCCCCAAGCTTTGACTTAAGCCGCGACGGTCCTTATCATGCGCGCGCCATGGGTAATCCGCTACGCGAACGCCGCAGCGCGGCCGATTTGGCGGCGGGCGCTCAAGTTATTGAAATTGCTGAGAAAATTGGCGATTTCGAACAACTGTCAGCAATTGTCGAAACGGATCTCGTCGCGCTGGATGCTGATAGAATACCCACCGGATGGCGCGATTCCGCTGTCGAAGGGAGCCTCGAATTTGGCTTTGCCGATGCGCAGCAGTCGCTGCCAAAGGTCAACTGCCGGGTCGGGGTCACGGTTGATGCGGTGTGTCAGCGTTGCGTTGAGCCGTTCCGGCTACCGCTTGAGGTGGAGGCGGAATTGCTTTTGCTGGGGCATGAGCAGGACGTCGAGGGCTTCGACGAACTCGAGGTTTGGGAGTTGGAGGAAACGCTGCTCCGGCCGCGGGACATAGTGGAAGAATTGCTGATCATGGCATTGCCGTTTTCAGCGATGCACGTGAATTCGACCGCGTGCAAGGCGCTTTCGCCAGAGGCGAATGAAAGCGCGGAAAAAATGACGACGCCGTTTGCCGCTTTGCGCGACCAGATGGCACAGGATAACTAAGGTTCGGCTTGATAGGCCGGATCGACTGGAGAAGATTATGGCAGTTCAAAAAAGTCGCAGGACCCCTGCAACGCGAGGCGCACGTCGTGCACACGACAAGTTGAAGAAACCGACACTGTCGGTTGATCCGACGTCGGGTGAGACGCATTTGCGTCACCGCGTGACGCCGGACGGTTTCTACCGCGGCAACCAGGTTGTTGCACAGCCTGAGTCGATCGAAGCAGACGACGAGTAGCCTCATCACTGGTCGGCCGAATGGTGTCCGACCAGCTTTCCGGTGAGCTCGCACACAAGCATTTCACTTGACGCCATGAGCGGTGACCTCGGTGCCGAGGTTGTCGTGCGCGCGGCCGCTGCGGCGCTGGAGCGGTATCGCAATATCGAACTCGTGCTTGTCGGTGATGAACCTGAGTTGTCGGGCCTGGTGCGTGACATCATCGGCGATGACGCTCGGGTGCGAATACATCACGCAAGCCAGGTCGTCGAAATGTCGGAACCTCCGGCCGATGCATTGCGCAAGAAGAAAGACTCCTCGATGCGCGTCGCCATCGACCTTGTAAAAGCCGGCGAGACCGATGCCTGCGTCAGCGCCGGTAATACGGGCGCGCTCATGGCGACGGCGAGGTTCGTCCTCAAGATGTTGCCGGGCATCGACCGCCCGGCGATTATTACCGAAATGCCTGCCATCGGCGGTTCAATACATATGCTCGATCTCGGTGCGAGTGCCGAGGCCACCGCCGACCGCCTGTTCCAGTACGCTGTCATGGGTTCGATCGTCGCCGCAGATATTGTTGGCATCGAGGCGCCGAGAATTGCCCTTCTGAACATAGGGGCGGAGGACACGAAGGGACACGACACGGTCAGGGAAGCAGCTGCGATGCTCAGCAAAAGCACGCTGAATTACGTCGGCTTTATCGAAGGCAGCGAACTTTTCCGGGGCAAAGCCGATGTTGTTGTGACTGATGGCTTTACTGGCAACGTTGCACTGAAGACCATTGAGGGAACGGTCGGGATTTGCGTGCACTATTTGAAACGCGAATTCAAACGTAACTGGTTCTCGAAATTGCAGGCATTACTGGCGCGGAACGTACTGAAGAACCTCGCCGTTCAAATGGATTCGCGCAAGTACAATGGTGCGACTCTCGTCGGTCTAAATGGTATCGTGATCAAGAGCCACGGCAGTGCCGATGCCTATGCATTCGAGCACGCGATCGAGACAGCAGTTGTCGAGGTTCGTAATCAATTGCCACAGCAGATCGGCAGGCTACTGGAGAGGGAATCGGCATGACGTATTCGCGCATTATTGGTACAGGACGGTATCTGCCCGAACGTGTCATGACCAACTTCGATCTTGAGAAGATCGTTGAAACGTCGGATGAGTGGATTCGCACGCGTACCGGTGTCGAACGCCGGCACGTGGTGGAAGAGGATCAAACCACGTCCGATATGTGCGTGGTGTCGGCGCAGAATGCGATGGACGCAGCTGGTGTTACGCCCGCCGATATCGACATGGTGATAACCGGCACGACGTCGCCAGACGTCATATTTCCCAACGTATCGACCATCATTCAGCATCGCCTGGGTATTCCAGCGTGCACAGCGTTTAGCCTTGAGGCCGCGTGCTCCAGTTTTATTTATGCGCTCACAGTCGCGGATAAATTCGTCAAGGCGGGCGAGGCGAAGTGCGTACTCGTCACTGGCGCCGAGTGCATCACAAAGCTCCTCGACTGGAGTGATCGCAACACGTGTGTTCTCTTTGGCGACGGTGCCGGATCGGCGATTGTAGTGCCGTCGGAAGAGCCGGGCATCCTGTCCTGCGAGCTTGGGGCGGATGGCCAGTATCGCGAGTTACTGCATTACCCGGTTGGTGTGTCAAAGAACCTGGCGGTCGCCGGCACCGACGAAGCCAACATCATCATGCAGGGCAACGAAGTCTTCAAAGTCGCCGTCAAGACGCTGGGCAGAATCGCCCAGGCTGCGTTGGACAAGGCCGGCGTGAGCAAGGAAGAGCTTGACTGGCTCGTGCCACACCAGGCGAACATTCGTATCATCCAGGCGATGGCAAAGCGCCTGGACATGCCGATGGAAAAAGTCATTCTGACGGTACAGGACCACGGCAACACCTCGGCGGCGTCGGTACCGCTGGCCCTGGACGTTGGCATTCGTGATGGCCGGATCAAGAAAGGCCAGCTGATCCTGATGGAAGCCTTCGGTGGCGGCTTTACCTGGGGTTCCGTTCTGATGCGCCTGTAATGGGGACAGTAGTTCGGGGACAGTGACCTTATCTCCACTAGACTGGAGATAAGGTCACTGTCCCCGAACTACTCACTGTCCCCGAATTACTGTCCCCGAATTACCAGAGGCTGCTTTTCTGTTGCTGCGCCGAGCGGCGTCCCATGCGCTGGTGCAGTTGTTGGCGCTGCCGGTCCAGGCGGTCGCGGCGAATCACCGGGTCGACATCGGCACCGTGCTCCTTTTCGAATTCGTCGCGAAATTTGCAGAAGTCCTCGTAGGCTTCGCGTACATGCAATAACTCACGTGCAACGAGTTCGATGATGATGACGTCATCGAGGTAACCAATGACCGGGATGTCGTCCGGGAGGATATCTTCGGGATCCGCGAAATAGACGAAGGTTGCCAGCAGGCGCTCGCGATAGGTTTCGGGCAACTGCCATTCTTCGTCGTTCAGCATGCTGAGCAGCGATTCGAGTTCCGGAATGCGCTTGCCGACGAAGTCCGGCAGGGGCTCGCTGCCGCGAATCTCGTCGAGTACCGCCCGAACGGCGTCGATAATTTCGGTATCTTCCGCATCTTTGACGGCCGCCCGCGACTGGCGCAGCGCTCTGCGGAAGAATTGCAGGTCGCGGTCAGTCAGTTCGAAGGAGATACTGAGGCTCATTCCGACAGGCTAACGGCAATTCCCTATGGTGGTCAACGCATGATGGTTTACCATAGCCACAGGTAAGCGGGTCCAGAGCAATGAAACCGAAACTCATAATAGGTAACAAGAACTACTCAACGTGGTCGCTACGGCCGTGGCTCCTGATGAAGGAAGCTGGTATCGATTTCGATGAGCATCGTATCGTTCTTGATACGCCGACGACGGCGAAGGAGATCGCCGAATTCTCAGATGCGGGAAAAGTGCCGATCCTGCAGCTTGGCGATGTCACTGTCTGGGATTCATTGGCGATCGCCGAAACCGTAGCCGAACGCTGGCCTGAGAAGAAGCTGTGGCCGGAGAATCCGGGTGAGCGCGCGCATGCCCGCGCGATCTCCGCAGAAATGCACTCGGGCTTTACCCATTTGCGTAACTGCATGCCCATGAATTGCCGGGCTATGGGACGCAAGGTTCATATCCCCGACGAGCTTGGTGATGACATAACTCGCATCATCGATATCTGGGCGGAATGCCACAAACACTATGGCGATCGTGGCGGCTGGTTGTTCGGCAGTTTTTCGATCGCCGATGCCATGTACGCGCCTGTCGTACTGCGCCTCCGGACCTATGGCATCAATTTGCCGGACTCCGCGGGCTACTATCCGCATCGACTGCTCGAAAGCGAGGCTATGCAAGAGTGGCTCGCTGCCGCAGAATGCGAGACCGAAGTCATTGAGGCGGACGAAAAAGGCCAATAATGCGCAAACTGTTTCTTCATCTGGCCGCGATAACGCTGGTCACCGTGCCGGTTTATGCGGACGTGTTCGAATTGCCGCCGGAAGGCTATGACGTCATTGGCTCTGTTTCGACGGTGACAGCGCGTTATGAGGATACGCTCGTAGATATCGCGCGGCGTCACGGTCTCGGCTACTACGACGTTGTGCGGGCCAATCCCGGTGTGAATGTCTGGTTGCCGGGCGAGGGCGCCGAAATCATCCTTCCCAGCCGTTTTGTATTGCCGCCGGGGCCGCGCAAGGGGCTCGTCCTGAACCTCGCCGAGTACCGCATGTATTACTACCCGGAGGCCAAAGAAGGCGAGCCGGCTTACGTCTACACCTACCCGATGAGCATCGGGCGCATGGACTGGGAAACGCCGCTGGGCAAGACCAGTATCGTGGCGATGGCAAAGAATCCGGCCTGGTATCCGCCGCAATCGGTACGCGAGGAACACGCCGCTGATGGTGATCCGTTGCCGCGAATTGTGCCGCCGGGCCCTGCGAATCCGCTGGGCACACGCGCATTGCGCCTGGGCCTGCCTGGATACCTGATCCACGGCACGAACCGGCCAGCGGGCGTCGGCATGCGCGTATCACACGGCTGTGTGCGCATGTTCCCCGAAGATATTGAATTCCTGTTCGAACGGATCAAGGTCAAAACCCCCGTGCGCATTATCAATGTCCCCGTCAAGATTGGCTGGGACGGCGAGGCACTGGTTGCCGAAATACATCCCTTGCTCGAGGCGGCGCAGCCACTGGCCGAAGAGACGCTTGAGCAGATCGAGCAACTTGACGCGGATGTCCAGTTACCTGTGCCGGACCCTCAGAGCAAGGATCCGCTGACCTACGTCACCGAGCAGTTTATTGCGGCGACAGCTGAGCGGGCAGGGCAACTCGACTGGGACCGGGTCGAAGAACTCGTCGGGCGGTCGGACGGCATCCCCGAAGTCGTTGGCAGGCGCATAAAAAACGCCGCGACAAGCGCGGCGTTCGAATAAAGCGGTTTGTAGTCTTAGAGCTACTAAGTCTTGGTCCTGATTACTTGGACATCG
>Ga0316187_10001051_pt1 | contig 23187 bp, 24 predicted proteins | sample CroRivburrow1_MG_FD_204927 | JGI IMG/M metagenome (GOLD analysis project Ga0316187, IMG submission 204927) | Coastal sediment microbial communities from Maine, United States - Cross River worm burrow 1 | ecosystem: Environmental > Aquatic > Marine > Coastal > Sediment | place: USA: Maine...
TGGTAATTTTTGGATTTGTTGCGGAATAGTAGTAATCGCACTCGTCCCGTTTAAGCTTTTCCGGTTTTTCTCATTAATTGGTGTTAATTCTTTGTTTTGAGCCTTGCTAACATTTTTTGCCTTTTTTTCTAGCATTTTTACTCGCTCAGGCTCTGGGGAATTGAGCACAAATATGGTTACACGTCTGTTTTTATTTCGACCTTCGTTTGTTCTGTTGTCTGCGACAGGACGAAATTCACCGAATCCAATAGCTTTTAGTCGAACTGGATTAATATTAGACTTGGCAAATAAACGCACGACACTAGAGGCTCGCGCAGCAGATAGCTCCCAGTTTGAAGGATAAATTAACGTATGAATGGGTACATTGTCTGTAAATCCTTCAACGTTAATATTACTTTCAACTTTACTCAGTATGCCTGCTATTTTTAGCAATGCTGGATTTGCTTTTTTTTCTAAATTGGCACTGCCACTACTAAACAATATACTGGATTTTATTTCAATCTCAACGCCTAGGTTAGTCTTATTAATTTTGATTAGTTCCTGATCGACTAATTCTTTTAGATTGTGCTCTAATTCATCAGCAATCTTTTGCATTTCTGTTAATTGTTTTCGACTAGGTACAATTTGATGATCCACGCCCACTCTAGAGACAGCATCATCATCAACCATTGATTTATGTTGTATTATCGGCGCACGCAGAGGCGTACCGTATTGTATTGGATCTACTGTTTTCGCGGGATCGTTAAATGCGCTAAATAGTGAACTCGACAGTACCCTGTATTTACCTTCGTTAACAGAAGATATGGAATACATTACAACAAAAAATGCAAACAATAAGGTTATGAAGTCGGCATAGGATACCAACCACCTTTCATGGTTCTCATGCTCTTCTTGTTTTCGTTTTCGCGCCATAGTATATACACAAGCAATTCAACCACAAGGACCACTAACTAACAAATCCCTGCAATTTTGTTTCAATATTTCGTGGATTTTCCCCCTCAGCGATAGAAATAACTCCTTCCACCATCATTTCCTGTATTTGCATGTTGGCGTGAACACGGCTTTTTAATTTGTTTGCAACAGGTAAGAAAATTAGGTTAGCAAGACCAACACCGTATATGGTGGCAACAAAAGCTGTCGCAATACCACCGCCCAATTTGCTTGGATCGGCCAAGTTCTCCATTACATGTATCAAACCCATTACAGCGCCAATAATGCCTATTGTTGGAGCATAACCACCCATTGCTTCATATACTTTTGCACTTTGAACATCCAAATGTTCTTTGGCATCCATCTCGACTTCCATAACGCGACGAATAACCTCCGGTTCGCTGCCATCAACTAATAATTGTAAACCTTTCCTGGCAAAGGGATCAGTCTCAGTTTCTGCTAAGGATTCAAGACCTAATAGTCCTTCTTTACGAGCAATATTACTCCACTCCATAATTTTTTCGATCATTAGATCGCTGCCAAGTTTCGGTGGTATTATTACCCAAGCTAGCATTTTCATAGATCGCATGAAAACAACAAAGGGAACCTGTAGCATTACCCCACCTAATGTGCCCCCAAATACAATCAGTATCGCCGGACCATTTAACAATGACGCAATATGCCCGCCTTCCAAAGCCTGGCCACCCAGGATCGCTCCCAGGCCTAATAAAATTCCTACAATACTGAGTAAATCCATTACATGCCCGTATTATTCATATATATTTCAATCCTCGTCATCCACCTTTGTGAATCATGCCGGCTAGATCCGTTCAACTAGGTTTTTACGGATGTCGTCTAAGGAAAGTATATTATCTACTATACCGGCTTCTGTCACCGCAGCGGGCATTCCGTATACCACACAGCTTGCTTCATCTTGTGCCCAAATAGTTGAACCACTCTTCTTTAGTTCCTGTGCTCCTTTACATCCGTCAGCCCCCATTCCTGTCATAATGATTACAAGGGTATTATTAGGCTCAAAATCGGCGACAGATAACAGTGTTGTGTCCACGCTGGGTTTGTAATTTTGATTTGGTTCACTATCTTTAATTTTTATAACCATACTGATACCGCGTTTAGCCAATGTCATTTGTTTCCCACCTGGAGCAAGATAAGCCGTACCAGGTTTTAAAATACTTCCGTCGCTCGCTTCTTCAACTTTTATCTTACACAGACTATCCATTCTCTGTGCAAACGCGTTAGTAAAACTAGCTGGCATATGTTGAACTAACAATATAGGCAGATTAAAATTTTCTGGTAAACCGGTTAACACTTTTTGCAGTGCAACAGGGCCGCCAGTTGATGTTCCTATAACAACCAGTTTATATTGTCCTCTGCGACGTGTGCTGGATGCTCTAGGCGGTATACTTGTAGCTGCAGAACTGGTATTTCTCTGGGAAATATTGAAGGATTCACCTGCTGCTCGCTTTGGTAAACCTGTATCTCCTTTGTTTGTAGATGTGGTAGGTCGACTTAACGGAGAACGAGCTTGATTTTTAGCTTGAGAAGCAACGGCCAATACGCGTTCACATAGGGTACGCCTAGCTACTATCTTATCTTTTGATATATCTTCAAACCGTTTGGGAAGATAATCAACAGCACCTGCATCCAACGCATCGAAGGTGGTTTTCGCGCCTTCTGTTGTTAATGAAGAAAAGATTAATATCGGAAGATTTTGAGTCGCAAGTATTCTTTTGGTTGCAGTAATGCCGTCCATAACAGGCATTTCTACATCCATAGTTATTACATCAGGCTTCAAACGACTGGATTTTTGTATGGCTTCCAGTCCATTTTCCGCACTACCTATCACCTTAATCCGTGAATCGGACTCCAGCATCTCTTGCACACGGCGACGAAAGAAACGGGAGTCATCCACCACCAATACCCGCACTGACATTAAAAAACCCCTTACATACGCCGTGCGTAATTGTGCATTAGACCAGGAATATCGAGAATCAAAGATATTCGCCCGTCACCCGTAATAGTTGCGCCAGCTAGGCCGCGCATTCCATGTAACAATGCCCCTAGTGGCTTTATCACTACCTCTTCCTGACCTATTAAGCTATCTACAACAAATCCGATTTTTTGTGCACCCATGCTGACCACTACCACGTGACCTGAATCGGGTAGTGCATCATCTTGGTGGCCCTTAACCAACCAATGTCGGAGATAGTATAACGGTAAGGCTTTATCGCGTACCATTACTACCAATTGACCGTCGACAATATTCGTGTGAGTTAAATCTAGGTGAAAGATTTCGTTGACACTCGCTAAAGGTAAAGCAAATATCTGTTTTTCAAGCATAACCATCAAGGTTGGCATTATTGCCAAGGTGAGCGGCACCTTAATAATAATTACACTGCCACGATCTAACTTTGAATCAATCTCTACGCTACCATTTAGTTGTACGATCCGTGTTTTTACTACATCCATGCCAACACCACGACCGGAAACATCGGATATTTCTGTTTTTGTTGAAAATCCGGGAGCAAAAATAAGGTTATAACATTCTTTGGGATCAAGACGAGCAGCACTTTCTTCGTCCATTAATCCTTTTTTCACGGCCGCTTTACGCAGTTGATCGGCATCCATCCCCTTACCATCATCTTCAATGGTGAGTAAAATATGATCTCCTTCCTGTTCCGCTGTTAATATCACGGTACCTGTCCGACTTTTGCTTTTAGCCTCACGTTCATCAGGTGTCTCAATACCATGGTCCACTGCGTTTCGAACTAAATGCACAAGTGGATCGGCCAATGCTTCGACAAGATTCTTATCTAAATCTGTGTCTTCTCCTTGCAACTCAAGATTGACCTCTTTATTTAAATTTCTGGCTAAGTCTCTAACTACCCGAGGGAAACGTCCAAATACCTTTTTAATGGGTTGCATGCGGGTCTTCATGACGGATGTCTGTAAATCCGCAGTCACCACATCCAAGTTAGCAACAACTTTAGAAATTTCCTCATCGTTAATAGCGGCTTCTAATGTAGCCATTCTATTTCTGACCAACACCAGTTCGCCAACCATATTCATTATGTCGTCTAAACGCTTGGTATCTACACGCACCGTTGATTCTGCTTGTGGTGCGGCATCTCTAGCTTTTGTCGCTGGTGGCCGCGACGCTGTTTGCTTTTGTGTTGATATGCTAGACTTTACGTTTGCCGCAGCGTCTACTTTGGACGTAGTTGATTTTGAGCCTTCAACTTTTCCGTGTAATTTGTCTAAAATTTGGTCAAATTCAGCTTCGTCAATTTCTTCACTTTCCGCTTCATCTGATTTATCTTTCGCACTTGTTTCTACCTTGTTATCGACTTTTGCTGGTGAATCATCTTTAACACTTTCTTTTTTCTGAGAATTCAAATCATCTAGTAGAGATTCAAATTCATCATCTGTTATATCGTCTGATTCAGAATGTTGTGTGGCATTTTCTTTGGTGGTTTCTACAAGCTCTTTTTTATCTGAGCTTTCTTTGGTGGTATCCAAGGTATCAAGTAAAGCCTCGAATTCCTCATCCGTAATTTCGTCGGGTTCAGGGGAACAGATTGAGTTACACCACTTTTAACAGGCGCAGTTGCTTCCGGTTTCGGACTTTCTTTCTTCTTTTTCTTTTCTTTCTTTTGTGGGGCAGCTGGCTCTGGTGCAAGCCTTAAGGAGTCTAACTGAGCTAATAAAGAATTATCTGCAGGCTCGGGGTCGTTACCAGCTCTTATCGCTTCAAATTGGTCATTTAAAACATCCAATACCGGCAGTATGATATCCATCAATTCGGTATCAACATTACGCTCGCCATTGCGTAATAGGTTAAATACGTCTTCTGACCTATGACAAACATCAACCATAGCGTCAAGGCCTAAGAAACTTCCACCGCCTTTAATCGTGTGAAAACCTCTAAATACGGCATTTAGTAAATCGTTATCCTGAGGACGGTTTTCCAACTCAACCAATTGTTCATTCAATTGTTCGAGTATTTCACCAGCTTCTACGATAAAGTCTTGTAATAGTTCTTCGTCTTCCATAGCCATAGCTGAAACCAGTTTTGCCCTTTTAGAATCCTAAACTTGATAGCAAATCGTCAACATCATCTTGACCATTTACTACATCACTTGAGCCTACACCAGGAACTTGCGGACCTTCGGCTCGAATATCTTTGGTTTTTTCTTCCGTCTTGGGTGGTGCTAATTTATCACCCGTTATTCTTATTAATTCAACTAAATTTCCCTCTATTTCTTCAACCAGTGTAATTACACGCGTAATAATTTGCCCGGTGAGATCTTGGAAGTCTTGTGCCATCAGCACATCGTTAAGATTGTTTTTCATGGTTGAGGAATCACGTTCGATATCCACTAAAAAGGTTTCGATTGACCCACTTAGCTCTCTAAACTGGTCAACGGTCAATTCGCGCCGTCTAAATTGTTTCCACGTTTTATTTAAATCACCCGCCCTTTCAGAAATTTTATCCGCCATCGGCATTGTTTCTTCAACCGCATTTAGCGTTCTGTCTGCCGACTTTTGGGTCATTTCTATGACGTAAGACAATCGTTCCCGAGCATTTGGAATTTCTTCTTCTGCTAGCGAATCCAACCTTGAGTCCGTTCGAAATGACTCTAAGGCATCGTGTATCTGCCGCGTCATTTTTCCCACTTCGTTAAATAACGCACTTTCACGAGCATCGTTTAGATAACTAAGCAAATGATTCACCTGCTCTTCGTTACCTTTTTGCATATCGTGCAATAAGGCTTCTGCTTGCGCCAATACATCATCTTGGTAGTTGTTATTTTTTGCTACTTCGTTTGTCATTTTGTTCACCAGGTTAGGCTTAAGCTGCGTCTATGCGTTCCCAAATTTTGTCAATCTTTTCTTTGAGAGTTTGCGCTGTAAACGGCTTTACTATGTATCCATTAACACCGGCTTGTGCCGCTTCCACAATCTGATCACGTTTTGATTCTGCGGTTACCATTAGAACTGGCAGACCGGAAAGATTATCGTCTGCTCGCACTTTTTTGAGCAAATCTATGCCTGCCATACCTGGCATGTTCCAGTCGGTTACTAGAAATTCGAAATCACCAGATTGCAGCATGGGTAAGGCCGTTAAGCCATCATCTGCTTCCTGGGTATTGTTAAACCCCAGATCTCTCAGTAAATTTTTAATAATACGACGCATTGTAGAAAAATCGTCCACAATGAGAATTTTCATATTTTTATCCAAAGCAACCTCCATTTGGGCCTGGATCCTTACAGATCACGTCATGCAACAAATTACTAGAAAACGAAATCTACTTAAATAACCGCTAGATAGACTTACAAATTCACCCAATGTGCCATACGAGATTGCAATCGAATCACCGCCTGACTGTGAATTTGGCAAACTCTTGACTCACTTACACCAATAACGGCACCTATCTCCCTTAAATTTAGCTCTTCGTCATAATATAATGACATAACCATCCTTTCTCTTTCTGGTAAACCCGCAATAGCGTCGGCCAGACCACGTTTAAAGTCTTCTTTTTGCAGTCCTTCTAGGGGCCCTTTTTCTCTTTCGGTAAAACTTGTTACTCCACCGTGGGTATCAACTTCCAGTTCTTCGTAACTAAATACCCTGTGTCCACTCGCCTCTTGTAACAATTGATGATATTCATGCAGGGAAACCTCTAGGGCTGCGGCAATCTCATGGTCTCTGGCGTCTCGACCGCTTTGATTTTCAATTTCTCGAACGACTGTTGCAACCATACGCGCCTTTCGATGTACCGACCGCGGTGCCCAATCATTTTTACGAATTTCATCAAGCATGGCACCTCGAATACGAATTCGGGCATAGGTTTGAAAACTTGCCCCCTGAGTAGCATCATAGTTACGCATTGCTTCGAGTAAACCGATCATGCCAGCTTGAACCAGATCATCTTGTTGAACACTCGGTGGTAACCGGGACATTAGGTGATACGCAATACGTTTCACCAAGGGTATATATTGCTCAATCTGCGCATCACTTTCCTGTTCAAAATTTTGCGTTTGAGCATAAGCGGCCATTCCATTCATAGTGAAACTCCTGTTTGTGGTTGACTGGCCTGAATTAACCGTTCTACAAAAAACTCTAAACGGCCACCAGCAGCAGATGGCATAGGCCAACTATCGGCCTTTTCGGCCAATTTCTTAAATGCAAGTGACGACTTACATCTTGGGTAGGCGTCAAATACGGCCCTTTGTCGTTGAATCGCTTTCTTCAAATAATCGTCATGCGGAACAATTCCCATAAAATCTAATGCAACATCTAAATAACGATCTGTAACCTTATGTATTTTATTATATAATTCTCGACCTGCCTGTATACTCGAAACCATATTTGTGACCACTCTGAATCTATGTAAACCATAATCCATACTTAAAATCTTAATCATTGCGTATGCATCCGTTATTGAAGCAGGCTCGTCACATAAAACAACCACTATTTCCTGGGCTGCTTTTACAAAACTAATTACGTGATCCGAAATACCAGCTGCCGTGTCTATAATTAAAACATCTAATGGGAATCCTATTTCACTAAATGCATGAATGACGCCAGCATGCTGTGCAGTTGTAAGTTCCGCCATTGCCTTGATACCGGAGGATGCCGGAAGTATTTTGAGTCCACCTGGTCCGGTAATCGTTACTTCTTCTAAACTGCGCTCACCATTTATGACATGCGATAAATTATATCTGGGATGCAGACCTAACATTAAGTCTACATTTGCCAGCCCTAAATCAGCATCCATTATCATTACGTCTTTGCCCTGATTTGCCATACCCATGCCTAGGTTGACTGATATGTTGGTCTTTCCGACACCACCCTTACCACTAGTAACAGCTATGACCTTAACGGGTCTGGCTTTTGTCATTCGTCTTAAGCCTTGTGCTTGATCGATTATTTCAGGCGTGTACATTCGACGACATCCTGTTTAATGCTAATTCCATTAATTCATCTTCCATCGGTTGATTCGCGTGGCGAGCTATTAGTACAGTACGATTCACTAAACTATGTGCCCTAGCCTGTTGGATATCTTCAGGTACCTTTTGACCATCGCAAATATAAGCTACCGGTAATTTATTTTGACTAATTGTGGATAAGACTCCGCCAAGGTTTGTGGTTTCGTCAGCTTTTGTAATGACACAACTATGCAGCCCATTTTTACCATAGCTATTAATCACTTCTTCAACTGCCAATCTGTGAGTTGTAGCAGATAGAGTTAATATAGTTTTTACATTCGGTACGCATTCTTTCAACATGTTCAACTGACCTTGCAGGCGTGAGTCACGTTGGCTCATACCAGCCGTATCAATTAACACAAACTGCTTATCTGCATACGATTTAGCAGCCGCTACTAAATCTTCGTTATTGTTTACTATACGCATGGGGATCCCCAAAATGCGTCCATAAGTGCGTAGCTGTTCTTGGGCGCCTATACGAAAACTATCAGTCGTAATGAGAGCAACTTTTTCTCTACCATGTCGCAACGCAAACCTTGCAGCAAGTTTTGCGATGGTTGTAGTCTTGCCAACACCGGTAGTCCCGACAAATGCAACCACACCACCAGACACTGAAAAATCCTCATCAGCTATTGGTAATTTTTGTGCGATATAATTCAATGCGGCTTGCCAAACCTCTTCGTAAGAGGATTGATCGCTAACAGCTATTGATATTTCTTCAGCCAAAGTCGGACTGAAATCCAATTCAATGAGTTGCCGTAATAATTTTGCCTTATTTGGCCTGTTGCGCGCTATATCACCCCATGCCAAACCAGATAACTGTTGCTCAAGTAAACTACGCAAGGTTGATATTTCATTTTGCATTGAAACAAGGGTAGGTTCTTGCGACCAGACAGAATTTGCACCTGGTCCTATCGATTGTTGTCTATTCTTGGGTAAGACATCGTGTAAGGACTTTTCAATAGATCTGTCACCGGTATTATTCTTATCTAATGCGTAAAATGTAAAATTCGCATCATCCAATAGAATATCTGAGTTTTCTTGTGGAGCAGTTTTTGATTTACTGGATTGGTTTTGAGAAGAAGAAATCTGCTCATTTATTGGGGTAGCTGTATTGTTTGTATTGCTAAGATTATGCTGTCTACTGTTATCGGAAAAAGCCAAATCAGATTCCTGCTGATTAACCGTAGATTGTTTACCAATTTGACTTTCTTCACTAAATAACGATTCATCGTAATCAACAGCGGCTACGATCTCAACACCACCATTTACTTTGATATTAGACAGGATAACGGCATCGGGACCTAACTCATCCCGGACCTTCCGTATAACAGATCGCATATCATTTGAAAAGAATCGTTTTATTTTCATCTACGCCACACTTGCTGTTCATGATCTATCGATTTCGATATTCATAAAAACTTAAAAGTTTTTATTTCAGGGTGGCGTGTTCGTAACTTGTATAAACGTACAAGATTCCTTTAGCTTACGTTTACAAAGTAATTCCAATTTATGTGTTGTACTTACCGAGTCAAACTAGGCTGCATGTGCCGAACCAATGGTCCCAGTTATCTTTATCTGCTTGTTATCAGGTACTTCATTAAATGATAAAACATGCAGATTTGGTATACTGTATTTCACAAATCTCGCTAACAACGCTCTAATGGGCGCTGACACCAACAATACGGCTGTATGACCAGCAGCTTCCTGTTGCTGAGATTTTTCAGCCAATGATCTTATTAGATTATCGGCTAAACCTGGCTCAAAACCTGCGGCTTGTTCAGCACCACCCGAAATTGACTGCTGCAATAACTGTTCCAAAGCAGGATCCAAAGTAATAACTGGTAATTCTGCAACTGTTCCACCAATTTGTTGAACAATTGAACGACCCAAGGCGACCCTAACCGCCATTGTTAACATGCCGGGGTCTTGACTCACGGGCGCATGTTCCGCCAATGTTTCGGCTATGCTGCGAATATCCCTAATTGATACACCTTCATGTAGCAAATTTTGCAATACTTTCAAAACGATGCCAAGTGGCAGGGCCTTGGGCACTAGGTCTTCCACCAACTTCGGTGTAATTTCAGCGAGTTTATCCAAGAGGTGCTGAACTTCTTCGTGACCCAATAATTCAGCCGCATGTTTATGTAATATATGACTTAAATGTGTCGCTGCCACGGTACTTGCATCCACTACCGTATACCCCAAGCTTTGTGCCTGCTCACGCTGTGATGACTCGATCCAAATGGCGTCCAAGCCAAATGCAGGATCAACTGTAGGAATTCCTTGTAGATTACCAAAGACTTGCCCAGGATTGATTGCCATATCTCTATCTGGATGAATTTCCGCTTCACCAACAGTGACACCCATTAAAGAAATACGATAAACGTTAGGCGTTAATTCGAGGTTATCCCGAATATGTACTGAGGGGATTAGAAATCCAAGTTCCTGGGACAGTTTTTTACGTACACCTTTGATTCTGTTCATGAGTTGGCCCCCTTGCTTTTGATCTACCATGGGGATCAAACGATAGCCAACTTCCAACCCAACGATGTCTACCGGTGTAACATCATCCCAACTTAATTCTTTTGGTTCTGTAGATGGTGGTGGTGCTAGTGGAGCGGCAACTTGTATTTCTTGCTGGTGTTTTCGTTTCGCTACCCAATAGGCCGCTGCCCCAGCGAAAGCGGCAACAATGAGAAATACCATATTAGGCATGCCAGGTATTAATCCCATAGTACCTATAAGACCTGCCGTAACACCGAGAGCCTTTGGACTGTCAAATAATTGTTTAATTATTTCACCGCCCATATCTTGCGCTGAAGACACTCTGGTTACCATTAAACCTGCGGCAGTAGATAAGAGTAAAGAAGGAACCTGCGCAACCAAACCATCACCAATAGTCAATAAGGTATAGTTTGTTAACGCACTAGTTAAGTTCATATCGTGTTGCAACATGCCAACAGCCAATCCACCAATTATGGTAATCACTAGGATTAAAATACCAGCAACCGCGTCACCACGAACAAATTTACCAGCGCCATCCATCGATCCATAAAAATCGGCTTCATTGGCAACATCTTCCCGGCGGGTTTTCGCTTCCTCTTGGTTGATTAACCCGGCATTGAGATCAGCATCGATGGCCATTTGCTTGCCCGGCATGGAGTCTAGGGTAAAACGTGCGCTAACTTCTGCAACTCTGGTGGCACCTTTAGTCACCACCACAAAATTTATAATTACCAGTATGAGAAAAATCACCAAACCAACTGCAGTATTGCCACCAACAACAAATTCTCCAAATGCCTGAATAACCTTTCCCGCCGCATCAGTTCCAGTATGCCCTTCTAACAACACCACTCGAGTAGAAGCAATATTTAAACTAAGTCGCAATAGTGTGGCGACCAAAAGCACCGTTGGAAAAGCGGCAAATTGAAGCGGTCTTTGTACATAAATGCCTGCGAGTAATATTATCAGAGCTAATGAAATATTGAATGTGAACATTAAGTCCAACATAAATGGAGGTAGGGGAACTACCATCATAGCCAGCATTACCATGACTAGAATTGGTGCACCCAGCCCATTTGTAGACAATCGTTTTATTATTTCAATAACGCCTTGCATATCAGTCGTCCCGTTTTAATTCGTCAGGTATTGGTATATCTGTAACCGGCGAGGGTTCTACTCCACCATTTTGTTGATATTGTTTTAATTGATAGATATAGGCCAAAACTTGTGCTACTGCATGATACAGACCAGCTGGTATTTCCTGGCCAATTTTTGAATTATGATAAATTGATCTTGCCAGAACCGGCGATTCCAGTATGGGAACATCATGGGCACTCGCTATGCGACGTATTTGCAAAGCGATTAAATCCGCACCCAGGCCAACAACAATAGGTGCTGACATATTTATCTGATCGTATTTAAGCGCAACAGCATAATGTGTCGGATTAGTGATTACCACATCGGCATCAGGTATCGCTTCCATCATCCGGCGTTGTGTCAAATCAAATTGGGCTTGTTTTACTTTCCTTTTTAATTCTGGATTACCTTCTGTTTCTTTGTTTTCGTCTTTAACTTCTTGTTTTGTCATTTTTTGTTGCTTGTTGTAATCGTATAGTTGAAATGGTATATCAATTAGTGCAACGACTATTAGTGAACACGACAACAATACAAACACCCACAATAAATCTGATCCTAGAGTCCCTATTCCATCACCGACTTGCATATTCCCTAAAAGAAGAAAATCACTTATGTAACTCTGAAACAGAAAATAACCAACAATTGTAACCAATACAAATTTCAGCAATGCTTTTATAAGCTCAACCAATCCCTTAGACGACAGTAAACGTGCCATACCTTTTATTGGATCCAATTTACTCAATTTCGGCATTAAAGCCTTTGTACTAAATGACCATCCACCTAGTATTATCGGACTGGCGAGTGCCCCAACCACCATTAGAACAAAGAAAGGCAGGAGCGCCAACAAACCACTATTTATGGAATCCCATAACCTTTGTGCAAGTGCACTTTCTTGAAATAGTAGTGAACGTTCAATGGATAAATTGGAACGCAAAATCATTAATAAGTCTTCGATAATGTCTTTCCCCATAAACAGAAAACCACCACCTGCGGTGAACAACATAAGTAATGTCGTTAGCTCACGCGAGCGTGGTACCTGCCCTTCGTCCCGGGCTTCCTCAATTTTTTTCCCGGTGGGGTCTTCGGTTTTTTCCTGACCGCTACCAGATTCTGCCACTAGCTTAAGATCCTATTTATTAGCACAAATACACCTTCTATTTGTTGGCCAAAATGTGGCAGTACGGTAAATAAAGTAAGCATAATAATAAGAAATCCCATCACCATCGTAATCGGAAACCCAATTGAAAATATGTTAAACTGCGGCGCTGACCGAGTAACGACAGCAAACGTGAAATTGATTAATAAAATCGAAGCAATTGCCGGAAGTGCAATCTTAATAGCGCCCACATACATATGCGAACTCCATTCAATCAAGCTCCATATTCCATCCAAACTAATCCCTTTCGGTCCAATTGGTAAACTGATAAAACTATCATGCAGTGATTGCACCAATATTAGGTGTCCATTCATAGCAAAAAATAGTAGTGTTATAACGATTAAGTAAAATTGACTGACAACTGGAACTGTTGTACCAGACTGTGGATCCACCATAGAAGCAAAGCCAAGGCCCATTTGATAAGCGATTATCTGCCCACCAAGCACAAACATGGCAAAAACTAGTTGCAATGATAAGCCCATTGCTAATCCAATAAGAATTTGTTGAATTGTTATCAAAAATGCTTCTCCACTGAATGGCTCAACACTGGGTACTGGCGGCAGAACGGGAACAAGTACCAGCGTAATAGCAATTGCGATTCCAAGCTTTATCTTAGCGGGTATTGAGCGCGAACTTAAAATAGGTGCGGAAGTCACTAAAGCCGCTACCCTAAACAAAGCCCACATAAACGAGCCAATCCAAGATGTGATATCAGTAGCATTTAGCACTGTCGATGTCATACTGTTACCGATTGCTTAGCCACTTAATACCATCGGAATATCCGTAATCATACGGCGTGTGAATTCCACTACCAACCTAAGCATCCAAGGTCCTGCAATTAATAATGTTGTAAACGTTACCACCAACTTAGGAATAAAACTGAGAGTTTGTTCATTTATTTGTGTGGCCGCCTGAAACATACTTACCAACAGTCCAACGCCCAATGCCGGCAAAAGTATAACAGCAGTTAAGGTTAATGCGATTTGGATAGCCTGTTGGCCTATAGCTAATACTTGTTCTGGAGTCATCTTTATATACTACTTAGACGTAAAAACTGGAGGCGAGTGTACCCATAATAAGCGCCCACCCATCGATCAATACAAAAAGCATTATTTTAAACGGTAAAGAAATTATCATCGGTGAAAGCATCATCATACCCATCGCCATCAACACACTTGCTACAACCAAATCAATTACAAGAAAGGGAATAAATATCATAAATCCGATTTGAAACGCTGTTTTTAACTCACTGGTTACAAACGCGGGCATCAACATTGAAAACGTAACATCATCTACTGAATTGACATTGTCTTTATTAGCGATTCGCACAAACATCGCTAAGTCGCTTTCTCGCGTCTGATCCATCATAAACTTTCTTATGGGCGTCTTGGCGGCTAAAATCGCCTCCTTTACTTCAATATCCTCGTTCAAATATGGAACAACCGCGTCATTATATATGCGATCAAAAACTGGGGACATGACGAAAAACGTTAAAAACAAAGCCAATCCAATTAAGATTTGTCCCGACGGAGCCTGCGCCAATCCTGTCGCTTGTCTAACGATGGCTAAAACGATAATAATACGTGTAAATGAGGTCATCATCATTAGCCCGGCTGGCAGCAATGTTAAAGCTGTCATTAAGGCCAGGACTTGCAAGGTCAGGGTATATGTTTGCGTACCACTGGGATCATTAACCACGGATACGGCGGGCAAGCCTACACCGGCAGCATTGACCATAAAGGGACAAACGCTACAAAGTATGGCTAAAATCTGCAAATACTTTTTCACTTTCCTTTATATCCCTTTATAACTTCGCTTAATCGTATAGCAAAATTGCTTTTTGCAAGTGAGCCACTCTCTTCTATTGGTACCGGGCTTTCCAAAACATGAATTTTTTCAACTCGTCCTGGTGCTACACCCAAGACAATTTGTTCCGAACCTACTTGTATAAGCACTACGCGCTCTCTAGAACCCAAAGGTAAGCCCCCTATTACACGTAGATTCCCTTTTGCGGCTATTTGAAAATTTCCAAATCTTCGAGTAAACCAGGCAGCTGCCGTTATTAATAGGATAATAACGAACAAACCAAATGATACTTGCATCAAATTATTCAGTGAATCCGATCCCGATTGAACTTGATTTAAGGGAAGTTTCGAATCTAAAGATTTATTTGTTTGAGCAAATGAATTGGAATTACTTTCATCTTCAACGGCACTATTTGATAATGAAACAGCGCTCTGTACAGGGCTTGCTGCCAACAAACAAATAAAAATAATAATGCACTTATACATCATTTCAACTTCTGAATTCTTTCGGCTGCACTAATAACGTCGGTAAGACGTATTCCGTATTTTTCGTTAACTACAACAACTTCTGCATGCGCTATAAGGGTGCCATTAACCAAAACGTCGAGCGGTTCACCCGCCAACCGATCTAATTCAACGACTGAACCTTGATTCAATTTAAGTAAATTTCTGATGCTAATCTTAGTCGAGCCAACTTCCATTGAAATGGTAACCGGAATATCCAGAATGACATCTAGACTGGCGTCTTGTATGGTTGCACCAGCCTGTTCTGGCTCCAAGTCTTGCAAGTCAGGCTTACCGAAGTCGTCACCTTGAGCTTCAGCATCAGCTTGCTCAGTAAGCGCTTCATCCCAGCTTACATCTGAATCTACATCGTTTTGGTTTTCATCTGTCATTGAATCTGTCCAATCGTGTTATGAATTTTATTTCAAATTTTCGTTTATCACTTCTTCACCGACATCACGTAGTTCGCGTTTTGGGTAAGCCACTTGCTCTACAACCTTAACTGAATTAAAGTTGTTGCTCACTCCAAATCGGCCTCTGAGCACTGGTACGCTCTCAGCACAGACCGTAACGAGTTTCGGCATATCGATAGGAATAATGTCCCCTGTTTTAAGTTCAAGTATTTTTCTTAAACTTACGTCAAATTGTCCCAGCCGACAGGTTAACTCCACACCAGACATTTCAATTTCATCTCGTAATGCATTAATCCAACGTTCATCTGTATCCTCGATATCACTTTGCACACCGGAATCCAAAACCTCACGTATGGGTTCAAGCATCGAGTAAGGCATTGTTACGTGAAGATCACCACCACCGTTTTCTAATTCGATGTGAAACACTGTTACGACAACAACTTCAGTTGGGGTTACTATATTTGCAAATTGTGGATTAACTTCTGAACTTACAAATTCAAATTCTACCTCAATTACCGGAGACCAGGCTTCACGTAGATCGATAAATATCTGCTCCAGAATCATTTGTATTACTTTCAATTCTGTGGGGGTAAATTCACGGCCTTCAATTTTCGTATGATAACGACCATCACCTCCAAAGTAATTATCTACGACGCTGAAAACTAATTTTGGGTCCATCACAAAAAGTGCAGTACCGCGCAACGGGTTTACCTTCACCATATTTAGACTGGTTGGTACAAATAGGCTATGCACGTATTCAGAGAACTTCAACATTTGCACTCCGCCCACGGATATTTCGGCGCTACGCCGTAATAAGTTAAACAGACTAATTCTCAATAACCGTGCGTAGCGTTCGTTAATCATTTCCAATGTGGGCATACGCCCACGCACAATACGATCCTGGCTTGAAAAATCGTAAGAACGCGCGCTGCCCTCACCTGACAATTCATCATCTTGAGTATCGATATCGTCGCTGGAGACACCATGCAACAAGGCATCGATTTCATCTTGTGATAATAAGTCGTTTACGGACATAATATTAAATGTGAATTCTCATGTTAAATTGTGGATATGACTATTGCATTACCAGACTGGTAAAATACACGGCCTCGACTATAGGATCACCTGTTTCTTCTTCTAATATGTCTTGTACAGTTTGCAAGGCTGATTCTCGAAGCGCCTCTTTACCTTCCAGGGTTGATAATTCGTCATAGGTTTGACTACCAAAAAGTAAAACAAGGTTATTCCTGATAATTGGCATATGAGATTCTACAACGGTGGACATCTCAGGCTGTCGAGTCATGACTTCAAGTGTAATTTGGAGAAATTTCGCTTTATCCGTATTGACAAAATTCACGACAAAGGCAGGGTCAATCTTGATATAAGTAGCAGGACCCACGACCGCATCCTCTTCCCCTTCCCCTTCCTGTTCGCTTAACTCTTCTTCACTGGCACTATCTCCACCACCTATAACGCCTGAGAAGTACAACCCACCAAGCGTGCCACTAATAATAAACAATGGTAAAATTGCAAATAACAGGATCTTTGTTAAGGCCGATCCCTTGGGTTTCTGTTCCTTATCTTCATCATCAGCCATTTTATTTAACCTTCTTAATTAATTGTCGCCAAACTACATGTCAACTAGCAGGTGCAAACCTTGTGCCACACATTTAAAGATTGTGATAGCATAGCGTATTCAATATGTTACAATTGCTAATTACTTCGATGACAAGAATTTGACTACTTGCCTATGAGTATTACTGGACATTGAATGATTGCCAGAGTGGTTTTCAAAGAATACAGAGTGGAGAAATAAATGTTTGTTTTTTTTAATAATATATTGATGGGCTTAGTTTTTATATTTGTAATCGGCATTAATCCTGTGTTCGCATTTGATTACTTACAGAAATTACCAAAACAACCGCTTGTACCCATTAAAAATCCGCAAACCAGCGAGAAAATTGAACTAGGCAAACGCCTGTTTTACGATCCATTATTATCGAAAAAGAACACCCATAGCTGCAATGATTGTCATAACCTCTTGTCGGGTGGCGACGATGATCAAGCCTATTCCATTGGCGCCAATGGACATCCTTCTAAACGAAATACACCTGGACTTTGGAATATTGGCTTGCAAACGGTGTTATATTGGGACGGCCGCTCCAAAACATTAGAAAAGCAAGCATTAGACCATATTAAAGACCCTGCAATTATGGGCATGGGAGATTTAAACCTGCTTGTCAAACATTTGGCAGAATCTCCCCAATACCCAGCATTATTTAAACGGGCTTTCCATTCCAACAATGCAGTTACCCCAAAAAATGTGGCCAAAGCATTGGCCAGCTTTCAGCGTGCCCTGTTGTCGCCCAATAGTCCGTTTGATCGCTATCTCAATGGTGAAAGACATGCCTTATCAAAGGCCGCAATAAAAGGTATGGAAGAATTTAGTAATATGGGCTGTCTTGCCTGCCACTTTGGTGTAAGCTTTTCCGGCCCTGCACCCGGCCCAGCCATGAAAATGGGTGATGGCTTTTATGAACTATTTCCAAATAATTTAGGCAGTCAATATGATAAATCGATGGGCCTTACCGAAGATCTTGGTCGGTTTTACGTAACAAATAAACCAAACCATAAATATTTGTGGCGTGTACCACCATTGCGTAATATTGCACTAACGGCACCCTATTTTCATAACGGCTCGGCAAAAACTCTAAGAGAAGCAGTGAAGGTAATGGGCAAGGTTCAGTTTGATAAAGATCTTAGTGAAGAGCAAATAACAAATATTGTTGCATTTCTAAACAGCCTAACGGGAGAACTACCTAGTATTTTACGCAACAAGCAATAGAGGATTAATTTTTGCTAAAAAAGATCTATATCAGTACCGTTGTTAACACGTTCGAGGCCAGATGAAACCTGCTTTAACTCATCCAACCCATTTTTATAGTCACTCAACAGGTTTTGAACTTGCTGATTTATTTCTTCTATATTGCCAATATCAGAAACATAGGTTTGTATGATTTTTGATACTTGAGGCGAAATTACCTCGGGCACTCTATTGACCAGATCAAGTCTTTTTTCTATTAGAGACAATTGTTGGCTCACCCGGTCTTCAAACTGCATTGATATAACAGCCTTACTTACATTCTCATTAATTTTTTCTGTCACATTTGAAACTCGACCCAAATTATCCGCAATAAACGCATTAAGATCACTTACCTCAATCAACATACTATCAACTCTCGCCTTTGATTCGATAGAACGCGTCATATCCTTAGATGCCATGCGCGAAACAATCTCTTTTGCATCATTTATATTTGCCAGCGCTTTTTCGACCACTCCGCTTATTTGATCGCTAAAATTGTGCGAGTGCTGAGACAATTTTCTCACCTCGTCTGCAACTACGGCAAATCCCCGACCCGCCTCTCCGGCACGCGCTGCTTCGATAGCCGCATTGAGTGCCAATAGATTAGTCTGGTCAGATATTGTTTTCACATCGCCCAACAAACCCTCTACCGCACTCATTTGTTCGCTCATATCATCAATATGATGAACCATGATCATACTTTCTTGACTGGTTTCCAAAACCAACTTAACAAAGTATTCCAAAAGATCGCTCATTTCATTGGCGAATTGTTCATGATTAATTCTTTGACCGTCACATTTGTCTCCATCCCCACTATTGCTTGCAACCACCCTTTCGATTAACTGCACGACAAGTTCTTCCTGAATTTGTACTTGTTCATGCAGCCCTTTAAAGCTGGACTCCAGGGTTTGGATAGCATTTTTTATACTGACTCCTACCTCGACAGTCTCATTTTTAATACTTTGCAATTCGCTCATTTCCAGCTGATTAACTTCAAGCTCAGCCAGCTCACAAACTTTCTGTTTTTCATTTTCCTGTATCAAATATTGATTTTTCAGCTCTCTGGCAATACGTTTTTCGTTACGTAGTGCAAATACCATCCAAATTCCTGATACCGCTAGCAATACGGACATTGCCAAAATAGCAGAATTGACAGTATATACGATTCCCGCTGCCAGTATCGTGGCAATCTGCGGTATTAACAATTTTGAAAATCTGGTTGTCATTATTGTCTGTGGTCAAAAATATCAATCTGTTAGAATTAAAAAATAGAAACAATACCCTTAATGTTATAACGACATTAGAAAAGAATAATTGAGTGAATTTAAGGAAAATAATCCATTTTCAATCCCTTTACCTTATTGATTAAGAGTAAACGATCAAATAGATGGACCATACAACAAGAAACTTAATGAGCTAAGGTCGGATCACTCCCTAATTAAACTTAAAATCTTCCCTGCAATCATTTGCAACGGTAAAATCGTATCAACACAGCCTAATTGAACGGCTTCACCAGGCATACCCCAAACCACGCTGCTTTTTTCGTCTTGTGCAATGGTAGGAGCACCAGTCTCTTGCATTTCTTGCATACCTCTCGCGCCATCATCTCCCATTCCAGTTAATATTACAGATATGGCGTTGTGACCTACATTTTCTGCGACTGAGCGAAACATAACATCAACTGAGGGCTTATGCCGGTTAACCGGGGGGCCATTATTAAGCCTGCAAATATAACGTGCACCGTCGCGTTGTACGAGCAAATGCTTATTTCCAGGCGCTATATACACGTGTCCCGTGACAATCTGTTGCCCGTCACGTGCCTCACATACTGTCATCTGTGATACGCTATCCATTCGCTTCGCAAAAGGACCACTAAACGCTTCGGGAATATGCTGTGTAATCACGATACCTGGTGCATTAGGTGGTAGAGCGACCAGTACCTCTTTGATCGCTTCAGTCCCTCCAGTAGATGCACCGATGGCAATGATTTTGTCGGTGGTTTTAAAATGCTTTTTACGGTTCGATTTTTCGATGACCGCATCTGCGTTGTGCTTAGGTATTACTCTATTGTTATTAGCTGGGCGATGAATAAGCGGTCTGACTCGCGCTAATGCGGCGGACTTTACCTTAGTGATCAATTCATCGGAATACTCCGATAAAGTATGAGCGATATCAGTCTTTGGTTTAGAAACAAAATCAACGGCACCTAATTCAAGCGCTTCCAAGGTAATATCAGCGCCTTTTTCAGTTAACGAAGATACCATTACAACAGGTAGTGGATGTAAGCGCATTAAATTACCCAAAAAAGTAATACCATCCATTTTTGGCATTTCAACGTCCAAGGTAATAACGTCTGGATTTAATAATTTTATTTTTTCGCGCGCCATAAGAGGATCATGGGCTACGCCCACTATCTCGATATCAGCATCTGAATTTAGGATCTCAGTCAACATCTGCCTGATAAGTGCTGAATCGTCTACAATTAGTACTTTTATATTTGCCATTAGTTAAACCTAAATTCCGCAGTTGACCACTACTATAGTAAATCAATTAATTGCATATATTAAAATTAGTCAATTCGTCCACGTTCACTTATTTAGTTAATGCGCTACGACCTGTATAGCAGTCCTGAATGTCCGCCTGACTATGCAGAAAAACTCGATAAGGACCGGGCCATTAACTCCTTTTTCCGCTACGTCAGTCGAACATTCAGAACTACTCTACAGGCCGTCCAACTGCGGAATTTAGGTTTAAAATAGATCTATTTCGCCGTCTGCAGGTGTACTCTCAATTTCCTGACTATACTTTTGTTCACGTTGACTGATTGTATCATTGTGTAACGAACGCAATTTTTTTATTCTAACTTTGCCTGTTGCTGGAATATATTGCACTTTTCGAGGACATATGTCCCCGACATCTTCACTAACAATATCGATATTCTCTGTTTTTAAGTAGGCGCGAACAAACTGTATATTTTTAATACCAATATCGGTCATTTGCTTTAATATTCGCGCTCCGCCGAATATTTTAACTTCTAAATTCTTCCTTATTCCACCATTTTTAAGAATTTCATTTATTAAGTGCTCCATAGCGTAATTGCCATAGCGTGTCGCTAAATTCACTGCACTGCCATTCCAGCTTCCGTTTGAAACGGATATGGGTAACATAAAGTGATTCATACCACCAACACCAAATACCGGATCCCTAATGCAGGCTGATACACATGAACCCAATACCGTAGCAATAACTTCCCTTTGTGTCGTAACATAGAATTCGCCGGGCAAAATTTTTGCCGAGACACTATTATTCACTTTATCCCAATAACGATTTACATGCTCAAATCCAGGTAGAGCCGGCGCAAACTCCGCTTTGTTTTTATTTAATGCACTCGCGTTCACAAATAGTTACTCGAACTTATAATCATATCTATTGTCTTTACACTTTTAACCCAGGGTATCATTACTATTTAACTTTGTTATAAATTGTGTTACCTATCAATTTATAACGATCACACACCTTAAATAAGCTTTCAGAGTGGCCGATAAATATATGGCCATCGTCAACGGTATAATTGGCGTACCGATCAAACAATTCACGCTGAGTATCTTTATTAAAATATATGACAACATTACGACAAAATATAAAGTCAAACGGACCATTAAAGGGCCAATCGTGCATTAGGTTTAATTGCTTGAAAGTAATCAAATCCCTGATTTCTTGTCCTGCCTTTACTTCACCACTACTGTTATTTGTTTTAAAAAAACGTTTTAATCTTTTCTCAGACACCCCTGTAATTTTCTCTCGCAAGTAAATACCGTTAGAAGCATTTTCCACTACGTTCGAATCCAAATCAGTTGCTAGTATTTTTACGTCCCAGTTGCGTGTGTCTCCTATCAACTCCCTAATTACCATCGCTATAGAATAGGGCTCCTCACCAGTGGAACAACCCGCTGACCAAACACGAAGTCGACGCTCAGATTTGTTTTTCAATAATTTAGGTAAAAGCGTTTTTGAAAGAAATTCGAAGTGATGATTTTCACGAAAAAATGAGGTTAGATTTGTTGTAATGGCATTGACAAAATGAACCAGCTCTTCTTCATCATCATTTTTCAGAATATTAAGATACTCGGCGAAACGATTTAGATTCAGATGTCTTAGTCGCCGTGTTAAACGGCTATAGACCATATCGGATTTTCCCTCGGATAAGGCAATACCAGTTTTATCCAGTACCAGTTTTCTTATAAAAGTAAAATCCTTATCGGTGAAATTAAATTCTTTTGTTTTGGCCATTTTGTAATATCAAACTATGTTATTTTTGAAAATACACCTCTCTGTATTTTGGAATGCATACTGAGAGGTGCTTGATTACATAAATGTCAGAACTCTTCCCATTCACTGTCGCTCGACGCACTATTGTTAGAAGCGGAAGGTCTTGAGCTTCTTCTCGATACTGGTTTTGATTTGTTAGTGGTTTTTGGACGACTACTATTTTGCTTTTTGTTAGAACCCCGTTTTGAATTATCGTCACCGATACTGAAAAAGGTCATCATCTCGTCGAGATTATTAGCTTGTTCATCGAGAGACTCACTCGAAGCAGCTGCCTCTTCAACCAATGCCGCATTTTGTTGAACCACCTCGTCCATTTGGGTGATTGCCTTGTTAATTTGCTCAATACCTGAGGCTTGTTCTTGGCTCGCCGAAGCTATTTCTGCAACAATATCACTGACTTTTTTTATGGACTCCACTATTTCTTCTAGTGTTGCACCAGACTGGTCAACCAGTTTTGTTCCTTCTTCAACTTTTTCAACACTGTCGTTAATAAGGGTCTTAATTTCTTTTGCCGCTGCTGCGCTTCGTTGT
>Ga0316187_10001052_pt1 | contig 23180 bp, 18 predicted proteins | sample CroRivburrow1_MG_FD_204927 | JGI IMG/M metagenome (GOLD analysis project Ga0316187, IMG submission 204927) | Coastal sediment microbial communities from Maine, United States - Cross River worm burrow 1 | ecosystem: Environmental > Aquatic > Marine > Coastal > Sediment | place: USA: Maine...
CAACACTGGTTACCCAGAACGGCTCGTTGCCGTCAAGGATGTCGTCCAAGGCCTGGGAGGCGATCTCCGGGTGGTACCGGTCATCGACGGTCACCAGCTCAATCGTCCGGCCATCGATGCCTCCCGATGCGTTTACCCAGCCAAAATAGATATCGATTCCCTTGGCCAGATCGTGGAACGACGCCTGATCTCCGCTCTGGGGACCGATCAGGGCCACCGTGATCGTCGAATCGGTCAGACCCGCCCGATCATCCCAACCACGGGGACAGGCTTCTAGGTCGAGCTCGAACAGTCCGGGGCCCCGCAGCACGTTGTCCAGTCCCAGGCCGAAGTTGCCGCCGGTCAGAGCGGCGACAACCCATTGGCGTCGATCGGCCCAGTGGCGCTCCAGTTCGTCGATCGCCACCGCTGAGCCATCATCGCCGGCGGCGACGGCCGAGACATTGGCTGAGCCGGCGGCAACGGTCGGCGAGGTCGCTTCCAACACGGAGCCCACACCTGGCCCGGCAGCCTCGTTGATGCCATCGCTGTCAGGACCACCTGCGACTTCATCCCCACCCATGCCACCACAAGCAGCCAGCAACACGCCGGAGGCGGCCACCGATGCCCTCAACCACCGCATCTGAGCCGTTGAGCGTAATCGCATCCAGGATCGAGGCTAGTAGCGACCCTCGGCCGCTGGGGGTATCTGATGTCCTTTGCTCCCCCGCCACCGGGTTGCGGCTGGTCTAGGAGGCGCGTGGCCACCAATCGGTCTCGGGGTGGTTGCCGAACCAGGCAAACCACAGGCCCTGGTCGACCACCAGTCGGGGCAGTTCCGCGCCGTCGTCGAGCACGGCGACGGCTTCGTCGGAGCGGGTGAGGGTCGGGGTATCGCCATCGGCCAGATCGGCGTCGGACGCGTCGTAGGCCCGGGCCCCGACCGAGCCGGTCGGTACCAACAACACCACCTCGGCGCCGACCTGGAAGACCCGGGGGCCGGCCTCGACGATTCCGACGACGGTCACGGCCAGGTGTTCGTCATTGTCCGTGAGCCCGATGACAGGCTGCTTCAGTTCGATCTCGTCGGTTGGGGTATCAAGAATGGGAAACCACACATCGGGGTCGTCGTAGTAAAACCGGTAGGCGGCGTCGGGGCTGTAGTCTCGGACGCCCTGCTGTTCCGGATTGTCGCTGAACACCGTCTCCGGGATGGCCAGCACCTCGGTGTCGGGGTGGGCAGCAGCCCAATCACCCCAGGTCGTGGTCTCCAGTGGGAACTGCTCAAGTTCCACCCCGGTGTGGGTGCCACCCAGGCCTACTGCCTCGAGATGACTCCAGAGCGTGTCGGTTTGGGCATCGACCATGATCTTGTTCGAGTTGATCAGCAGGCCCGATGTCTCAAAGTCAACCACCTGGCCCTCGACCATGCGGTCGAACAACAAAGCGGTGCGACACAGCGTGCAGAACACCAACGACACCGGTGTGCTGCCGATGGTGTCGTTCGCCAACTCATGATGGCCCAGGATTCGGAACGGATAGGCCACCGGAATCCCCTCGATAACGGCGCCGAACACCACCTCATCGGGGACCATCCAGTCGGCCTCACCCGCCTTCACCCGCTCGGGGTCGTTCAGTTCGGGGATGCCGCCCCGTGCGACGCCACCCCATTGGATCCGGCTCAGGATCAGGTCATCGTCGACCGAGGCCAACAGTTGCGGGTAGTCGTCATCAATCGGGTTGTACAACGCCTCTTTCCACTCCCGGTAACCGGGCCCGGGCTCGATGGCTTCGTCGTAGACCCACTGACCGTAGATCCGATAGTCATCGGTAATGAACTGGCTCGACTCGCGCGTGATGCCCGAGATATCGGCCAAGGCCTGGGCCACATCCTCATCGGTGATGTTCGACGGCCCAAGCCGGAGTAGATCAAGCAACCATGGCCCCCAACGTCGATCGCCGTCGACAGCCATGTCGGCGGCGATGGCCGAGGCCAGAGCGCTGCTGGGCCCCTCGAGGAAGCTGTCGATCTTTTCCTCCAGCGGCAAGCCGACGAAGGCGGCCGGCGCCTCCTGCTCAACTTCAGGCACCGTTCGGAACGCGGCGGTGGTATCGCTAGTGGCTTCAGCGCCGGAATCAGCCTGGTCCGTGCCGTCCTCGGAGGACCCGGCCTGGGCCGAATCACCGTCGGCACAGGCGGCGGCAAGCAAGGCCGTCGCCACCAGGGCACTGGCCAATGTCCGTCGCTGCTTGTTGAACCCTACGCTCATGGACTCACTAACTCCGCTAGACCGGTGAGTGTTCCCGCTCTCAACGACGCTCCCACCTCCGGACCGAGCCGGCGATCCCATTGGGGGAAAGGAAGGTGAAGAGAATAAGTCCGACGCCGAAGACCAGAACGTCGTTGTCGAGCAGCCCCACAACGCTGTTGAGGGCTGGGACGATGATGAGGGCGGCTACGCCGTAGACAGCTCCGATCACAAATCCTGCGCCGCCGATGACGGCCGCGGCGTAGAGCCGGAAGGACAGGAACACGTTGAACTGCTCGTGGCTAACAAACGGAAACAGCACGGCTTGTAGGGCGCCGGCCATCCCGGCGAGGGCGGCCGATAGGGCGAAGGCCCCAGCTTTGATGGTCACCAACTTTACGCCGAAGGCGGCGGCCGATGTCTCGTCATCACGTACCGCCTGCATGGCTCGACCCATGCGGGAACCGAGTATCTTCCAGGTCATCCAGAACATCACGGCGCAGACGGCCAGGCAGAAGAAATACCGGTAGGTGATGGTGTGATCGGCGCCCAGCCAAGCCGGCGCCTCCATGGTGGAGTCGATGGGTCGACCGGTCACGCCGCCGGTGATCTCGGGGAAACGCTTGGCGAGGGAAGGAAACACCACCCCCAACCCCAGCGTGATCAGGGCCAGATAGATCCCCTTGATTCGCAACGCTGGCAGGCCGAACAACCAACCAATGACCCAACTGGTGGCAAACGTCGCAGGCAGGGCCAGCAGGAACGGCAGGTTCACCAGATCGAGGTAGGCCCCCATGGCGAAGGCCCCGACACCGACAAAGGCCCCGTGCCCAAGCGAAATCAGACCTGTGTAGCCGGTCGCCACCACCACGCCGAGGACGGCCAGGGTCAAGACGATGACACCCGCCGTGCGACGCAGGGCAATGGGGTCGATAAGGAACGGCAACACGATCAGAACGGCAACAAAGACCGCGCTGATGGCGTTGGTGATTCGCGACCGGCCGGGTCGCTGCTCGTGCCGCCACGGATACTCCTGCCCCGCTGGCGGTGTCGTAGTCTCCAGCTTGGCCGTCATACCCGTTCCACCCTTCGAGTGCCAAACAGGCCCGTGGGACGGACCAGCAACACAGCCGCCATCACCAGTAGCGGTGGCAACAGGCTCAGTTCAGTGGAGATCAGCGGGATGTAGGCGGGAACGAGCGTCTGGGTCATGGCCACGACGACACCTCCAACCAGGGCCCCCAACGGACTGTCGAGCCCGCCGATGGTGGCGGCGGCAAAGGAGAAGATCAGCAGTCGAATCATCATGAACGGTTCCAGGAGCACGACGTCGGCCACCAGGGCCGCCGCCAGGGCTCCGATACCGGCAGCCACCGCCCATCCCAACATCAGCACCCGTCCCACTCGGATTCCGCACAGCTGCGCCGAGGCCCGATTGGCGGTAATGGCCCGAAAGGCCAGGCCGATCTTGGTGCGGTGCAGAAACAACGCCAGCAGGCCGAGAAGAACGAGCAGCGTCAGCCAGACGCCGATCGATTCATACCGCAACCGAGCCCCGCCCACATTGAAGAAGTCGCTGGTCTCGGAGGGAAACGGGCTGGGGAACCGCCGGGCAGAGGTACCCCACAGCTCCACCGTCAGGCCGTTCACCGCGATCAGGAGCCCAATGGTGACGTTGACCACCGAGATGTCCGGTCGTCCCTCCAGGGGTCGGATCAGGAGCCGTTCGGTCAGTCCACCGACTGACGCCCCGAAGATCACCGCCCCCGCGATGGCCAAGGGAACGGGCCATGGAAGACCAGGCAGGAAACTGACAAGTCCAATGCCGGCCGCCGCCGTCCCCGTCGGGGCGAGCATCAGGAAGCCGACGTAGGCGCTGAAGGTGGCCAGTTCCCCCTGAGCAAAATTGAGAAGACCTGTTGCGCGGTAGATCATGACCAGAGCAATGGCCAGCGAGGCGTAGATCGCCCCATTGAACAGCGCGTCGAAGATTCGTTGTAATAGCAACTCCACGGCGAGATTGGCTCCTTGTATCGCCTTGCCGGACGCGATTGGGGCCGAGGACTCGCAACGAGCCTCGACCCCAATCGGCTTTCTTGTCTCTAACCGACCCGGTCGCTACCGGATCTGAACGTCATTTGACTGCGTTAGCAGCCCTCGTCGCTCCAGGAGCAGTTGGACGACGAACCGTTCAGGTCGATGGCTGCGCCTTCCTGGATCCAGGACTCGTTCGCTGCGTCGTAGACGCTGAACTCGGATCCTTCAATGAAGTAGCCATCCTCGGCGCCATTGACGGAGAAGCTGATGCCATCCAAGGTGACGGGGTGGACGAGGTCCATGCCACGCAGAGCCAGGATCAGGTTCGACCGGGTGAGACCTCCATCGAGTTCTGCAGCAATACGCAGGGCCTCAACGTGAGCCCAACCGAACTGACCGAAGCCGGTGCCGTAGAGGCCAACCGCGGTGTCAAGACCACGGGCTTCCATCTCGGTGTTGGCAAAGGCGATGTAAGGATCGTCCAGGTACTGAGGATCGGTGGTGGCCTTGATACCGCCACCAACGATGTTCCAGCCGTCGGCGGTTTCGCCTGCGGGGATCATGTAGGCGTTGGGATCCTTACAGACCGACGGGGCGAACAGCACGGTCTCGCCATCGGCCAAACCACTGTTGCCCGCTTCCTGCACTGCCAACAAGCAAGGGTTACCGGCCGTCATGGCGATGAAGACGTCGGGATCGCCAGCGGCGAGCGTTGTCATCTCGTTGGTGATGGTCGGTGCTGCCGGGTCGTGGGGAACGGCTTGGAACTCCGACACAACGTCGGGGTTCGCGTCAGCCCACTTCTCGAAGCTGTCCTCGTAGGCAAGACCGAAGTCGTTGTCCATGACCAGACCGCCAACCTTGACCGGCAGCTGATCAGCCATGTTGCTCTTGATCCAGTTACCCCAGAACACTGCTTCAGTCGAGTACGACATCTGCAGACCAGTGGTGAACGGGTGCCCAACCGGGTCGCCCCAGGCGGGGTGACCGGTCATCACGAACGGCTGCGGGATGCAGTTGTCGTTGAGCGTGTCGTAGGTTGCCAGGGTGTTCGGGGAGCCCAGGGTGGTGATGTAGAAAGGGTTCTCCGACTGGATCAGCTCGTCAACGAGCTCGATGGTGGCGGTGGCCACGTAGCCATCGTCCTTGACAATCAGCTCGATTGACTTGCCGTCGATTCCACCGTTTTCATTGACATAGTCAAAATAGGCTTCCATGCCAGCTGCGATGTTGCCGTAAGCGGCAAGGTTGCCCGACTGGGCCGTGGTGTGGCCAATACGGATGGTGTCGTCTTCGAGACCGGCCGAATCGCTCCAGTCCGAGGGACACTCGCTCAGGTCGACCTCGAAGCCACCGGGGCCACGGAGGACGTTGTCGTCACCGACACCGAAGTCACCGGAGCTCAGAGCCTCGACAACCCCGGCCCGACCCTCGGCCCACTGGGCCTCAAGCTCTTCGATGCTGGTTGCTTCCTCCACTTCCTCTTCGCCTTCTTCGCCCTCAGCGGTCGTTGAAGTCAGCGCATCCTCAACGGCATCATCATCGACACCGCCACCGGATTCCTCTTCCTCGCCCCCAGCCTCGGCCTCGACTTCTTCTCCCTCTGCTGCGTCGTCGCTGTCGCCACCGCATGCGGCAGCCACCAGCGCGAACGCAAACAGAAGGCTTAATAGTTTGGTCAGCTTGCTCATTGGTTGGTTCTCCTCTCGCCAAGCCCGTCACAAGTCGGACTTAGATCTTCTTAGGACTTCTTACAACTTCAGGTCAGAATCACCTGCAGGAATCGCAGGAACCGTCCGGGGTCTCAATCAGATCGCCGGTTCGGGCACCACGTCTTCCCCTCCAGGACCCTTCACCGCAGCCGACTCTACCGCCAGTCCGGCCGGTGGTTGCGGCACCACCTCCACGATGCGTGCCTTGAGCTTCTTCGCCAGCCCAACAACACCGCCGGGGCTAAAGAAAGTCACCAGGATGAGGATCAGGCCGAACAGTGACTGCGACAGGATGTCGAGACCAAGGTTCTTGGTTGCCTCGCCGACGAACACCACCACCAGTGCGCCGATGAGCGCACCTTCCAGCGTGGCAACGCCGCCAACCACGAGCCCGACGAGCAGTGGGATGGCCAGCGGGGCGAACCCGAAGTCCTGCTCACCAACAAACGCCGTGTTCATCACCCACATCACACCGGCCAACCCACCAAGAGCCGCACTGACACCAAAGGTCAATGTCTTGTACAGCGGCAGGTTGATACCGCTGACCGCGGCTCCCGTCTCGTTGTCGCGGATGGCGATGATCGCCCGCCCTGGCCTGCTCTTCAACAGGTTCCTGGTACCGATCCAGGCCAGAGCGGTAAGGAAAGCAATGATGAAGTACTTATAGATGGCCTGTTGCTGTGGCGTGTCGTCGATCCGCAGAATTGATTGGACCCACTCCGGTGCCACCAACTTCGGTTCCACGTTTCGGCCGTTCACGCCGCCGGTCCGGTCGGCAATGCCGAACTTGTCCAACTTCATCAACGTTGGGAACACCGCACTGAAGGCGATGGTCAACAGCGCCAGGTACAGACCCTTGATCCGCAGCGCCGGAATACCCAGCAGCACACCAACAGCAAAAGCCACGGCCATCGCCGCCGGGATCGTGGCTGCGTAGGGCCAACCGTGATCCATGACCAATGTCGTTGACAAAAAGGCGCCGGTGCCGATGAAGGCACTCTGGGCCAAGGCGATGAGGCCGGAATAGCCCACCACCAGGTTGAGGCCAAGGATGGCCACCGCCAGGTAGAGCGCACGGTTCATACGCCCGACCTGAAACTCACCGAATACGGAGGTGAGGATGTACGGCAGAGCGATGGCAAAGAGCAGGAACAGTCCCCACGTCACCATCAGGTAAGTGCGGTGTTGGGACGATCCTTGTTTAAAGCTGAGCATGGCCCCGCTGTTCATTGGCATTTTCCTCTCGTGCAGGTCGTTTCCATCAGACACGCTCCACTCTTGCGGTACCGAACAAGCCGGCGGGCCGGAACCAGAGCACCAGCAGGATCACCAGGAAGGCAACCGCCAAGCTCAGGATGATGAAGGCTGGGTCGTAGTCGCCGAGGTAGCCGACCAGAAGACTCTGGATGAGGCCAATGGCGATGCCACCAACGACAGCGCCGGGCAGCGAGTCAAGCCCGCCGATCGTTGCCGCTGCGAACGAGAAGATGAGCAGCGTCGCCATCATGTTGGGCTGAATGAACAGCTTTGGAGCCACCAACGAACCACCAAGGGTGCCGAAGGCAGCGGCAATGGCCCAACCGAACATCAAGGTACGACCGACCCGAACACCTACGAGCCGAGCCGACTCGGTGTTGGATGAAACCGCCCTGAAAGCCAGTCCGACCTTGGTGCGGATGAGCAGGAACCACAGGACGACGAACATCAACCCGAGCACGGCCCAGGTGCCGACAACGCTGTAGCGCAGGCGAGCACCGCCGACACCGATGAAGTCGTCGGGACCATTGGGGAACAAGCTGGGGAATGCTCTTGGATTGAAGTTCCACAGGTAGCCGGCAACGGAGTTCAGGATCAGGAACAGCCCGAAGGTGATGAGCACCACCGGCAGGTGGTCGGTTGGATCGAACGGTCGTATCAAGACACGCTCGATCGCCGCTCCCGCCAACGCACTGATGACCATGGCCGCCAGAATCGCCAGGAGAAGACCTATGGGCAGGAAGCCAACCGAGAACTCAGCCCAACCCAGCGAGTAGCTGAGCAGCGAATCCTCAGGTGGAACGGCGAACAGGTACGCGATGAACGTACCAAACATGGCCAACTCACCCTGAGCAAAGTTGATCAGGGTAGTGGCTTTGAAGATCAGGACCAGGGCAACAGCGACCACTGCATAGATCGCGCCGTTGTCGAGGCCGTCGAAGAATCTCTGGATGAAGAGCTGCACGTTGGGTGAACCCCTTTCACTTTCTGTCGATCATTGAGGACATGTCAGTACTAGGCACCGAGGTAGGCATCTTGGACGGCGCTGTCGTTCTTGAGATCGTCGGCCGAACCTTCAAGAACGATCTGACCGGCTTCCAATACGTAGCCATGGTCGGCCAGGTCGAGAGCCAGATTGGCGTTTTGCTCCACGATTAACATGGTCACGCCGGACTCTTCGTTCAAATTCCGGAAGGTGTTGAACAGGTCCTCGATGATGAGCGGAGCCAGACCCAACGATGGTTCGTCGAGCAGTAGCAAACGGGGCCGGGACATCAGCGCCCGGGCCACCGCCAACATCTGCTGCTCACCACCACTCAACGAGCCTGCCAGCTGCTCCTTTCGTTCCTTGAGCCGGGGGAACATCTGGAACCAGCGATCGATATCGTCCTTGAGGTTGTCGGTTCGGACGTAGCCACCGATCTCCAGGTTGTCGACCACCGACAACTCAGGAAAGGTACCTCGGCCCTGGGGTACGTGGGCCAAGCCGTGAGAAACGATGTCGGCGGTATCAGACTTCGAGATCTGCTCCCCGCCAAAGGTTACGGAACCGGTCGAGCTCACCATGTTGCAAATGGCCCGAAGCGTTGTGGTCTTTCCTGCACCGTTGGCCCCGAGAATCACCGAGACATCCCCTTCAGGTACTTCGAAGTTGATACCCCGGAGGACGTGAACCTGCCCATAGCGAGCGGTGAGATTCTCGGCCTTGAGCATGATCGACTTCGGTCCGCTCGAGCCGTTGGTTTCGTTTTTGGCCGTGTCTGGCACGCCGTCGCGCTCCTGATCGCTCGTCATGTCGTCGTGCTCCCGCTGCCGAGGTAGGCCTCGATGACCGAGGGATCCTCCCTGACCGTCGATGGAGGTCCCTCGGCGATCTTCTTGCCAAAGTTCAGCACCACCACGCTCTCCGATATTCCCATCACCATCCGCATGTGGTGCTCAACGAGCAACACCGTCAGGTTGTGGTCATCGCGCAAGCGGCGAATGGTGTCGCCAAGCTCGTCGACCTCACTGTGGGTCAGACCAGAAGCGGGCTCATCGAGCATGAGCAGGCGAGGGTTGGCGATGAGGGCACGGGCCAACTCGATGCGCTTCATGGTACCGAAGGGCAATCCGGCGGCCGGATGGAACGCATGCTCCTCCAGGCCGAGCTCCTCCAACGCCTTCCAGGCCTTGATTTTCGTGTCGCGCTCCTCGCCGCGAGTTCCGAGACGGAGAACCGAGGTCATGAAGTTGGCCTTGGTGCTCGTGTGGTCGCCGACCATCACGTTCTCCAGAACGGACATACCAGGCCACAGCGCCAGGTTCTGGAACGTGCGATACACCCCTTTCTGCGAGATCGTGTGTGGTGCGAGAGTCAACAGGTCAATACCGTCGAAGGTCAAGGAACCTTCGGTCGGGTCGTAGATCCGGCTGACCACGTTGAACAACGTTGTCTTCCCAGCTCCATTCGGTCCGATCAGCGCAACAATCTCACCTTCGTCGATATTGAATGAAAGCCGATCCAATGCGGTGATGCCGCCAAATTTCACTGTGATGTCAGAGACATCGAGCAGAGACACGTACTCATCCTCCCCCTGGTTGTAGGTCTGGGTTGTAGCATCCGGACGGTAGAGGGGTTAGCTGACCCACGTCAAAGTGAAGCGGCGACCCTGGTCCGTCCGAGCCCCCCACCTGGGGGAACAGCGTGGCCATTGTCACACTTCGATCGTCGCCTGTGGTTTCGGTTGTGTTCCGTTTCCACGTCATCGTCGTGGCCTCGGGCCCTCTGGCTCGGGTCGCGAACGAGCCGAGCCGGCCCAGGGCAACAACGAGCAGTGCTATATATATAGAGAGAGAGAGTGGCTACCGAAGGTTGACGCGAAGCCCGGCCACCATCACCTGGTCGTCGCTGACCAGGCAGTCCCGGGCCCTAGCCCCGGCCAAAATGGCGTCCCGGTCGTTGGCGATGACGTCGATCCCGCCCAGGCCCTCTCCCCGACCATCGGTTTCCTCAACGAAGCGCACCGCGGCGTTGTCGAGCTCGATCTGCGATCGGCCTTCGGCGTCCTGGGTGAGATCGATCTCGGCCATGGCCGACCATCGGGCCGCCAGAGCGTCGGGATCAGGGCTCTGCAGCTCGGCGGCCGAGATCCCCCCGACAACGTCGGTGCGAACGTAGGGCTCCCAATTCTTGCCCGCCGGATACCAGGGCCCACCAACGGCGTCACCGCCCTCCATCGTCATCTGGTCCATCTCGAAGAAGCTGCCGCCAGTGTCGCCAGGGTGGAGTTGGATGCCGTCGTGGCCCTCATCGGGGTAGCTCAGATCAAAGGCAATGCGAACGCCAAGCTCGTCCGCCCGCATCCGGCGCCGGGCCACATCGTCGACCTGGGTGATGATCATGTAGCCGCTGTCCCCACCCCGACGCTGGATGTAGCGGCCGCCTGCGGTGTTGTCGGCGATGGGGGTCACCACTTCCAGGAACTGGGTTCCGATCGGCCACAGCATGTTCTTGAGCCCGAAGGTCTTGACCCCTGGGTCGGTAAAGCAGGCTTCGACCCCCAGCACCGTCCCAATATCGAGCGCCGACTTGCGCAGGTCCTCAGTGACAACAGCAATTTGACGCAGGCGAATCCACATGGACCCGATACTTACACAATGGACAGAGAGACTCGACTCTCCAGGCGAATCCCGATCCGGCACAACGCACCGGTGTTGCCGACGGAAGCCTGGCCGGCCGGCGGGACCACAAGCTTTCGCTTGTGATCCCGCCGGTCCGACCAATGCACTTCCCTCTCCCAGCCCTAGCCCGCTCCAGTGACCTGGATCGAGCCATTGGCTATACCAGCAGCGACTTCATCTGCTCGCTGCCGGACTCCATCTGGCACCGCGTAGGCCGGGTTGTACTCGACAACCAGCCCACCGTTGGCCAAGTTCGCGCTGTAGCTCTTCCCTTTCGGGGTGCCGCTGTCGATGTCATTGACGATGAGGCGGAGGATGACCTCCCAGTGGTACACCTGTGAGGCGACAACAAGATCAGGCGCCAGTGACGACTGATTGGCCTGGGTACCGAACCACAGGGCGTTGTTCTCGCTCGCAACCGATACTGCACCCACCACCATCTGGGCCGACCCGGTCATGACATCGGCCCCGGCCTCGACGTGGGTCTTCGCCGCCTCGGCGGCCAGGGTGAGATCGGAGAACGATCCGGTGTAGGCGACGTGCACCGCAACCGAGTCCGATTGAGCCTCGGCTCCGGCCTTGAAGCCGGTCACGTACCGCTCGGCATCACCCACTTCAATCGGGCCTACCACGCCGACGACTCCGGACTGACTCAGCAGACTGGCCATGGTGCCCAGGACGTAGCCCCCTTCGCCGGCAGCAACGTCATAGGCGTAGACGTTGGCCTGGCCAAAGGTGTCACTTGCGGTTCCCCAAGCAAAGGCCACCTCGGGGAAGTCCGGGGCTATTTCGAGTAGTGGACCGCCGAACTGGGAGCCGTGGGCGATGACCAGGTCATAGCCCTCGGCGGCGTAGCCACGTATGGCCGCCGCAGCCTCGTCGGGGACGAAGGTGTTGTCGGTGATGGACACCTCCACGTTGCCGCGCTCGGCGGCCACGACGCCAATGGCGTCCACCATGCTCTGGGTGAAGGCCAGGTCGGCCCGGTCGCTGGGGGCCACGATCGCCACCTTGAGGACCTGTTCAGCACCGGCCGCGACCGGCGCGCCGGCCGGAGCCACAACCTCGAACTCGACCCGCCGCTCCAGGTTGGCCAAGGCTTCAGAACCAGTGGAGGTCGCCTCGCCTCGGGGCTCGATCGTCAGGTTGGCCTCGGGCACCCCTTGGGACAGGAGATAGTCTCGCACCGCATTGGCCCGGGCCAGGCTCAACTCCCGGTTGGCTTCGTCGGAGCCACTATCGTCGGTGAATCCGACAACCGTCACCGAAAGATCGGGATAGGCCGTCATGATCGTGGAAATGGTGTTGAGAATGCGCAGGTGCAACTCGGTCGGTGCGGTCTGACCAACGGCAAAGTTCAGCGGTGTCGACGCCACCACCCGGTTGAGTTCATTCTGCAAGGCAGCGTGACGCCCATCCAACGATGCCGCCCCTACCGGAGCAGCCCCCTGCTCCTCAACGGTGTCGACGGTGAAGGCGGTGTCGTCGACCTCGAGATCCCCTGCAAGCACACCGACCGCACCGAGTGCGGCGGCACGGTCACCTTCGGAGGGTGCGGTGCCAATGAGGTGGAGGACCGAGCCGCGCTCTTCGACCACGACGTCATTCAGGCCGAGGCCATGCAGGACGTCGGTGATCTGCTCGATCCGACCGTTGGTGGTGGGACCAGCGACGCCAGTCGGCTCGGCGGAGATGTCTCCGGTTGCGTTCTGCTCGCCTTCCTGGCCGAACGGGTTGGCCAGGAAGAGCCAGGCGACGGCCAGCACGGCAATGAACACCCCACCGATAACAGCTACCCGGCGGGACAGGTCCTGGGACCCTGACGGGTCACGATCGTGGGAACCATCCGAAGCGGTGACCAACGATGCCTTGGCCGAAAGACCGGCATAGTTGCTGGCCGGTGTGGCCTGCCCCACGGGGGAATCAAAGGAGAACTCGGTTGGACCGGGACCTGGACCGGGACCGGGACCGGGACCGGGACCGGGACCTGGACCGGTAGCCGGGCGCCGGGGACCGGGGGGTAGATCACGTGACCGGTCGGGAAGCAGGGGTGAAGCCATGAGACGGTCAGCGCCTCGACCTCCGTCGAGACCATCATGACCATCGCCGGTTCCGACCATGCGAGCGCGGCCAGCGGGATCATGCGCACCGGGTCGACGGTTGCCATCGTTTGACAGATCAGGGTCGACCGGGTCGGCGGGTTCGGAGCGATCGCGCAGACGGCCGAGCCCACCAACCAGATCAAGGCCGACCACCGTGTCGTCATCGGCACCCAAGCCGAGCACATCATCATGGGAGTCGTCGGGCACATAGCCAAAGCCTGGCCGGTCGACAGGATCAGATGGGCCTTGGGGGGACTGCGCCGTCAGGGCACCGCCCAGGTTGTCGGCAGTGACGCCGCCAGCATCGATACCGGACCTCTCCAGCCTTCCTCGCCGAAGCCTCGCCAGGCCAGGCGACTCGACCTCGTCCTTCTGGCGCGGGACACTATCGCCCCCGGAGACGGGAGGAAACTCGTCAAGGCCGATACTGGGGGGACGAACATTGCCGGTGGAATCATGGTTGCCATTGGCGTCGTTGTTATCGGAACGATGGCCGTTGAGGCGATCGCCCTCGGACCTACTGTCATTGGACCGGGCCTCACCAAAGACCGATGCCCCACCGTCCAGGCCCAGCCGCTCACTGAGGTTGGCCTGATCATCAACGGGGGAAAAGTCGATCGGCGTGGTGGTCGGAGATCGCACCTGGCGTTCCTGATCCAACCCCTCGACAAGGTCGGAGTCGAGGCGCGTTTCCAAGGTGTCGTAGTCGGAGACCTCAGTTTCCGACTCCGTCGGGAGGTAGCGGGACCCTTGAACCGGACGGGCGGGATCGGACAACTCCACCCGGTAGCCGACGGGCTGAGCCTCGCCCCCGGCACCCTCGATCCCTCCCACCTGTTCACCAAGACGAAGGATCTCGGCGCGGTTCTCACTGAAGCGCGACAGTAGCGACATCCGCAGATCCGGATCCTCCTCGCCCCTCAAAGTGGACCAAAGCTTGTCCTGCTCCTGTTGGAGGGCGTCAAGCTCGGTGACGGGTCCGCTCTTCGAATCGTGCGGGTTATCCCACTGTCTCTCCATGTGCCAAACCCCCAAAAAGTTCCGAAATGATCCGTCTTCTTATCGACGCTTCGACTGCCACCGCGGACCCTTGTTCCCTCGGGCCCCGGCAACCAGTCCGACACCATTTCAAAAAAGCCGCATCGGCAGGTTCTGCGTTTGATCAATTCAGTACACGCTGAGTCAGCAATAGTAGCGAATGATTTAAACAAATCAACAGGAATCTAAATCTTGTTATTGGTTCAGATATGTTGCCGCTTGTTACTGCTTGTCGCTGTGCAGGGTGAGGCAAATACAGACGTCCGCTATTACTCACTGACACTCCCGGACTCGGTTAGGGCACGGATGGCGAGTACCAGCCCAAGCACCACGAGGGTGACGACCGCGGCCCGGACCATGACGGTTCGCTCGGGAGCGAGGGAGGAAAATGCGGCCCCAACGGCACCGACGATGGCAGCGGCAGCAGCCACGGTCGCCACCTCACGGGTCCGTTGTCGCCCAACCGCCTGCGTTCGTTCCGCCCCGGTGCGACGTTCGACCGACGCCAGGCCCGACTCCACCGCCACATACCAGGTGCAGGCGATGATGATGGCTCGACTCGATGTCAGCCGATCGCTCTCGGAAAGGGCCAGCACGGCCCCGATCAACGCCGGTGCGGTGGCAAGGGCGATGACCCGCTCACTTCCTACCCCGATCCCGAGTACCAGCAGGAACACCGCACCCAACTCGATACGAAGGACCACCGGCCGGAGCGACCCGGCGGCACCGATGGCCACCGCCACCGCCAAACTGGCGCTGGCCAGACTCACCAGGGCGGCCGTACCCCCCTCACGCAGATAGAGCGATCGGGCCATCACCGACTCACCCTCCGGGCCCGGTGCCGCCAGCGGTTGAGTTGGCCGAGGACCTGATCCAGGGGAACCCCCCGTTGCCAGCCGATGGTGGCCACCCCCCGTTCAGCCAGGCGGTCGGTCAACACCGCCCGCTCGGCCTCCCACATTCGATGGGCCAGGTCCGACAGCTCGGTCCGACCGCCAGAGTCCGTGCCGTCGGGGGACACCGCGTCGCCAGGGGTCATTTCGTTTTCTTCGCGACGGGCCTTGCCGGCCAAACAGTCGATCACCGCCACATCGTGGCCGGCCCCTTGCAACGCAAACAGCACGTCGATGAAACGCTCATCGAGCAGCGGGGTGAGGGCAACCACCAGCGAGCGCGGCGGCAGGGCACGGGGCGGCACGATCGAAAGGTCACGATCGGCGGCGTTGGCGAACAGCCCGATGGATAGCAGGGCGTCGGTCAAGCGTTGCAGCTGATGACTACCGGTGTCGGGTATCACCCAGCGCACAATTCCACCCAGTTCGACCAGCCCGATGCGATCGGTTCGGGCCAGATGGCTCTCGGCCAGGCCGACGGCGGCCTCGATGCCCAGCCCGACGACGGCCCGGACATCATGGCCCGATTCGACGAACGAGTCGAACAACAACACCACATCGGTGGCCCGCTCGGGGTGGCGTTCCGACACCCAGAGACCGCCAAGCCGGGCACTGACCCGCCAATTGATGTCCCGTCGACCGTCGCCGGTGCCGAAGGGGCGAATGTCGGCGTACTCGATACCCCGGTTGGCCTCCGTCGACTCGTGGGTACCCGATCGCCGCTTCACCATCCAGGGCTCGATGAGCCGCTGCAGCTGGACGGGTGTCGGGTGGACCCGAACCCGCCGGGGTTCGCTCGCCGCCCCAGACCACTGCACCAGGCCGTAGGGTTCACGCAGCAGAATCTCGACCCGGCCCACATCGTGGCTGCCCCACTCCAACGCAGGCAGTTCGCCCCGGATTGTCAGCGGCTGCCCGGAACGGATGACGTCGACCCGGGATCGGGGTGGGGTGTGCCGCTCACCTGGCGGCCACCAGGCTGGGTCCGGTGAGGCCACGATCTCGATCAAACCCGAGAGATCGGTTTCGATCGTGACGTCGAGTTCGACGTCGTCACCGACCAGTACGCGATCGGCCACAAGTTCTACCGCCGCCCGGGTTCGATGTCTAGCAGTCGAGGAGAGACCGAGAACCGCCAAAACCGCCCAGGGGGCGGCCAGCAGGGCCGCTTCGGTCCGCCCGGTCATGATCGAGGTCAACGCCGCAGCCGTGGCCACGATGATGGCCAGCGGCAGACGAACCGTGGATTGCCGAATCACGGTGCGACGACGCCGTCGCCCCTCGCCCCCGGAGACCGCCCCGCCCCACTCGAAGGTGGCGGCAGGGTTGGCGGGGTGGCAACCGCAGCCAGGACCTCCTCGATGATGACACCTTCGTCGACCCCGCGAACCCACATCTCGGGGCGGAGAACAATGCGGTGGGCCAGGGCGGGTACGGCCACCGCCTTGATGTCGTCGGGGGTTACGTAGTCGCGTCCCGCCAGTGCGGCCCGACCCCGGCCCAGCTTCACCAGGGCGTCGACCCCGCGAGGACTGGCCCCGGCGTGCACCCGGCCGTTGACCCGGGTGGCATGGACGAGGGCGACGCAATAGTCGATCACCGGATCCGATACCAGCACCGTCTCCAACGCTGCTTGCAGGGCAACAACGGTCGCACGATCAACCACCGCCGAGAGCTCGATCTCATCGTGGCCGCGCATCAACCGCCTTCGCACGATCTCGGCCTCGTCGACCGGGTTGGGATAGCCCAGCGAGGTACGAAGCATGAACCGGTCGACCTGGGCCTCGGGCAAGGGGTAGGTGCCCTCCAGCTCGATCGGGTTCTGGGTGGCGAGCACTACAAATGGCCGTGGCAATAGATGGGAGACGCCGTCCACGGTGACCTGACGCTCCTGCATGGCTTCAAGCAGGGCCGCCTGGGTCTTCGGCGGTGCCCTGTTGATCTCGTCCCCAAGCACGATGTTGTGAAAGATCGGGCCGGGACGGAACTCAAACTCCAGGCGGCGCTGATCATAGAGCAGGGAGCCGGTGACGTCGGCCGGCATCATGTCGGGGGTGAACTGCACCCGGCCGACGCCGAGGCCGGTCACCTGACCCAGCGAGCGGGCGACCAGGGTCTTGCCCAGCCCGGGCAGGTCCTCCAGGAGGATGTGGCCCCCGGCCAGGAAACCACTCAGCACCAGCTCGAGGGCAGGACGCTTTCCGACCACCGCCAGTTCCAGCTGATCGAGTAGGAGACCGCAGATATCTGCGGTCTCCTCCAGGCTCAGCACCGGCTGGTCCTGTCCGCCGTTCTCTTCCAGTGCGCTACTCATGATCGGCCTCCACTCGCCCCCACTCCCCCACCATCGTGGAGCACAACATCCAGAAGGCGGTCGATGTCCTCCACTCCGGCCACACCCATCCCGCCTTCATCCCCATCTTTGACTTCGAGACCACCCAACAAGCTCAGGTCGCCCAGGAGGGCCCGTGCCCGCTCCGGCTCGGACCGGACGTCGATCCCGTGGCGGGTCAGTAGGAAGTGTTCGGTCAGTGCCGCCAGCCGGGGCTGCAACCGTAGGGTCATGGCCCGCTCGGAATCCCGGGCATTCAGCAGCAGACCTTCGAGCGCGGCCAGGGACCGGGGGCGGTTGACATCATCGACCTTGGGGGGCCGGCGCCGGCCCAGGACCCCATGGAGACGTTCCGGGTGGGGTGGGGCCAGCTTCATCAGGTCGGCGAGCATCATCCACACCAGCCATCCCGCAACCACCGCGATCCAGACCTCGACCGACGCCCGACGGGTCTCACCCGTCGACGCGGCAACGATGAAGCCGAGAACCAACGCCCCCGCCAACAGTGTCAACACCCGCTTCAACACCTCATGCCCCTCCGCCGGCGACCGCTCCGGCCAGGTCCCGACGGACCCGCTCCAGGGCACCAAGGGCCGCACGTCGATCAGCAGCCGACACGGCGTGATTGGAGAAGCGGGCAACTTCGTACAGGCGGGCCAGATCAATCAAGGGCCGGGCATCAACGGCAATGGCGGCCAACACCCGCGTCAGATACTCCGACGGGGTCTCCGACTGGCGGCGGGGGTGCCCAACCTCGGCCAACACCTGCTCCATGCCTGCGTAGGCCAGGAGCACCGCAGTACGGGGATCGTCGTCGGAGCGGAGCCGGTTGATGGCCCCCTCGAGCATGGCTTCGAGGGCCGGCTCCATCTCTTCCTGATCGGCCTCTGATGGTGTCGTCTCACCCCCGTCGATCCGCCTGCGGGTCCACATCATGACGGCCAGGGCGGAGCCGGCGATAAGGGCGAGCAGGACGAGGTCGTTCCCCCCGACCGGCGGCGAGCGTCCCTCGCCTCCGTCCCCGCTCTCGGCCGCGGGCGGGAGCACCACCTCCTCCTCCTCGGGCGTCGCCCGAAACTCGGGTAGCCGGTTGCTGAAGGCCAGGAAGATGGCCAGCAGCACCAACATGGGCCACATCGGCTTACGTCGAACCTCTCGGCGCTGACCCTGCCCCTTGCCCGCCACCAACAGGGTCACGAACAGGATCAAGCCCACCACAGCCAGCACTGCACCAAGAGCGGCAGCCACCCCACTGAAGGAAGGAAACCCGATCCAACTCGACGAGGCCGGTCGAGCTCCCGCCCCCAGTGCGACGATCACGACCCACGCCCCGAGCAGTCCAAGGACGCCCAGGTGTCGCCGCAGCAATGAACCGAGGCCGGTGGCCGGTTTCGGGATCATCTCAAGACCGTAGACCAGAAGCCGTCAACGCACCGTGGCGAAGAAGGTCCGCACATCGTTGATGAACAGCTCCGGCTGTTCGAAGGCACCGAAATGGCCGCCGCGGGGCATGGCGGTCCAGTGGGTGAGGTTGTAGTACGGCTCGACCCACGATCGGGGGAAGCGCATGATCTCCTCGGGGAACGAAGCAACCCCGGTTGGCAACTCGACCCGGTCACGTTTGCCGAAACTGGCGAAGCTCTCCCAGTAGAGACGACCGGAGGAGGCGCCGGTGCCGTTGAGCCAGTACAGCATGACATTGTCGAGCAGTTCATCACGACTCAGCACCGACTCGGGATCACCATTGCAGTCCATCCAGGCCCAGAACTTCTCGATGATCCAGGCCATCTGGCCAACCGGGGAGTCGACGAGACCGTAGCCGAGCGTCTGGGGCCGGGTGCTCTGCTGTTTGGAGTAGCCGGAGTCCCAATCCTGATAGTGGGCGAGTCCGGCGAAGGCCACCTTGTCGGCCTCGGTCGGGTCGCTTTTGGCCTCCGCCGTCGGCCGTCCACTCGGCATGTTGGTGTGGATGGCGATGCAGCGGCCTTCGTTGCGGCCGATCTGGGAGGTGACGGCTGCGCCCCAGTCGCCCCCTTGGGCCACAAAACGGTCATAGCCGAGCCGCCCCATCAACACGTCCCAGGTGGAGGCGATGCGCTCGACACCCCATCCAACCTCGGCCGGCTTGTCCGAGAAGCCAAAACCGGGCAGCGAGGGGCACACCACGTGGAAGGCGTCCTCAGCCCGACCGCCGTGGGCGGTGGGGTTGGTGAGGGGTTCGATGATCTTGTGGAACTCGACGATTGACCCGGGCCAACCGTGGGTGATCAGCAGCGGCAGGGCGTTCTCATGCGGTGAACGCTGGTGGATGAAGTGGATGTCGAGCCCGTCGATCTCGGTGAGGTACTGGTCAAAGCGATTGAGGGCCGCCTCCCGGGCCCGCCAGTCGTAGCCGTCGACCCAATAGGAGGCCAACTCGCGGGTGTAGGCCAACGGGGTGCCCTGGCTCCAGTCGTCGACGGTCTCCGCCTCAGGCCAGCGCGTGGCCCGGATCCGGGCGGCCAGATCGTCGAGATCGGCCTGATCGGCGGCAATGGTGAAGGGGCGGATGTCGCTCATACCCAGAGACCGTAATCCCACCCGGCCCGCTCCGGTAGCTGATCGTCTTTCGCACGTGCGGCCGAGCCGTGCATTTCGGTTGACGATCGATGCCGCCTGATACATACTCACTATCTACATACTGGCTATGCACCTCCGATACGGCCAGTGGCAGCGAGTGCAGGAGGGACTGACGATGACGGTGAAAAACGCGTTGCTGGCCCTGCTGGCGGGCGGACCGGCCCATGGCTACCAGCTCAAGCTGCAGTTCGACCGGGCCACCGGGGCGGGTTGGCCTCTGAACGTTGGGCAGGTCTACTCGACCCTGCAACGGCTGGAACGCGACGATCTGGTCGTTACCGACGGCCCCGTTGATGGCGAGGGTCGACAAGCCTACGTCTTGACCGCCCTCGGTCGAGAGACGCTACGGGAGTGGTTCGAAGGCACCGAGGTTCAGGCCTTGGCCGCTCGGGATCCGGTCTCGCTCAAGGTGTTGATGGCCGCTGCCACCGCCGTGGTACCTGCCGTTGACGTCATCAGCCGCCAACGGGCCAAGGCCACCGAAACCTTGCAGGCCTTGGGGGCAATGCGGGCCCAGGGAGCAACGGAATCGTTGGCCTGGCGTCTGCACCTGGATCGCATGATCCTGCTCGCCGAATCCGAGATCCGCTGGCTCGAACTGGCTGAGCAGCGGGTCGAGGCGGCGGCGATGGCCGACGACCCTCAACACGGCCGCAGCCGACCGACCGGCGACAGCGACGACAGCGACGAAGAAGACAGCAACACCCAGGACAGTGAGCGGAGTGGGGCCGACAAGAAGGCCCGGAAGGGAAGCACGTCGTGAGCGACGAGATCGTGGACAGTACCGCCGTGGACAGTACCGCCGGGGACCGGCCGGTGCTGGAGATGGTCAACGTTTCGTTGACTCTGGGTGAGGGGGCGCGGCGGGTTGATGCCCTGCTCGATATCAGCCTGGAGGTTCACGCCAAGGAGTTGGTGGCCGTTACCGGCCGCAGCGGTTCGGGCAAGTCGAGTTTGCTGAACGCCGCCGGGGGCCTGATTCCTGCCTCTGCCGGTTCGGTGGTCGTCGAAGGTGAAGACCTCTCGGCCCTGACGGCGAGGCGCCGGTCGGCCCTGCGGCGCCGCTCGGTTGGCTATGTCTTCCAGGACCTGAACCTGGTGTCGTCGCTGACGGCGATCGAGAACGTCAGTCTACCGTTGGAGCTCGACGGCACCAGCCTGGCCAAGGCCCGCCGCCAGGCCGAGGCCGCCCTCGAAAGGGTGGGGGTGGCCCATGGGGCCGAGCGCTTCCCCGACGAACTGTCCGGGGGCGAGCAACAGCGGGTGGCTTTGGCCCGCGGCATCGTCGGTGAGCGTCGCCTGCTGCTGGCCGACGAGCCGACTGGAGCCCTGGATGAGCTGACGGCCGAGCGGGTCATGTCCATCGTGCGTGGCCTGTGCGACGACGGGGCGGCGGCCGTGATGGTTACGCACGATCAGTCGCTGGCGGGCTGGGCCGATCGGGTGGTGCGCCTGCGCGACGGCCGGGTGGAGGCGGTAACGACTCGCCCCACCATCACCCCCGAACTGATCAACGAGCTGTCGTGAGCCGGTTCTGGTCGCTGGGCCGACTGGCCATCCGCTCCATCCGGGCCGCCCGGGCCCGAAGCCTGCTGGTCGGGACCCTGCTCGCGCTGATGGTGGCGGTGGGAACGAGCGCCTCGATCGCATTCCGAGGTCTCGACTTCGACTCACCGGGTGGCGCGCTGGCCCATCGGGGCGAAGCCGATGTGGTAATGAGTCTTTTCCCCGGCCCAGGACTCGAGGATGGGATCGCCGACGATGCCTACCAGAACGCTCAGGAGGTGATCAACGACGTCCTCTCCCCCACCGATTCGATGGTCGTCCAAAGGTTCCAACTGCAGTCGCTGGCCACCCCATTCGGATTCGACCACGACGTCGCGATCACCGATCTTGACCTGAGCCACCCGCTGGCTCCGGGTGACTATTCCACGATCGACGGCCGGACCGTGCCGGAGCCGGGCGAGGTCGTGCTCACCATCGAAGCAGCCGACGACGCCGGCGCCAAGGTGGGTGATGAGGTCACGGTGGCCGAGCAAAGCCTGCGGGTGGTTGGCATCGTCGACCGTCAACTCTTTCATCAGGCGGCGTTCATCGTCACGACCAACGACTTCGACGCGCTGCGGCCCATCGACGCGTTCCGCAACGACGAGGTCCGCATGGTACTGGTGCCCGGCACCGCCGATGACGCCCAGTTCATGGCGGGCAGCTTCTCCACAATCTTCGGCCGGACATCTAGCAGCGGGGTCCACGTGAGCGGCGATGTCGGAGCCGATTCCGACCATCGCAACTCGGCGCTGGTGTCCACCCTGGTCTCGGCCATGATAGGGATTGAGGTGGCGCTGGTGTCCGCCGCTGCGCTCGCGGTAGGCGTGCGACGACGGACCCACCAGTTCGGTCAGTTGCTGACCATCGGGGCCGATCACCGCCATCTGCGAATCCTGGTGCTCACCGAGGCCGCCATCCTCGGCCTGGTGGCCACGGCGACCGGGGTGGCCTTCGGGTTCTTTGCTGCCCCGTGGCTGCTGTCCGCGCTGACCGACGTCCCGGCCTCGATCATTGCCGTCGGCCGCAACCGATTCGACTGGCTGGGTCCGGCCGTGCTCGGGTTCGGCGCCGCCCTGGCCGCCGCCTGGTGGCCTGCCCGCAGCGTGGCCCGTCTCCCGGTCGGCGCCGCCCTTGCCGGCCGAACGGTCGAACGTGCGTTGCGGCGCCGCACCCCCGTCTGGGGTTTGGCCGTTCTGGCGGCAGGAACGCTGGGGCTCACGACCGGTGGGATCCTGACCAGAAGGCTGAGCGGCAACGAGGCTGTCTTCGCCCTCGTGCTTATTCTGGTGTCGGTGGTGGCCATGATGGCCGGGGCCCTGGGATCGGTCGGGATGCTGTTGTCGCTCGGAGCTCGCCAGGCCCACCGACTGCCGACCAGGTTCCGCCTGGTGGTCCGTAGCTCGCTTCGGCAGCGAGGCCGATCATGGGTCACGGTGGCGGCCCTGGTCGCCGTGGTCGGACTGCCGATGGTGATCGCCACCGCCTTCAAGGCCGATCCTGCCGAGGACCATTCGGCGGCACCGAACGAGTTCTTCGTCCGCGCCGACCCTTCGGGGCTATCGGAACTATCGGAACTATCGGAACTATCGGAGAGGATCGACACCAGCGACACCACCACCAACCTCGTCGGCCGGCCTGGCAACGATATTGAGCCTCGCCTGACTCTCTTCAAGCAGCAGTTCGAGGCCTTGGTCGGTGAGATCGTTGATCTGAGGGCAGTGGCCGAGGTGAGAGGCTGGGACGGAGTCGAG
>Ga0316187_10001053_pt1 | contig 23177 bp, 21 predicted proteins | sample CroRivburrow1_MG_FD_204927 | JGI IMG/M metagenome (GOLD analysis project Ga0316187, IMG submission 204927) | Coastal sediment microbial communities from Maine, United States - Cross River worm burrow 1 | ecosystem: Environmental > Aquatic > Marine > Coastal > Sediment | place: USA: Maine...
GTTTGCTGGAGTTGTCATCGATTGCCAGGGTCCTGATTCGGGATGAACCGGTCTTGATGCCTGCCGACGTTTACTGAGGCTCCATGATACGAGATGAGCACCGGGTTGTCATAGGCGCTGTGGATGCTTCAGGTGGCGCCGGAGCCTTGAAATCGTTGTAAGCGGAATCTCAATTCGGTCAATATTTCGGGTTGCTGACCTGGAATTGGAGTCCAGCGGATGCTCCTGGGCTGTACGTTCGGAATGTTGCCGGGAATGGCTGCACAAAGGCCGAGAGCGCGTTAAAAAGATGCGAGCTGATGCCAATACCAAAGGTATGCACTGTTGTACCGACAGGCCCATTGGAGGCATTATGCATAGATCGGGAGCTTACAGAATCTATACCGGCCGGTGATTTCAAATATAAAAGCAAACGTTCTGTTTGAGCTTGGCCCCGTTGAGGAACTGGGCCAGTGGGCGGACTATCTCGAGCACGGATTTGACGAGAGCGACGTGCCGGATCTGCTGAAGCTCATCTGTGACAGATCACTTTACGACACAAATGCCGGTGCCAACGAAACCTGGGTACCGATACACGCATGGCGCACCCTCGGTCAGTTGAAGAGCGCGAAAGCGGTACCGATGCTGATCGTGTTATTCGATCATCTACCGTATTACGACTGGGCGCTGAAGGAACTCAGCAAGGTGCTGGGCATGATCGGAGAACCGGCGATCGACCCACTAACGATGTACATGAGGGAGAGCCGAAGGCCCGAGTTCGCGCGGGCAATGGCGTTTGACGGACTGGTAGAGATCGTGCGCCATTACCCTGACTGCAGGGAGCGGGTCCTGAACGGCTTCAGTGAGCACCTGACGCAGCCGGACACGGAGACAATACGTCTGAACGGGTATCTGGTGGGTAAGCTGCTCGATCTCGGCGCCGTGGAGTTGATAGACGACATTCGGCGACTGTTCGATACCGGTTGTGTGGACAGTGCCTGCTCCGGTGGTCTGGAAGAGGTGGAGCTCGAGTTGGGTCTGCGTGTGCGGGAAGTTGCGCAACCGCGCGATGGCCCGGGGTCGCGCGGATACGTCTCCCGGGAATCGATGGGTATCGACGACTTCAATGCACGGATCGATCGATTTCTCTGTCGCTACGGCAGCGACGATTCGATTGCGAACGCGTCCGAACTGGACGGTTATATGGCGGCGCTCGCGTGTGCGCCGGCGTTGATCCGTTCGGCGCGCTGGATCCCCGCACTGTGGGGCGGGGAGGAATCAGTGCCGGAGTGGGACAGCAATTCCGAGGCCCGGGAGTTCGAGAAGATGGTAACGGCGCTCAACAGCGCCGTTGCGACCAGCCTCGAAAAACAGGAATACGAGCCGCTATTCCACGAGTACAAGACGGCGGGGATTCGCAGGCTTTCTGTGGAAGAATGGTGTTTTGGGTTCCTGAAAGGCCTCAAGCTCTGGGGTCTGATTGGCCGGGTGGACAGGTCGAACTCCAAGGATCTCATTACACCCGTTCTGCTGTTCGGGACCAAAAGGGGAATCGAAAGAGTCCGCGCCATGGACCGGGACGCAAAAAGTCTCGAGGCGAAGAGAATCCAACCCGCAGTTCACGAGTTGTACAAGTACTTCAGGAAACAGCGTCAGAAGCTCTACGCCGACTTTGCCAAGAATGCGGTCGAGGCCGGACGTGACGAGCCCTGCCCCTGCCGCAGCGGCAGGTTATACAAGAATTGCTGTCTTCGTTCGTAGCTGGATTGATCTGCGTCATGCCTCCGGGATGATTTCCCGGATAAGATTATTCCTCAACGACATTGGCAGAAGAATTCGATGACCCCGGATGAGCTGAAAAGCCGGTTTCCGGCACTGGACGCAGTCGACGGCGAAGCCCTCGAACTGCTGCTTCGAACGACCGCCGAGATTTGCCCGGCCGCGGGTGATACGATCATCTCCTCGGGCGCCGAGAACGATACCATGTACTTGATATGCGCCGGCAGCGTTCGCGTCAGCCTGGACGCCCCTGACGAGTGCCTCATCCTCGGTGACTTTGGCCCGGGTCGGTGGATCGGTGAGATGGGCATGATCCAGCCCGCGCCCGCCGTGGCCGGCGTAGTCGCCCTGGAGGATTGCATTCTGCTCACGTTATCCCATGACGAGTTCACGGAGTTGAGACGGGCATCACCCTCGCTGACGAGTGTATTGTTGCAGATGTTGTGCCGGGATCTCTCCGCACGCCTGTACACGACTGTCGGATTCATCGATAGCAACAACGCAGCGGATGAAACCGGGGCAGCGATCATATCGGCGAAAAACCTGGTCGAAATTGCCAAGAACCTGCTCGGCATCGCCGCGCGTACAGGAGCCTGAACATGGAACTCTCGGAATTCCTTCGCACCAGTTCCGCCTTCGAGGGATTTACCCAGACCGACATCGAGGTGCTGGATCGTGCGTTGCGGGTGGATGAGCACCCGGCCGACCACATTCTGCTCAGGGAAGGCGGTAAGGGCCATGTTCTGTACATATTGATGGAAGGGGAGGTCCGGGTAACGCACGAGCACCTGTCCGGTCGCGGCGTGGACGAGTTGGGTGTGTTGACCGCGGGTGACGTGTTCGGGTTGCAGGCGCTGCTCGACGACAGGCCGAGATTCTCGACCTGCCGCGCGCTCACTCCGGTGGTCGTGGCATCACTGCCGAAACCGGCCTTCCATCTGCTCTACAATCAGCACACCGAGTTGGCGGAACATTTCCAGTTTCTCGTCGCCCGGCAACTGGTGCGCGACCTGCGCCGGCTGGACCGGGCTATCGTGGCCTCGGTGCACGGCGGAGAGGTCGAACCGCTGACTCACGTGCTTTAATCAGCAACGCAGGAACCGCGTCCCCGCAGTCTGGTGCCGGATCAGAAGTCTTTCATCCGGTGCGTTGTCTCCGGATCCAGAAATCGCGCAACCGTTACTTCGGTCTCCATCGACAAAGCGGACTCGATGTCGCCGGCGTAGCCGCTGTTCAGGACGCGTTTCATCGCCTGCACCGAGGCGGCGGGAAGGCCGGCCAGGTGCCGCGCCACCCCGTTTGCCTCATCCACCAGGTGATCGTCTCCCACGACGCGCCATGCGACGCCGATCTCTCCCAGTTCGCGTGCCCCGTAACGTTGTCCGAGGAACAACATCTCGCGGGCCTTGTTGAGCCCCACCAGCGCCGGCAGCAAGGAGGTCACGCCACCGGTGACGAATACGCCGAGAGAGACTTCCGGAAAAAACGCCCGGGCGCTCTCGGCCCAGATGGGGAAGTCGCAGTTGATCGCCCATTCGAATCCGCCGCCGACCGCCCAGCCGTTGATGGCGCCGACTACCGGCTTCGCGCCGAGGGATATACTTCGTGTTGCACGTTGTATGGCTTCGACGAGTTCGCGCGCTTCCCGCTCGTCTACCGGGTGTCGGTGTTGCCTGCGGTCGTCGCCGGCGCAGAAAGCGCGTCCGGCTCCGGTGAATACGATCACCCGCGTGGATTCATCTTCATTGGCGTCGTCGAATGCCCGCGTCACGTCGTCGATAAGCTGCCGGTTCATGGCGTTGAGCGACTCAGGGCGGTTCAGACATATTGTCCGTACACCGTGTCTGTCCAGACTGCTTGCAACAGTCTCGTATTCGAATGGATTCATCGGTAGCTCCGTACGACACGCACGGTCTTTCCTTCGGTTGTGGGAAATGAACCGTGCACGAGGAAGGTGACCGCCGCGGTGGCGCCCAGACTGGTCTTTATGGCGGCCTCGACCCTGGACGCGAGTCCACCGGTCTCACCATGGCCTGCCGCAAGTTCCACGTGGATGGGCAATACGTCATAAGGCGGCGGGTGGGCGAGGACGATGCGATAGTCGCCGGACAGTTCCTCAAAGCCGTTGACCACCGCGGCGACCATGGTCGGAAACAGGTTCAGGCCACGCACGACCACCATGTCGTCGCTGCGGCCGACCACCCTGAACCGCATACCGCCGCGTCTGCAACTGCAGGTCGATGTCTCGTCCACGACGATGATGTCGCCGGTGCGAAAGCGGACCAGGGGCTGGCAATCCCGGGCGAGATGGGTCAGGACCAGTTCGCCCTTTTGTCCTGGCTCGATTTCAAGTACCGCTTCGCTCTCAGCATCGATGATTTCCGGGTAGAGTACGTCACCGGCCAGAAAGTGCAGGCGGGTGTCATGAACGCACTGCGCCGCGAAGTTCGAGAACACATCCGATACGCCATAGTTGGCATTCCTCGGTTCCATACCCCAGGTTTCCCGGATTCGCTGTCGCAGTGCCGGATCGTCGAGGCCCGGTTCCCCGCCAAACAACCCGATCCTGAGCCCGAGGTCGCGGGGCTCGAGGCCGGGGAATTTTTCCGACAGCGTGCGCTCGAGCACGGCCGGGTAGGAGGGGGTGCAGGAGATCGCGTCGACGCCGATCTCCCGGATCGTTCGAATCAACAACTCCGTATTTCCCACGCCGAAAGGTACCACCGTTGCGCCGGTGTGCTCCAGCGTCAGGTGATCGGTGACGCCGCCCATCCACATCTGGTAGTTCAGGCAGTGGACGACCGTGTGCTCCGGCGTCAGCCCGGCGGCGCGATGGCAGCGGCCCCCGACGGTCTCCACGATCTCGCAATCACGTTTCGACATGGCGAGGTTCATCGCCTGTCCCGTCGTTCCGGACGTGCGGTGGAGCCGGTTCACTGCTGCAGGTTCGGCTGCCAGGTAGCGTCCGAAGGGCGGGTGGTCGGTCTGGGATTCGCGCAGCTGGGTCTTGGAGGAGAGGGGCAGCTCCGGAAGGTCTCGCAGGTCTTCAGGCGGCGGGCAATCGTGCCAGAGCGCTTTGTAGAATTCCGAGTGCTGCATCACGTGCCGGCGCTGCGTGGTCCAGGCTGCCTGCTGGTGAGGGAACAGTTCCTCCCTGCTCATGGCCTCGGCGTGCAGCAGCAGCGGCATGCGTTTGTAGTCCGGTATTCAGCAGAGGGGAAGCGGTGCCTGGATCAGCGCGCGCACAAATTTGGATCGAGGTCGACGTCCCCGCATGCCGCAACCGGAGCGTAATTGACGGCCATATTGCCGTCGCAGCCTGTCAACGCGGCGCCGGACAGGCACGCCAGAAACAATACACTAATGGCTCTCTGCTTTACTCTGTCTTTGCGAGAAGCGAAGCGACGCAGCAATCCAGGAGCTATGGGTTTACGACAAATCTGGATTGCTTCGCTGCGCTCGCAAAAATTGCCATAAGAATTTTTCAGACATTCTAAAAGTTCTGCATGATTCATTTGATATTTTCCGGATAATCTGCGATTTCAGTAACGTTGCTCGAACGTGATTCTATGCTACCCGGTGGGCCAGGTGTTAAACGAGAAACCGGGTTGGTGGGCGTATCGGTACTCAGCTTCCGGCGAAACGTTTGAGTCCCGCGATCAGAAGCAGCGTCGCTACTGCACAAACAACTGAAAACACGATGCACACGTCTTCAAAGCTGAAGCCGCGGTCGAGCATGGCGCCGATGGTCACCGGACCCAGAGCGCTGGCAAAAACACCGAACGAGCCGGCCAGCGACTTGATCGATCCCAGGTTCCGGGTGCCGTACAGCTCTGCCCACAGGGCGCTGATTGCGGTGAAGTAGATCCCGGTATTGACGCCGACCAGCAGCATGTAAACCGGCACCCAGGCAGGGTCCCTGACCGGCACCAGTAACAGCAGGGCGGCGATCAGTGGCAGGAGGTAGTAAGGGACAACACGGGCAGCGGTCAGACGGTCGATCAGGGGTCCGGCGATCAGCGAGGTGGCCACGCAGCAGGTAGCATAGACCCAGTAATTGCCCGTGACCCAGATCCCGGACCAGCCCTTGCTCTCGGCAAGCGTCAGGTGGTGAAAGAACAATGCGGTCAGGATATAGGATGGTGCGAGCGCGGCGGGCAGTATCAGGTAAAAGCGAGTGTCCCTCAGCATCTCGCGTGCCGACATGCTCGCCGATGCTGAAGGATCGTCGCCGTTGTCCAGTGCCAGCTCGTATTCCGCATGGCGTTCTCTTTGTCCGCGCAGCAACCCCAGGGCGAGGACGAGCATCGCTATGACGCACAGCGCCGTAAGCAGATAAGTCTGGCGCCAGCCCAGCAGGGCGATGGTCAATACCGCGAGCAGGGGCAGCACGGCTTCCCCAAGCGAGAAGCCCATCGAGGCGATCGCAATGGCTTTGCCCCGATCGTGGGTCATGTATCGGGCCATCGAGGTGATCGAGGCGTGACTGGTCAGCGCCTGCCCGAAATGCCGGAGCAGGAAAATCGCGAATACGAGCATGACCAGCGATGAGGCCAGGCTGATAGCCACGCACGCCACTGCAAGGCCGGCGACCACGGCGGCGACGTACACGCGCAGGTCCGTTCGGTCTATCAGGCGTCCGCTCCACGGAAAAACGAGTGCGCTGGCCAGCGTGCCGAGAAGATAGAGGCCGCCCCACTGGGTATGTGTAAGCTGGAAGGTCCCCCGGATCTCGGGGCCGAAAATCCCGATAAAGTAGGTCTGTCCTGCGCTGGAGGTAAATGCCAGCAGACACCCGAACGCGAGGAACCGGGCGTGGTGCCGCGCGAACGCGGCGTAGCCGGCGGCGAAGCGCAACTACGTCGTCGGACCGCTCCGCACCGGCAGTCCCTCCCTGAGCACGGGGTTGTTCATGACATTTGCTCCGCTTGCTGTAAGAATCGTGGCCGTCTCCACTATACACGATGCGCAGAGTTTCATGGATTCAGCCCTATGCCTCGCCGATCCGCTCTCCTGACCGCCAACCTTGGCATGCTCGTGGTCGCACTCCTGTGGGGTGCGCAGGTGCCGGTAGTGAATCAGCTGGCGGAAAGATGGGACCCGTTTTTTCTCGCCCTGGTCCGCTATGTCATGGCGTTGCCGGTGCTTTGGCTGCTGCTGCGCATTGTCGAACCCGGTACCTCCTGGTTGCCGGAGGGTGTCATCCTCAGGCTGTTCGGGCTTGGTTTGGGGACGAGTGGTTTCGCGGTGTTCTACATGTTCGGCGTGGCGTGGTCGAATCCGGTAACCGCCGCATTGATTCTTGCGTGCAGTCCCGTAATCAATGGTCTGGTGGCATGGATTGCCGAAGGTGCCCGGCCCTCGCGGGGGCTGCTCGCAGGACTTCTGCTGGTGGTACCGGGTGGCGTCGTTGCAACAGTGGACTGGCAGCGGTCGGCTACTGAGTTTGACGTAACGGGAGGCGAGCCGATGATCCTGCTCGCAATCGTCTGCTGGGCCTGGTACTCGCTGATGGCTCCGCGATGGCTGCCCCGGTGTTCGCAGCTCCGGATTACCGCCCTGAGTGTGGTGGCCACGCTGCCGATACTGAGCGTTGTCTACGGCCTGGCGTGGATGGCAGGGATGACCTATGCACCTTCGGGCCGGCCGGCCGGTGCGGACCTGCTGTTGTTCATCTACCTGGCCGTCGGCGTACTCGTCGTGGCGGTGACATTGTGGCACCGCGGTGTCGCGGCGCTTGGACTGGGCGTGGCATCGATGTACCTCAATCTGATTCCTGTGGTTGCAATTGCGGTCGCGATGGCCCTGGGCGTGATGCCCCGGACCGGCCAGGTCGTTGGGGGATTACTGGTGCTGGCGGGCCTGGTCGTGGCCCAGGTCATCGATCGCCGTGGATCTGTCAACTAGCAGGGTACTTGGTTCGTTCGGGATGTCGTGTTAGCGTACGGCGCGAAATACCATATTTTCTGTGCTAAACCGGTAGCCCGGGCCGGTTTTTCAACCTCGAATCGACGGGTCATCTGGATAACGACATGAAGAACACCAGACCACTATTGACACTGTTTCCCGCTCTGCTAGCCGTTTGCCTGATGGCTTTGCCGGCGGGCCCCGTCCACGCTCAAAGCAAGGCGGACGGTGTGGCACCGGTCGAAGTGCCCGAGGCCCTGAGTCCGGAGGCCATCAGCGAACTGGTTTCCAAACTCGACGCGGAACAGACGGAGGCGTTGTCCAGTCTGATCGGGCTGTTGAACAAGTCAGCGGGGTCGTCAGTGAAGAGCGAGGAGACTGTATTGGACCAATCGGTGATCGAGACTTTCGAAGGCTGGTTCGAGGGTTTTGGCAACTATATGGTCACACAGTTTCTCGGTTTCCCCGATATGCTGGCCGGAATCGTCGTTGCATCGACTTCCCTGTTCGAGGGCAGGACCTTTGGCGGTGGTTTGCTGCTGGTCGCGATCTTTGTGCTGATTATCGGCATAGCGGCTGCCGCGGAATGGTCATTTGAAAAAAGCGCGGAGAAATGGCGGAGCGGCGTGCGCGACGCCAGGCCGGAAGGTCTGATCGATACGCTGAAAGTGCTCTCCTCCCGGGCGCTGATCCAGACCGGCGGGTTGATCGTGTTCACCATTGCAGCGCTTTTTGCCACGCATATCCTCTACTCCAATAAACTGGACGAGCTGATAGCCAGTACATTTTTTCTGATGGCTGTTCTGATACCGCGCTTTGCTGCAACCATGTTTCGTTTCATCCTTGCTCCGCAGCGTTCGGACCTTCGGCTGGTGTCCACCGATGACAATACGGCCCGGTTCCTCTACAGGCAACTGGTGATGATCTCGGCTGTGCTGGGCGTGGCGCTTTTCATAGCCGCCGCAATGAAATACTTCAAGATCGAGGCTGCCGACGCGTACCGATTCTGGGCAGGACTGCTCATCACGGGTTGGGTGATAGTTACGACCTGGCGCGGGCGCAACGGCCTGACCGAAATCATCAAGGGGGAAGAAGAATACCTGACACCCGGACTGGCGAAGATGGCCGCCTGGTGGCCCGTGCTGTCCATCATCATTATCGCGCTCGACTGGTTGTCGATCAAGTTCGCGCAGAGTACAGGATACGAACTGATTACCCCGGCCAAGGGTGCCCTTTCGCTGGCGCTGATTGTCGTGGCCCCGTTTCTGGACACCATGGTGAGAGGTATTTCTGCGAACCTCGTGCCGGACATGGAGGGCGAGGGTGAAGTTGCGGAGAAGGCCTTCCAGCAGACCCGCCAGAGCTATGTACGCATGGGCCGGATCATCTTTTTTGCGCTGCTGATCATCGCTTTCGCGAAACTCAGGGGTCTCGACCTCTACAGCCTGACCGAAACCGGGCTGGGTTCGACCATCGCCTCGAACAGCGTGGGGTTCCTGCTGATTCTGACTCTCGGCTACCTGGCCTGGGAGATCACCAACCTATGGATCAACCGCCGGCTGGTAAGTGAGATCCCGGTAGAACATGGCGCCACGGAAAGCGGCGAAGGCGGGGGTACCGGGCTGTCCCGCATGGCAACCATCCTGCCTATCCTGCGCATGACGCTGCAGGCCGCAATTATCACCGTCACCGCCCTGCTTGCCTTGAGCCATCTCGGCGTAAATATTGCACCGCTCCTGGCCGGAGCCGGCGTATTGGGTCTTGCCATCGGCTTCGGGGCGCAGACGCTGGTCAAGGACGTGGTGTCGGGCGTCTTCTTCCTGCTGGACGACGCTTTCCGCGTCGGTGAGTACATCGATGTCGGCGGCACCCAGGGGACGGTCGAGAAGATCTCGATCCGTTCGCTGCAGCTGAGGGGCGCAAACGGCCCGGTGCACATCGTGCCCTACGGTTCCATGTCTTCGCTGACGAACATGAGCCGGGACTGGGTCATCATGAAGCTCAAGTTCACGGTGCCGTTCGATACCGACCTCGAGCGGGTGCGGAAGATCTTCAAGAAGATCGGGCAGGAGATCCAGGAGGTGCCCGAGCTTGCGGAGGATCTGATCTCGCCTTTCAAGTCGCAGGGCGCCGCGGACGTGACGGACGTCGGCATCGTGGTGCGGGGCAAATTCACCACCAAGCCGGGCGGGCAGTGGGCGATACGGAAAGAGGTCTACACCCGGGTGCAGAAGGCGTTCGAGGAGAACGGCATCGAGTTTGCGCGCAAGGAGGTCAGGGTTCAGATGCCCGAGCACGACGATGATGCACCGCTTACCCCGGAGCAGAAGAAGGTCATTGCCACCGCCGCCGCTCACGCCGCGGAGCCGACGAGTTAGCCAATGCTTGGTTTATGGCGCCCCTGCGGGACCGCGCTTAAGGGTCCCGCGTGCATTGGGGTGCGGCGCCTGGCAAGGCTGCACTGGAGGTTTGCCTCAAAACAGGGTATGGTTGACCGGATGGATGAATTGAAAGCCAAATTGGAAAAATCCTCGGACTGGGCGGTGCCATTCAAGATCGTTTCAGTGACAAAGTCGGACGGGCCGGCGGGTACCGAACAGAAAGACTGGTACCGTTACGTCATCAGCCAGGGGAACGATCCCATCATAGGTCTGCGGCGCGGCACGAAGAAAAGCGTTGTTGAGGCGGCGGAAGAGATCGTATTCAGTCTGAACGAACGCCTGGTAGGCAAGCCCGGACGGGTCCACGTCAAGTACAGGAAGGAAAGCAAGAATACATAGGCAGGACCCTCTCGCCGAGCGGCAGGGGGAGGATAGCGGGGGAGTTCGATATCTCACCTCTTAAGGTGTATGACCCCGCTGCCGTGACAACGCCGATGCCGTTGCCTTCAGTATCTGAGCGACAGGACTGTCCCACGACGAATCGAAAGTCTCGTGATAACCGAAAGCGGTAAGTGCGCTGACGATCCTGCCCCGATGGTCGAAGACCGGGGCGGAGAACGAGCTGACGCTGGGCAGCCGGATGCCGATGCCGCGACCGAGCCCATGGTCGCGCACCTCGGCGAAAATCTCCTCAACCGCCTGCCGCGAGCCGGGTGCCTGAGTGTTTTTCGTCCCGGCGAGTTCGTCCAGTTCCTTCGTGATCAGTGAGCCCGTGATCGCTTCCGGCAGGTAGGCACCGTAAACGTGTCCGGTGGAAGACATCAGTATGGGAAATACAGTACCGATCTTGGTGCTGGCGGCTATGGGCTGGTTCGAAGGCTGCCAGTCAACCACCATCGGGCCGCCAGCGCTCCAGACGGCGGTGAATACCGATTCCCCGATCTCCATCGCCAGCGACCTCAGGGCCGATGGATCGATGCGCAGGGATTCGAGCTTTGCCATGCAGGCCAGACTGAACTCCAGGGCAAAGGGGCCGAGTTCATAGCCGCCGCTGTGCTCATAACGCTGTACCATCCCCGAGCGGATCAGGCTGACCAGGTATCGGTGCGCCCTGGCGGGCTGCATCCCGGTGGAGGTCGCGATATCCCCCAGCGACATCGGCAAGCCTTGCTGACTCAAAACCTTTACGATAGTCATACCGACCTCGACGGAGTTGATGCCCTGCTGCTTTTTCGACGATGACGTTCGGTTTTCACTCATAATTTTGATCTTGTTCAAGCAATATCGATTGTAATTGTCGTAGTGTTTTTTGATCTTACATTTAGTGCGAGATTGACTTCGCAGCCTCTGTGTCATAAATTTATCAGAAGTAAATTGTATTTACTAATACGTAATAATATGGAAATTGGGAGATCTGCCACATGTCGGATTTTATTTTGCTCGAGGTGCACGACGGTGTCGCCCGGATAACGCTCAATCGCCCGGGTCGGCTGAACAGCTTCAATGAGGAGATGCACCATGCACTGCGCGATGCGCTGCATGCCGTACAGGACCGGATTCCGGAGGTGCGCACCCTGCTGCTGACCGGAGCAGGCAAGGGCTTTTGCGCCGGCCAGGACCTGAGTGACAGGAACGTCGCACCCGGCAGTGACACGCCGGATCTCGGTTACTCGCTCGAGAATTTCTACAACCCGATGATCCGCACGCTGCGGAAGCTGCCGCTGCCGGTGATCTGTGCCGTCAACGGCGTGGCTGCCGGTGCCGGAGCGAATATCGCGCTGGCATGCGATCTCGTGCTGGCGGCGAAATCGGCCAGCTTCGTGCAGGCGTTCTGCCGGCTCGGGCTGGTACCTGACTCGGGTGGAAGCTTTTTCCTGCCGAGAGCCGTGGGTACTGCCCGTGCCATGGGGCTGGCGATGCTGGGTGACAAATTGAGCGCACAGCAGGCCGAGGAATGGGGTCTGATCTGGCGCTGCATCGAAGACGATGAACTACTGGACGAGGCCAACCGGCTTGCCGCCCATCTGGCTACTCAGCCGACCGCGGGGCTGGCAAGGATCAAAAGGGCTATCCAGGCATCGGCGGCCAATACGCTCGACGACCAACTCGATCTGGAGCGCGACCTGCAGCGCGAGTCGGGCCGCAGCGAGGACTACCGGGAGGGCGTGAGCGCATTCATGGAAAAACGTCAGCCTGACTTCAAGGGCCACTGAATTGCCTGCGCTGCAGAAAACCGACCCGGTGGCCGTCGTCGGCGCCGGTACCATGGGGACCGGGATCGCCCAGATCGCGGCGGCCGCGGGGCACCCGGTACTGCTTTACGATGCACAATCGGGCGCAGTGGACCGGTCAATAGCCTCGCTGAAAAAAATCGTCGAGCGCCTGGTCGAAAAAGCAAAGATGACGCCGGGGGTTGGTTCCGCCTTGCTAGGTCGTATCAAGCCCTGCGGCGAGTTGTCCGACCTCGGGTCCGCAAAACTCGTGATCGAGGCTATCGTCGAGTCACTCGATATCAAGCGAGAGCTGTTCGCCGGTGTTGAGGCGCTGGTGTCCGCGGACACCATCCTGGCAACCAATACCTCGTCGATTTCGATTACCGCGATCGGCGCGGGGCTCGAGCGGCCGGAGCGTCTGGTCGGGATGCATTTTTTCAACCCGGTGCCGTTGATGGCGTTGGTGGAGATCATCAGTGGCCTCGCTACCGACAGGAAGGTTGCGGCCACGGTGCACACAACGGCAGCCGACTGGGGCAAGAGCCCGGTCTATGCCCGCTCGACCCCGGGATTCATCGTCAACCGGGTGGCCCGGCCATTCTACGCGGAGGCACTGCGCCTGCTGCAGGAGGGTGCGGCCGCCCCGGAGACCCTGGATGCGCTGATGCGCGAGGCCGGGGGGTTCCGGATGGGGCCATTCGAACTGATGGACCTGATCGGGCACGACGTCAACTTCGCGGTGACCCGCTCCGTGTTCGAGGCCTACTATTACGATCCGCGTTTCACCCCGTCGCTGCTGCAGCAGGAACTGGTCGAGGCCGGGTACCTCGGGCGCAAGACCGGGCGCGGATTTTTTCGCTACGATGGCAGCGAACGCCCGGCGCCGCACACCGCGGGCGAGGCGGATGCTCCCGCCCGCGTTATCGTGCACGGTGACCCCGGCCCGATGCTGCCGTTGGTTGAGGCACTGGCCGCAAGCAACATTGACGTCCGGCAGGGTGCCGACGATGACGCCGAGATGTGGCTGGAACTGGATGGCGTGGTGGCCGTTGCCCTGACCGAGGGCCGAAGTGCCACCGAACGGATGGCTGTCGACGCTACGAAACCGCTTGTGCTGATCGACCTTGTTCGTGACTTCGCTGCGACTCCCCGGGTTGGACTCGCACCCGCCGACCAGACCACGTCTGAACAGCGCGACCTGGCGGTGGGCCTGTTCCAGGCGCTCGGCAAATCGGTGTCCGTCATCGACGATGTGCCCGGCATGCTGGTGATGCGTACGGTCTGCATGCTGGCCAACGAGGCGGCCGACGCCGTCAACCAGGGTGTGTGCGACGCCGCTTCCGTGGATACTGCAATGTGCAAGGGCGTCAACTACCCACTGGGTCCTCTCGAGTGGGCGGATCAGATCGGGCTCGCCCGGGTGGTCGGATTCCTCGGGAATCTCCATGCGAGTTACGGCGAGGATCGCTACCGGGTGTCGCCGCTGCTGCGACGCAAGCTGTACGGCGGCAACAGCCTCAGGTGAGCGTGCACCCAAGGAGCGCACAGCAGCTCGCCGAACTGTCGGCCGAGGCGATGCTGTCCGGAGACCCCGCATCCACCCGGCTGGGCATGGTGGTGGAGGAGGTGCGCCCGGGATTCGCGCGGCTGCGGATGACCGTGGTCGCGTACATGATCAACAGTCACAATATCTGCCACGGTGGCTATGTTTTCACACTGGCGGATTCCGCGTTCGCGTTCGCGTGCAATACCTACAATCGGGTGACGGTGGCGTCCGGAGCGACCATAGACTTCCTCGCCCCCGTGTATCTGGACGACGAGTTGACGGCGGAGGCCTCGGAGCAGGCGCTCGGCGGCAGGACGGGCGTGTACGACGTGGTGGTCACCAACCAGCGCGGGAAGAACGTGGCGGTGTTTCGCGGCCGTTCCCACCGCCTGCAGGGCTCGTTATTCGACGAGTCCGGAAAATCGTAGCCAAGGAGAACCCTGGATGACAGACGCATTTATCTGTGACGCTATTCGCACCCCCATCGGCCGTTACGGCGGCGGTCTGGCAACGGTCCGGACCGACGACCTGGCCGCGATCCCGATCCGGGCCCTGATCGAAAGGAATCCCGGGGTGGACTGGGAGCAAGTCGAGGACGTGATCTACGGTTGTGCCAACCAGGCCGGCGAGGACAACCGGAACGTTGCGCGTATGGCGGCGCTGCTTGCCGGCCTGCCGGAATCCGTCCCCGGCAGCACGGTCAACCGCCTGTGTGGTTCCGGCATGGATGCCGTCGGCATCGCCGCCCGCTCGATCAAGGCCGGAGAAATGGAACTGATGATCGCCGGCGGCGTGGAGAGCATGTCTCGCGCACCGTTCGTCCTCGGCAAGGCCGACAGCGCGTTCAGCCGTAAGGCGGACATGTACGACACTACCATCGGATGGCGCTTTATCAATCCGGTGATGCACAAACTATATGGCACCGACTCCATGCCCCAGACGGCGGACAACGTTGCGGCCGACTTCGGCGTCGGCCGCGCCGACCAGGATGCCTTCGCCCTGCGCAGCCAGCAGCGCTGGGCAAGTGCCAGTGAGGCGGGATACTTCGGTGACGAGATCGTCCCGGTCACCGTTCCCCGGCGCCGGGCGGATCCCCTGATCGTGGATACCGACGAACATCCCCGTCCGGATACGACGATTGAAAAACTCGCGTTGCTGAAGGGCATCAACGGACCTGACCTGAGCGTCACCGCGGGCAACGCGTCCGGTGTCAACGACGGTGCCTGTGCGCTGCTGCTGGCCTCCGCCGATGCCGCGGGCAGATACGGACTGACGCCGTCGGCCCGGGTGGTCGCCATGGCCACCGCGGGCGTGGCGCCGCGCATCATGGGCATCGGTCCCGCGCCGGCCGCGCGCAAGGTGCTGGCGCTGGCGGGGCTGACGATGGATCAGATGGACGTCATCGAGCTGAACGAAGCGTTTGCCGCGCAGGCGCTGGCGGTATTGCGGGAACTGGGCGTGGCGGACGATGCGGGCCACGTAAACGCGCAGGGCGGTGCCATCGCGCTGGGTCATCCCCTCGGCATGAGCGGCGCGCGCCTGGTGACCACCGCGGTGTACCAGCTGCGCAGACGCGGTGGCCGCTACGCGCTCTGCACCATGTGCATCGGCGTGGGTCAGGGTATCGCAATGATTATCGAACGGGTATAACTTCGGGGAGGAGGATTCGCCATGATCAAAAAATCTTATCAGCCGGAAGGGCTGGAATCGATCGAGAAGGCCAGCCAGGACGAACTTCGCGCGCTGCAGCTCGAACGTCTTCAGTGGACCCTCGACCACACCTTCACCAATGTGGCCCCGTTCCGTAAGAAGTGCGAGGACCGGGGTGTGCATCCGGACGATCTGAAAGAACTGTCTGACCTCGCACGGTTCCCGTTTACGGTCAAGGACGATCTGCGCGACAACTACCCGTTCGGCCTGACCGCGGTCCCCATGGACGACGTAGTACGCATCCACGCGTCCAGCGGCACCACCGGCAAACCGACGGTGGTGACCTACACCCGGAACGACATCGACGTGTGGGCGCTGACGGTCGAACGGTCGATACGCGCCTCAGGCGGGAACAGGAGCGACATTGTTCACGTTGCCTACGGTTACGGCCTGTTCACCGGCGGCCTCGGCGCTCACTACGGTGCGGAGCGCATGGGCTGCGCCGTAGTGCCGATGAGCGGCGGCCAGACCGAGAAACAGGTCCAGCTGATACAGGACTTCAAACCGCGCATCATCATGATCACGCCCTCCTACGTGCTGAATATCGTCGACGAGATGGAGCGGCAGGGCATCGACCCCGTGACCAGTTCGCTGGAGATCGGCATCTTCGGCGCGGAGCCCTGGACCGGCAGCATGCGGCAGGAGATCGAGGCCCGGCTCGGGATCGACGCCATCGATATCTACGGACTGTCCGAGGTGGGCGGCCCCGGCGTAGCCAACGAATGCCTGGAGACCAAGGATGGCCCCACCATATGGGAAGACCATTTCTACCCGGAGATCATCGACCCTGAAACCGGGGAGGTGCTGCCGGACGGTGAACTGGGTGAACTGGTGTTCACCACGCTGACCAAGGAGGCGCTGCCGATGGTGCGTTACCGTACCCGCGACCTCACCAGGCTGCTCCCGCCCACTGCCCGTTCGATGCGGCGCATGGACAAGATCACCGGGCGATCGGACGATATGCTCATCATCCGCGGGGTGAACGTGTTCCCAAGCCAGATCGAGGAGCAGGTGCTCAGGATCGCAGGACTCGCGCCGTTCTATCAGCTGGAGGTAAGCCGCGAGGGCAACCTGGATACGCTGACGGTCAACGTCGAAAGGCGGCCGGAGATCGGTGACGCCGAGGACGCTGCGATCACGAAGGAACTGCAGCACCACATCAAGTCCTACATCGGCGTCAACACCCGGATCAACGTCAATGCACCGGGTGAGGTCGAGCGTTCCCAGGGCAAGGCGAGGCGGGTGGTCGACCTGCGCAAGCCGGGCTGACGCGATTCGAACCAGGAAACCAGCGGAGCACAGACATGTACGCACAAATGGTAAAAACCGACGGTGATAAAGTAAAGGCGCCCGATGAGATGTCGCCGGAGGAGAAGGCGTTCCAGGAACGCGTCGACGCCGATATCAAGATTGAACCAAAGGACTGGATGCCGGAGTCGTACCGGAAGACGCTCATCCGCCAGATCTCGCAGCACGCCCATTCCGAGGTGGTCGGCATGCTGCCGGAGGGCAACTGGATCACCCGGGCGCCGTCCCTGAAGCGCAAGGCGATCCTGTTGGCCAAGGTGCAGGACGAGGGCGGTCACGGGCTGTATCTCTACTGCGCTGCCGAAACGCTCGGCGTATCCCGTGAAGAAATGACGGAAGCGCTGCTCAGCGGCAAGGCAAAGTATTCGAGCATATTCAACTACCCGACGCTGAACTGGGCCGATATCGGCGCCGTCGGCTGGCTGGTCGACGGCGCAGCCATCATGAACCAGGTGCCGCTGCAGCGATGTTCTTACGGACCCTATTCCCGGGCGATGATCCGGGTGTGCAAGGAGGAGAGTTTCCACCAGCGCCAGGGCTACGACATCATGATGGCGATGATGAAGGGGACGGACGATCAGAAAGCCATGGCCCAGGACGCGGTCAACCGCTGGTGGTGGCCGAGCCTGATGATGTTTGGCCCGCCGGACGAAAGCTCGGTACACAGCGTGCAGTCGATGCAGTGGAAGATCAAGATCAACAGCAACGACGAACTGCGGCAGAAGTTCGTCGACCAGACCGTACCGCAGGCCGACTATCTTGGATTGACCGTCCCGGACCCCGACCTCAAGTGGAACGAGGAACGCGGACACTACGACTTCGGGGAAATCGACTGGAAAGAATTTTTCGAGGTGATCAAGGGTCACGGTCCTTGCAACCGCGAACGCCTGCGCGCCCGGGTCGAGGCGCACGAGGCAGGGCAGTGGGTGCGCGATGCTGCCATGGCCTATGCCGCCAAGCACGCCGTGAGGAGGAATGAAAATGAATGAAATGCCACTATGGGAAATCTTCATCCGCAGCCAGCACGGTCTGGCCCACAAGCACGTCGGCAGCCTGCACGCCTCGGACGCGGAAATGGCGATCAACAACGCCCGCGACGTCTACACCCGGCGAAACGAGGGGGTGAGCATCTGGGCCGTCAGGTCCACCGACATCGTCGCCAGTGCTCCGGGAGACAAGGGGCCGCTGTTCGAGCCGGCAAACAGCAAGGCCTACCGGCACCCGACGTTCTACGACATACCGGACGAAGTGGGGCACATGTAATGACCGCGAACGACCCCACCGTCGAGTTCCTGCTGCGCCTCGGCGACAATTGCCTGATTCTCGGCCACCGGTTGTCCGAGTGGGTCGGCCACGCTCCGGTGCTCGAGGAGGACCTGGGCCTTGCCAACGTCAGTCTCGACCTGCTCGGCCAGGCTCAAAACTGGCTTGGCCTCGCGGGCGATATCCAGGGCGGGGACCGCGACGCCGACTGGTTCGCCTATCGCCGTGACGCCGGCGAATTCAGGAACGCGCTGCTGGTCGAGCAGCCCAACGGGGATTTCGCTCGCACCATGGTGCGCCAGCTCTACTTCGACCTGTGGCATGTGATGCTGCTCGAGGGGCTCGAACAGGCCCCGGACGAACGCATTGCCGGCATCGCCGCCAAGGCGTACAAGGAAGCACGCTACCATCTCGAGCGCAGTCGCGACTGGGTCATCCGGCTCGGGGACGGCACCGAGGAAAGCCACCGCCGAACGCAAGAGGCGGTCGACGAGCTGTGGATTTTTACCGGCGAGCTGTTCGAGTCCGACGAGATCGAAGCGGCACTCGCCGACCAAGGCGTGATAGTGGGCTCAGGCAGGATTGCCGCGGTCTGGAAGGAACGTCTGGCCGGGATTCTTGCCGAGGCCACGCTGACCTTCCCGCAGGAAAACTGGATGCGGCGCGGCGGCAGGCGGGGCATACACAGTGAACACCTGGGTTACCTGCTGGCCGAAATGCAGTTCCTGCAGCGCGCCTACCCGGACGCCCGCTGGTAGCGGATGATGGCTCTGTCCGCAGGCAGTGCGTCGGTGCCGGCCCTGGATCGCGTATGGTCCTGGCTCGACGGCGTCCCCGATCCGGAGATCCCCGTGATCTCGGTGGTCGAACTCGGCATCGTGCGTGATCTTGAATGGCTGACCGGCTCGGAAGACGGCGAACCGGTGCTGCGGGTTGCTATCACGCCGACGTATTCCGGCTGCCCGGCCACGGACGTCATCGCGGGCGACATCGAGCAGGCACTGCGCAGCCGTGGCATCCGAAACCTGCGGCTGGAGAACCGCCTGACGCCGCCGTGGACGACCGACTGGATTACCGCCTCGGGGCGACACAAACTTCGGGAATACGGCATCGCGCCGCCGGCTGAACGGGCGGATGCGAGTGCGAGGCTGGCAGGTATAAAAGCAGCGCCGCCGGTCGTTGCCTGCCCGCGCTGTGGCTCGACGTCCACTTCGAAGGTCAGCGAGTTCGGATCGACGCCCTGCAAGGCACAGTACCGCTGCCGGGAATGCCTGGAACCCTTCGACTATTTCAAATGTCTGTAGACACTTTTCAATCATCATGACAACGTTTATTCCGTTGACCGTTACGTCGGTCCAGCGTGAGACCCGCAATGCGGTAGTGCTGGGGCTGAAGGTGCCGGACGAGCACAGGTCGAACTTTCGCTTCAGGCCGGGCCAGTACCTGACCTTCCGCAGGATCATCGACGGGGAGGAAGTGCGCCGGTCGTATTCGATCTGCTCCGCGACGCAGGACGACGGGTTGCGTGTGGGTATCAAGAAAGTCGACGAGGGTTTGTTCTCGACCTGGGCTAACGAGCAGCTCGAGCCCGGCGAACGGATAGAGGCAATGGTTCCGGCAGGCAGCTTTCACGTGCCCCTGGATGCGAACAATCACAGGCACTACGCCGGGTTCGCGTGCGGCAGCGGGATCACCCCGCTGCTGAGCATCCTGAAGACGACGCTGATTGCGGAGCCGCACAGCAGGTTCACGCTGTTCTACGGGAACCGTGCGTCCAGCACCATCATGTTCCGCGAGGAACTGGAAGACCTGAAGAACGAACACCTGGGCAGGTTCAATATGGTGCACATCCTGAGTCGTGAGCAGCAGGACATCGATCTGTTCAACGGTCACATCGACAGGGAAAAATGTGCCCGACTGTTCCAGCACTGGCTTGATGTGAGCACGGTGGACGTGGCGTTCATCTGCGGCCCCCAGGAGATGATGCTGGAGACCTCGGAAGCGTTGCAGGCCCACGGCATGGACAAGTCGCACATCAAGTTCGAGCTGTTCGCCACCGACGCGGCACGGCACAGCAGTCGCAGGGCGAAGAAAGCACCTTCCGCGTCGAAGGCATCGCGATGCGAGGCAACGGTCGTGATCGATGGCCGGTCGCAGTCGCTCGAACTCGAGAAGAACAAGCAGACTGTGCTTGAGGCCGGGCTCGAGAAAGGGCTGGAACTGCCCTATGCCTGCAAGGCGGGCGTCTGCTCTACCTGCCGCGCCATGCTGACTGAAGGCGAGGTCGACATGGACGTCAATTTTGCACTGGAAGACTACGAGGTCGATCGCGGCTATATCCTGACCTGCCAGAGCTATCCGGTCAGCGACAAGATCGTCGTGGATTACGACCAGTAACGAGAGGGTTCCTGATGAGTAAAGAAGAGAACCTGCTGCGCTACATCGCCGCAGGCGGCAAACTCGATGCGCCAGAGAACGCGTCGCCGCGCTACCGGGGCGAACTGATGCGGCTGATGGCGGTGTTCGTCGATTCGGAAATGGCGGGTGCCTCGGGATTCGCCGACTGCATCAACATGGCCACCGGGTTGAAGGAACGCCAGATCGCCGCCCGTATCGTCATGGAAAAGCTCGGTCATGCGGACAAGGTGCTCCGGATCATGGAGACCTTCGGCGCAAGGACCGACCGATACGCCAACGTCCACCCCTGGGAGAAGCGCCACGAACGTGACGTCGATCTCGGCATGGAGCGGGTGGACGGCGACATGCGACTCAACGTCTTCCACTATCCGATTACAGGCTGGATCGATTCGGTGGCGATGAATACGCTGATGGGCCACGCCTCGGTAGTCCAGCTGGACGATCTGACGCGCTGCTCCTATCAGCCGCTGGCCGACGCAATGGCGGACATCCGCGCAGTGGAAGCACGGCACGCGAGACTTGGAGAGGCGGGGTTGCGCGAGACCCTGGCCGGCGGCGCTGCGGAGGATGCCCAGGCATCGGTGAACTACTGGTACCCGCGGGTGGCTGCAACGTTCGGCCGTGCGGGATCGGATCATTTTGACGCCTGCCGCAAATTCGGGCTGCGGGAGCACAGTAACGAGGAACAGTTGTCCCGCTGGCGGTCGATCGTTGCCGGCGTGCTCAGGGATCTCGGTCTTGCGATACCGCAAACTTGAACCGGCGCGAAAATTATTTAACAACCACATCAGGCAGTGAACAAATGAGACTACAAAGCTACGCCCGGGGCGAGTGGGTAACGAGCACCGGCCCGGCCGCGCTGCTGACCAACGCGATCGACGGCAGCGCCGTCGCCGAGATCTCCAGCCAGGGTGTGGATTTCGCCGCAATGCTCGAACACGGAAGAGCCCGGGGTGGTCCCGCGCTGCGCGCGATGACGTTCCACCAGCGCGCGATCGCCCTCAAGGAAGCGGCAAAGTACCTGATGGAACACAAGGAAGAATTCTATGCCTTGTCCGCCGCCACCGGCGCCACCCGCACCGACTCGTGGGTCGATATCGAGGGCGGCATCGGGACGTTCTTTGCTTACTCCGGCAAGGGCCGGCGCGAACTGCCCAACGAACGATTCTACATCGACGGCGCGCCGGAACCGCTGTCGAAACAGGGCAGCTTCATCGGCCAGCACATCTGCGTGCCTCTGGAGGGGGTCGCAGTCCATATCAATGCCTACAATTTCCCTTGCTGGGGCATGCTGGAGAAGCTGGCACCGACGCTGCTTGCCGGCATGCCGGCCATCGTGAAGCCGGCCAGCCAGACCGCCTACCTGACCGAGTTGATGTTCCGGCGCATGATCGAATCGGGTGTCTTCCCGGAAGGCGCGCTGCAGCTGATCTGCGGCAGTGTCGGCGATTTGTTCGCACACCTGACATGCCAGGATGTCGTGACCTTTACCGGTTCCGCCAGTACCGGCCTGAAACTCAAACAGCACCCCGCCGTGATCAACAACGCCGTCCGGTTTACCATGGAGGCGGACTCGCTGAACTGTTCGATCCTGGGCCCGGACGCCGGGCCGGGAAGCGAGGAATTCGATCTCTATGTGAAAGAGGTGGCGCGGGAGATGACGGTCAAGGCCGGGCAGAAGTGCACCGCGATCCGCCGGTCTCTGGTGCCTGCGCAGTATGCCGATGCAGTGGTGGATGCGCTGCGGCAGCGGCTCGACCGGGTGGTGGTCGGCGACCCGGCCGATGACGCGGTCACCATGGGCGCGCTGGCGAGCATCGATCAGCGGACCGAGGTCCGGGAGCGCGTCGGTGAGTTGCGCCTCACCGGAGAGCAGGTTTACGGTGATCCCGAGCAGGTGGACGCGGTCGCTGCGGATCCCGAGCGGGGTGCATTTATGGGGCCGCAGCTGTTGTACTGTGCCGAGCCATTCCGGCACACGCGGGTCCACGACGTCGAGGCGTTCGGGCCGGCGAGCACCGTCATGCCATACGACTCGCTGGACGACGCCATCGAACTCGCCCGGCGGGGGCAGGGCAGTCTGGTCGGTTCGTTGTTCACCGCGGACGACCGGACCGCGCGCGCAGTGGTGCTCGGGGTGGCTGCGTACCACGGCCGTCTGCTGGTGATCAACCGGCACTGCGCGAAAGAATCCACAGGACACGGTTCACCGCTGCCGGGTCTGGTGCACGGCGGTCCCGGTCGCGCGGGCGGCGGCGAAGAGATGGGCGGTGTGAGGAGCGTGATGCACTACATGCAGCGGACCGCACTGCAGGGTTCGCCGGACACGCTGACGAAGGTGACCGGCAAGTGGTTACCCGGCGCCGCGAGGCACGAAGATTCCGTCCACCCATTCCGCAAGCACTTCGACGAGCTCGAGATCGGCGATACGTTGACCGCGGGTCCGCGCACGGTGACGCAGGAGGACATCGAACACTTTGCCCACTTTACCGGTGACACCTTTTACGCACACATGGACGAGGCGGCCGCGAAAGCCAATCCGTTTTTCGAAGGTCGCGTGGCGCATGGTTATTTTATCGTGTCCGCCGCGGCGGGACTGTTCGTCGACCCGGACCCCGGCCCTGTGCTCGCGAATTTCGGCATGGATAACCTGCGCTTCATGCAGCCCGTCTA
>Ga0316187_10001055_pt1 | contig 23149 bp, 16 predicted proteins | sample CroRivburrow1_MG_FD_204927 | JGI IMG/M metagenome (GOLD analysis project Ga0316187, IMG submission 204927) | Coastal sediment microbial communities from Maine, United States - Cross River worm burrow 1 | ecosystem: Environmental > Aquatic > Marine > Coastal > Sediment | place: USA: Maine...
GGTCTTGTAGTTGACAGCCTTGTTGCCGGAGTCCTCAGGATCTTCAGGACCACCACATTCAAATGCGGCATTCACAGCTGGCTCTACATGAACTTCCCCTTCAGCTCCACCTTCTTCCTCAGCGGCGCCGGCAACCGGACAGATAGGCGTACCGTTGGCATCCCGAAGCTGGATATCATCCTGGAATTGCAGAACAAATTCCCGGAATTCCACCCACTGCTTTACCCCATTCTCGAGGTCAGGGTTACCCTCCTCATCGAACAGGCCCGGATCGCCATACTCATCGAGCACTGGATAATGAACCGTTGCAGACGAACGGGTCCTGTCATTGATACCCAGATCGTAATCCGTCTGCCACCAGGAATATTTCGGCTCGATGATGAGACTACCGATCAAACCTTTCGCCGAATGCTCCAGCGGATCGACCGGAACCAGATTGGTCGCGCCAAACTCAACCGGCGTGGCCCGCTTGTAGGAAGGCAGGGCACAACTTACCTTTTTCTTGCCCTTGCCACTCGGCACACAATCCGGGTCATAATCTGGATTGTCAACAACCCGGACATCACCTGCGTACCACTTATACTTGATGCTTTCACCCGGTGCGGCTGTGCGTTTTCCACCAAAGGCCACATTCATCCCGATGTTGGCACCTTCATAATCACCTACATCATAGGTAACCATCTGCGGATGCAAACCAACCTCACTCGAGACTTCCACCTGGTTGAGATTGAATTTCTCAATTATCATGGGAACCACGTTAAAGGCGTCCAGATCATCCATCGCTCCCTCACCAAACTTGTTGGTCAAGGTGACGAAGATACACTCACCCGCGGCGGCCCTTAAAACGAGCGGCTCCACAGGAACTCCCGCTTTCAACTTTCCGTTCTGCATGTCATTTGCATAAACATACATCAGGGCCGTTGGGTCGTGCAGCGGACCGGGATGATGATCGGCAAAAGCGCCGAGCCGGGAGTTGTAAATGAGTCCGGCAGGCATTCCTGCTTCAGGAGTTATGACATCAATGGCACGTACCGCGTTGATGCTGAACTTCCTTTGAGGCGCGTCCTTCGGACAAACACCGGCGAACTCTCTATGGTTTTCAACATCTTTCCCGCCACCCGGAGTTTTACCTTTCGGGTTGTTGGGAAGCAGTTGCAAATCACCGTCAACCCCTTCCAGACTGTCGGGTCCATCATAGACACGAATCAGTCCCCACGGTCCAGTAGCGGCACCGTCGGAAGAAGTATCGAACGTGTAAAACTGGTCATAGAAAGGACCGTTTTTCACAGCGCCCAGGTTGTTAATCTCGAACTCGAAATGCTCGGAAATACCAGCTGCCTGTGCACTACGCCAGCCGGATTCCTTGGCATCGGGTTCCAACAGCCATTTCGCTCCATAGATGGTTTCCACATGACCTTCCTCGTGGGCACCCACCATGAATCGGAACTGGATGCGATCGTTTTCATACGCCTGCATTAACGGCGTGAAAGGATCGCCCGGCCGTATGCCACCTGTCAACGGCGGATAAGGAGTATTCCCCAAAGCCGTGTTCAGGTAAGGATTGGCACGTGCGACATCCGATCGGAATACATGACCCAGATCGCCCGCCAAACCTGCGGCTTGACAACCTGCCGGGTTCGGAGTGATGCCGTCTGGCAGAAAAAATTTCGACGGATCTTGACATACCGAAGGATCCGCCGGATTCCGGTTGAGAATTCGGTGCAACACCGACTCGGTCCGGTAGTTGGTCACAAAGGTACCAGGATCATCTGCCGAGACACCTTCCGGACAGGGTATTGGAGCTCCACCCGGACATACCGGTGCCTTTTTAAGTACGAAAGGCAGACCAATGGTTTCCTTCGCAGGCGGGTTGACCGCCAACTGACGGTTAACGAAGTTATCCGCCGCGTTAATCACCGTACCATTCTCGTTGATGTCCATACCGAGAGGGCCCGGTGCATACGCCAGAGCAAAGTCTGCGAACTCGAACATGAACTCGCGGTAACTCAAACTTTGGCTCGCGTCGGGGTTGCCGTCCGCGTCGTTATTGGTGATGATGTTGGCTCTCCAACTCGTCGGGCCGCCATCAAACCGTTCTCCCATGACTTCATTGGTGACCATATCTTTCCAGACGGAATCATCCGGTTCGATCAACAGACCGGCATACAGCCCAACCTGCTGATGCGTTGACGGACCATAATGATCATGGGTATAAACCGTACGCAAGGTGCGGTCTTGTCCCGTCATGTTCATGGTTTCGTCGGCGTACCAACGCTGGATCACCGTTACCGCCCCGTCAAATCCATCGAAAAACGGATGAGGTCGGGGAGTCAGATGATCGGTTCCGGGAGCGGTGATGTCATTAAATGCATTAACAGCATGAATTCGCTCCACCACCTCGCCATAACTGAACGCGGCGTCCTCGTAGTTCCAACCATTACCGGAACCATCTGCGGCGGTCACGTCGAATTTAACCAGATGAATATGCTGACCGACAGTATCAGTCGGCGTCCGCACCTGGAAATCATCCAACTCGTACTCCTCCGGTATCAGATTGGTCTGCCAGTACTCGATGCAATCCCGGCTGTTGGCGCGGAAGAACAACGGCTCTGGAGCCCGGGATTTATCAAGATAAGACGCGACATCTCCCCACAAAGCAATCGTACGGGCTTGCGGATAATGCTCGCCCAGCTTGTTGATCACGATGTCGAGTTGGATATCCGCGGCCTTGTACAGGCGTTCAGGGATAATGTTCCCAGCCGGAGCAGTTCCAGGACCCCCTTCAGCGTTGCCGAAGTCATCGATACAGGGATCCGCGAACGGAGCGCCATGTACCGGCCCCTGGCCGTTGGTGACATAATTCAGCGTCATGCCTTCAGGCGTGACACTGGCATGCGTCCGTTGAGCATGGTACTCCTGACCTATTACCTCGGCAGGAGAACCAGTTTCCGGAAACCACTTGGCTTCCAGAGTTCCGCTGATTTTCCGCATGTCGAGACGGTTGGTATGCATTTCCAACACGGTACCACCCAGGATGATATGACGGCTGTTACAAATGGTGGTTTCATCCGCATCGGTACAATCAGCCATATCGTTCGGATCGAACAGACCGCCATCCTGAACCACACCATCGATCACCGCATGGTCATACGCTGGGTTGGGTGGACGATGGCCTGACTCGCCGGCGATGATGAACGGATACCCGGGGCTAACAGTAACGCCATCGGGACCGGTTGCGCCTAAAGCACTCAGGTCCATATTGGAACCGATTTCCCGTGTTGCGGAAACCTCTACCGAGTTGCCATAACCATCATCCCCGGTAACCGGGAGTGCAACCACCTTGGCTTCCACTGAAACTGGAGCCGGCATGGGTGCCATTGCCAGAGTGGGAATCGGAATGACTGCCGGGATCGGCGTACCTGCCACGATGTCACCATCGGGATAAGCGCGCGCACCGGCTTGTACCGTGCCATCCGCATTCATCGGAGTGCCTTCTTCAAACACGTCATGGTTACGCCACAGTTCCCACATACCTTGTGCGAAATGCGGATAAAAATGACAATGAAAAATGGCATCGCCCGGTGTCTGGTTGCGGTTTCCGCTACCGTTATAGGCGATGTCATAGGTATAACTGCTTCCCGGTCCAACAAACTGGCTGTCCAGGTAGGACGAATTGTCGTCGTCCGGCTGGAACACCCATTGGTGGGAATGCAAATGGAAAATGTGATGCTCTTTCGGTCCTGCATGAATGTTTCGCATCTTCACATGGTCGCCGATATAGCTGTGCTCCACGTTGGATGGATCATCCGGGTAATAGGCCTTGGTGGCAATTATCGGACCGTTTGAATTCTTCGGATCAGAAGCGTTGGCCGGAACGTCAACAACCATTCCGGGATCGCCCAGTACCCACGAGGTCAGGAAAAACTCCTCGTATTTACATTCCACACAATCCCACTGCGGACCTTGTCCGTTTCGGTTTGCGAGGATTTCCGAACCGATACCGCCGATGGAATAACCGATACCAAACGCATCCCGGCAACAGTGCAGGGTGTGACCCAAAACAGGATCATTGAACGCGTCGGGATACGCCTGAATCGCGAACACTTCATCATGAAAAATGATGCTGAATTCACGGAACGGCTCTTGCCGTGGTCGGACTTCCTTCGCGCCTGGAGCCTGCGCTCCGATTGGAGTCACGCCATCCGGCTGGTAGCCATTCGGCGCGATAACGGAATTGAACGCCATCCATTGCGTGAAATTTCCACGGCTCGGTCCAGTGATGACGGCCCGCATGTCGGAATGCACATATTCGGTTCCGCCTACGCCAGTAATAGGATCCGCACCAGCCATCATATTGATGATGGGAAGGCCGACTTTATCGCCAGCTTCAGGAACGTTAGGATACTTCGCTTCGTAATTGATGATCGGATGACCAGTGGAATCGTAGTGGCCATCATTATCAGCATCCTTGCCGCTGGTATTGGATGTGTCGAGCGACCAATCCAACTCCTGACGGGTCAACTGACTGCGGTAGTACTGCGCACCGGCTGGCTCTACGTTGATGGCACCAAACAGCCCCATCGCAATATTACCGCCGTCACCTTCACCACCGACCACAACCGAGCTGGTCATCAAATAACCCGCTTCAGCATGAGCTGGAGCGTGATACTTATATGTCTTGGTTTCTCCCGGCTCAGCGACCGCTTTGCCATTTTTACCGACATAGGTTCCGCCGTCGTCGATGCTACCAACCATTTCCAGGCCTTCTACATGAACACTTGCAGAACGGGTCCGGGACTGTTCGTCATCTGACAGGTCGGGTTTGAGCAGATTCTGAAAACTGATGGTCATACAGTCATGCTCATTCATGCGCAGAACGATCGGGCGCGGCCTTTTGCCGGGCCGCAGATGGAACGAATGCCCCGCCATTAATCTGTTTCTGGCATTTTCGACACTTCCGATTGGATTCGGCGGAACGTTGTCATCGACAACATCCCGGCGCAGGGCGAAAACCATGCCTCCGGGACTGAACGCGCCCATCCGGTTGTGAATCAATACCTGATCCAGAGCTACCACATCAGCAGTGGTTGTATTGGCACAATGATCATGTGCATCATGCGCCAAACTCAGCCCCGGCAGTACGAAACCCAGCAATGTCATCAAGACACCGCCGAGCGTAATAAAACTGAACTGCTTTTTAGTTTCCAACATAACTAATCTCCCAAAAATTAATTACAACAAAATTGTTACTACTTATTAATAAACTCCCTAGAATTCTTGCTAAAACTACTTCCATAAGCGAAACCAGACACCTGATACGTCATTCCCCCTGAACCGGAGCAATCTCGTTGTGTTGGCGGTTGGTTTCGGATCGTATTTTTTGGTTGCAACATTTCATTCCCAAATAAAAAACGCCCGGACGCACAGGCTCAAACCTGTGTATCCGGGCGTCTGTGTGTTCAGATAGCCCTAAAACTACTTTGTTTAAATATTTAGCCTTTTACTCTTTGTAACGTCCGCCAGCTTTACTTTTCCAACTGGTCAGCTCTCCCTCTTGAATATGGAGGCTGACTTGACCGGTATAATCTGGAAGCTCGTGATTTATCAAGAGCGCGGTCTTTTTTAGAAAGATTGACAGACTGCATTTTTCACTTTCAGACAACTTGGCCTTGGCTAACTTACTCTCAAGATCCAATATATTATCCTTCCGTGGACTGTCTTCTCGCTTCACTGTCATCTGCTGTCCCTTCAGTCTCTTTTGCGAAAATAGAAAACGCCCGGACGCACAGGCTCAAACCTATGTATCCGGGCGTCTGTGTGTTCAGATAGCCCTAAAACTACTTTGTTTAAATATTTAGCCTTTTACTCTTTGTAACGTCCGCCAGCTTTACTTTCCCAACTCGCTAGCTTCCCATCTCTTATGTGCAGAGTGACGCTACCCGTATATTCTGGGAACTTCTTCTCGATTATGGGTGCGGCTTCATCCAGAAAGGGCAATACGCCTCTTCTCGAATCATTGCTTTTGGATACGGCGCCCATTAAATTTTTATTCCCAAAGTTTACGACTTTCCTCTTGGCTTTATATTCCATCCCCTCGCCCATTCTATCCCTCGCCCATTCAGTTGGAACTTTAGTAACTTTAAGGTTAGTTCTTACGTCACTTCATTTGTCGTTCAGTTTTGAACTGCGATTGATTAAGTCAGGTTTAAACTTTCTTTCTCAAAATAACCAACAACTTTTTAAATAAGGATAGTTCAACGACTTTGCACCTTTCGAGCACATCACACTTAATCGCTTAAACCTTAACTACCCCCAACAGTAGTATGTTTAAAGAGCGAAAAATCGATACAACCAACCTAGCCTTACATTGAACTTTGTGAGGCTAATGTAAATTTATATGCAGTTTTACTCAATACCCCTAGAGGGGTATTTTTTTGATTTCATGCATTTTTTTTTAGTCGGGGATACCTTCAAAAAGCTTATAAATTGGCTATTAAGCGAGTTTGAGGGGTCTGTGAATCCAGATCTCAATCATATGCCAATTGAGCCGTATTTTCCATAAATGCTATATTTTTCAAATATTTACATTCTTGAAAGTTGCCTTTATCAGGCTCGATTTCATGTAACCCTATCTAAAATATACCTTTATTAGGGTGAATAAGCCTCTCTCCGATGTCTTGGATGGCCTGCAAGTATCCGATGGACCTCAATATTATATTTTTATTTATTATTTTTAAAAAAATTGAGAATTTTAACTAAAAGGGGTGGGGTTTTTCTTGGCAGGGAGATGCTAAATTTTCAAACTATCCGGGTTCAGAGTTTTCACTACACTACCGGAAACACTGTTGTCGTCACTGCTTCCGTAGCCTTCGCTGTTTTCATTTTCTATCTCGTCGGCGAGTTCATCTTCAAGGTCGTCATCAATGCTATTCCTCAATTCATTGTTTGCTTCAAGAACTTGATCCTTACAAAAGCTCACGCTTCCTTTCAAGAACCTGAATTTTTTCTTGATAGATAAATTAAAGAGCGACGTAAAGGTATTCCCAAAAATGATTTTCTCTATCAAGGGTGCGGTATCGTATGGGCTTCGAGACGTCTATTGCGGAGAGGAGTTCTGCGTCGTCTAGAATCGGCGAAGGAGTGCGAGGATTTTAAAAGGGTTCAAACTTATAACTGACCTGGAGCCCTATACTTGCATCCGGACTGCCATCCGAAAAACCAGCAACTCCATAGAGCATAGTTGTAATTGAATCTGTGACTTTATATGTTAAATATCCTGTGGCCTCACTGGCATCTTCCGCAGTTGAAGCTGACTCGCGGAAGTCGTAAGCTACACCCACACCGAATTTTTTGTTGACCTGATAACCCGCGCCGGCATTGAACAGCCAGATATCGTTGAGCTGGAATTGTTCATTGTCTCCGACGAACCTTCTGCCCACACCACCGAAAATATAGGAGCTACCAAACATTTTCGTGGCATCCATCTGAATCGTATAATCCGTCTCGCCTGTACCCAGCCGTTTGTCTTCATCAGCTGTAGGAAACTTGATTTTTCCTGTAAAGTCCAAAAACAGATCATATTTTGCGATATCAACCGTGTAAGTAAGAGCACCAATGATATCGCCCAAACCACTTTCGGTTGTGACAGCATTTGTAGGGACAACAGAACATAAATCTTCCTTGCCTGATATATCTTCACAAACCACCACACCACCACCGCCTCCAATAACTGTCCCGGGTCCCCTAATCCGTAAGTAAGGAACGGTCAGTTTAGTGGTCCAGTTGCCATAGGTTGCTTGAGTGATTACGGGAAAGTATGAGATTTCCGTGTCCACTGTTTGGCCGTAGTCGCCAGCGCTGTAATCAAATCCTGTTGAAACCTTTACCTTCACCTCTTCTTGTGCAAAGGCAGGCGCCCCAACCATGAAACTAAAAGCAATGATGAAAACGAAAATAAATGTTCTGGTATTTAATAATTTATTCATTCCAATTTGTAGCTTGAGTGAGATAACCCTTGTATTAAATAATCTATAAAAAGTACGTGTAACCATAAAAATAAAACTTTGTTTGATTTAACCGCCGCTTTTTCCAGATCGATCAGGTCGCTCTGGTCTTTCCCGACGGCCAGAATCATCAGGCCTGTCTATTCTATCGGGTCGGTCTCTTCTGCCAGAATCGTCAGGCTTATCCACTCTATCAGGCCGGTCAGACTTATCACTTCCTCTACCTGAATTATCAATTCGGTCTTTGTCATCTGGACGTTCCGTACGACCCTTTCCTGAATGGTCCTCTTTGGCATCGTCTCGGTCTCCTCCACGCCCGCGATTCCGCCCGCGACGTCCCGAATCTCTGCCCTGCCCCTGCTGTCGGCCGTTTTCTATAAAGGTTCTTTCACGAACCCAACTGGAGGCTTTTATGGCCCCATTCTGTTGGCGCTTACCAGAAACAATCATCCTGGCGCCTATCTCAATGTCTTTTCCACTGACACCTAAATCAAAACTCTGGCCTTCAATAATAACTCTGCCTTCCGGTGTTCTTTTTTGTACAAATCCTTGTACAGAAAAATCGGTAATCCCGGAAGGAATAACTTTGGTTTTTGAGGGAGCCGCTCTTGGAGGAGTTTGCTTCGGCATCGCTTCAATGAAGGTTGCCATAATCTGCCCACCAGAGTTTTGAAGCCCACTTACCCTGATACTATCGCCCAGCTTTATTGATTTCCCAGCCTGCGGGCCAGTGAGTCGTACAGATTTTCCCATCACGTTGATAAGTCGCCCATCAGGATTAATTTTAGTGACTGGACCCTGCAAAGGAAATCTGACCTCAATATTCTTAGCCTTTGGCATTCCATTGCCGACATTCTTCTCAGCAATAATATCAACAACCTGCCCCACTCGAAGAGAAGAGGCCGCTAATTTTTGCTTGGCGTCAGTTGAAACAGGAGTGTCTGCCGTATATTCTATTTCGATACCGTTTACGCAAACACTGCCAAAAGCGTGAATCGTTCCTCTTACATAAATAAGGTTGCCGTTACCCTGTGAGGCAATTTGCCCTGTACCACCAATACCATTGTTGTGACTCACCGCACCTGTTCCGCCAATTCCCTTATCATCCTGATCGCCGGAGCGTCCCGTTCCACCAATGCCTTTACTGGGAGGGGAATCATTTGAGGGATTCATATTGCCAATAGCGGTATCCAGATATCCGTCGGCTGTTGTGCAAGGATTTGCCGCAACAGAAGACGCGGAAAACACTATTGCCCATATCAGCAAAAGTGCCGGCAACAGGATGGCATTATGTGCTTTGTTCCTATTCATCATTACTTCTCTTGATCGTTTTTCCCGTGATTCAAAAAAATACCCAGAGTTATATGGCGAAGTTTATGTTTGTCTATTTGCTCATTCTTACTGGCAAGTTCTTCTGCCATGCGGTAAGCATCTTTAAGTAAATCCATACCCTTGTCTCTTACATAAGCATCAATCTGCTTTATGTCTTCTTCATTTAAGCCGTCATGGACAGCGCTCCTTTCAAAATAAGGAGGCTGTTCGCTTTGTACGTTCGTCGCAGCCGCCTGGACATGCTCCGAAATATTTTTTGAAAAAAAGTTCAGCTTTTCATTAAAGTCAGTTTTCGGAATAAATGCTTCCTCCTTCAGGCTGACAATTTCATCCTGAAATTGAACCAAATCCAGCCGTAGCAATTCATCAAGAACAGCTCTCGGTCTGATGTCCTTTATGACCCTACTGGAAAGCGTTGTGAACGATTTTTCGTCTATACCCCGAGCGGAGTATATTAAAGGAGATGGTTTTTTGCAATCATTTAAATAATCCGGATTAGTAATCCATTCCGAAACAAATCCCATGGCGGCCGATGCACCAACAGTTGTACTCGAGGACTCAACATTTGGATTCTTTAAAAAGCTAGAAGTATCCTTTCGGTGAATACCAGAAACCATTGATAATGCACTCGATGTAACTTCCTTACTATCCTCGTTAAGAATTCCAACTGATTCCTTCAGATAGATCCGCTTAGCGATCTCCGAGAAATCCTTGAAGTCTATTCCCAGGTTTATGAGCATGCGAACCAACGGACGCATGACCTTTGTAAGAGCCTTCGAAGCGATTGTAATTTTATTTTCAGTATTTTTATTCATTTTATAAATAATTTTAAGCCTAGATGAATCAAGGTTTTCTCTCAGGTTTCTCACTTCTTTTCAAATTATACACTAAAAAAATATTGACGTGGGAAAAAAACCCACATATACTTAAAAAAATCAGCGGGAAATTTTCCCACACAATCAATTTAGAAGGGGATCGATCATGAAAAAAAGAACCTTTATTAGAAATCTGGCACTTTCCCTGCTCTCCCCGGCATTTTTGGTGGGTGCGGTACAAGCCTCACCTGTAGTTGAGGAGCCTGTATTTCAGGGCAAATTATCAAAAATTAGCATTTTCCAAACTGCTGTGCTCATCGAATCCAATGATATTGGACCGGATGGCCTGAAACGTCGCGGCGATGGCTCTATCGACGACAGTCAACCCGGACAGGTTTCTCAAAACGATGATATTGGACCGGACGGCCTGAAACGTCGCGGCGATGGCTCTATCGACGACAGTCAACCCGGACAAGAAAACGGTGATCGTCGCCAAACGCGAAGACAGAACAGAGGGCGTCATGGTCATGTTGAAAAAACAGATAGGTCAGGCAGGTCAGGGAGAAGTCACATAGATCGACCTGGAGATTCCGAAAGACATGGAAGGAATGGAAGAGTTGACAGACCTGACCGGCAAGACCGATCTGGACGATCTGACAGAGTCGAACGGCCCGATCGGCAGGACAGGTCTGGAAGACCCGATAGAGTCTCACGGCCCGATCGTTCTGGAAGACCTGACAGACCCGACAGACCTGATAGCTCTGGCCGCGGCGGGCGTGGTTAATTTGTATCACATGAATGAAAGAATTTTTTAAAAGCACTGTAGCAGGAGCGCCGTTTTGAAAAATCAGATTTTAACTCCATTTAAATCCCGTCTTCGTAAGTTGCGGGTAGCGATGTATTCCCACGATACTATGGGCTTGGGCCATCTTCGCCGCAATTTGTTGATTGCCAAAACATTGGTGAACAGTTCCCTAAACGCCAATGTTCTGCTCATCAATGGAACCAACATCGCTACTTCGTTTGCCATGCCAAGAGGGGTCGATTGCCTCTCTCTCCCTGGACTCGGCAAAGGTGTGGATGGGAGATATAAGTCTCGCTCGCTCGTTCTTGGACTCAAGGAAATTATTTCCATCCGTGAAAAAATCATATTTTCTGCAATGGATGCCTACCAACCTGACGTGGTCATCGTCGACAACGTTCCCCGAGGAACCAATCGGGAACTGGATCTGAGCCTGGACTATCTTAAAAATCGAGGACGCACCAATTTCATTCTTGGACTTCGAGATATTTTGGATGAGCCCGCCGTGGTTGAAAGAGAGTGGCAACGCAAGAAAAACGAAAAAATCATTCAAAATTTTTACGACGCTGTGTGGGTTTATGGAGACCAAAACCTTTACGACCCGATTCAGGAATACCACTTATCCAAAGAGGTCGAACGCAAAATACGATTTACCGGATACCTCGACCGTTGCGAACAGATGGATTCCGAAGTGCTTACAGAAACGGGCTCCATGGATGAAAAACTGGTTCTACCTGAAAGATATGTGCTATGCATGGCTGGTGGAGGTCAGGACGGAAGTCGATTGCTCGAAACTTTTTCTAAAGCCACCTTACCCGCAGGTATGCATGGTGTCATTTTAACTGGACCCTTTCTCCCCGAAAAAACCAAGCAGACTTTATACACCCAGGCAGGTCTCAACCCTCAGCTGAAAATTATCGAATTTCATCCGGAACCCACCCAACTTCTGCAGGATGCCGAAGCGGTAGTGGCCATGGGTGGATACAACACTGTTTCTGAAATTTTATCGTTTGAAAAAAGAGCATTGATTGTTCCCAGGGTTGTTCCCAGACAGGAACAATTGATCAGGGCGGAACGCATGGAGAAACACGGCTTGCTTGATATTTATCATCCGGACAAGTTGACTCCCCGATCCATGACCCAATGGCTGGGTAAAACGAGGCCAAACCGAGCCTCTATTCGGAGTCAAATCGATCTAAGAGGGCTGGACCGAATTCCAAATTTACTAAACGAAGTTCTGGTCGCATAAAAATTAAAGTAATCGTATTTATTTTTTTATAAAGGAATCCCAAATGCCTACACCTCAAACCCCAAAAATCGGCTATGTCGTGAAACGATATCCCCGATATTCGGAGACTTTTATTGTCAACGAAATCCTGGCGCATGAGGCTACAGGCATGGAAATTGAAATCTTTTCGCTTCGACCTCCATCTGACACACATTTTCAGGATGCCATTTCTCGCGTCCAGGCTCCGGTGCATTATTTAAACACGCAGGGAGTGCGCATTCCGGAATTCTGGACAGCACTTGAGAAGGCAGCAAAGGTCCTGCCTGATATCTGGTCACAACTGAAACAGGCCAAAGGTGAAATTCCTGTAGAAATTTTCCAGGCCATTACGCTAGCGAAGTTGGCCCGCGAAAAAGAACTGGGCGGATTACACGCTCATTTTGCCACTTCGTCTACCGCAGTAGCACGGTTGGCCGCTCATCTGGCGGGGATTCCATTCACATTCACCGCGCATGCCAAAGATATCTTTCACGAGTCCATCGAACTCGCAGAACTTGACAAGAAATTCAAAGATGCGCAGGCCATTGTCACCGTAAGCGATTTCAATTTAAAGTATTTAAATCAACTCCTTCCACAACATAAGAAAAAGGTTGTACGGATCTACAACGGTCTGGACTTGAATCGATTCCAATTTAAACCCGAGTCTTCTAAAACCAACAAAATAATTTCCGTAGGCCGCATGGTGGAGAAAAAGGGATTTATTTATCTGATCCGGGCCTGCGAGATTTTGACCCGTATATATCCGGATTTCCATTGCCAGATTATTGGAAGCGGACCGGAGGAGAAACGTCTGCGTTCGGAAATCACTCGACTCGGACTTGAAAAGAAAGTGGAATTAGCGGGTCCTCTCCCACAGGCACAAGTCATTCAACAATTGAAAGCGGCTACCGTATTCGCCGCTCCCTGTATTGTGGGTGAAGATGGTAACCGGGATGGCCTGCCAACAGTCCTCCTGGAAGCCATGGCAGTAGGAACCGCTTGCGTCTCTACCGATGTCACGGGAATTCCGGAAATCCTCAAACATGAAGAAACCGGCCTTCTGGCTCCTCAGCACGACTCTGCCGCACTCGCCTCCGAATTGGAAAAACTACTGCGGCAGGATGCTCTCCGTAAAAAAATTACGGTTCAAGCACGCGCAATGATTGAGAGTCAATTTGATATCCACACAAACACCCAACAACTACGAGATGTGTTTTTTCAACGCTCAAACAACAAATCTCAGTTGTTAAGAAAGGTCAGCTGATGCGTATTGCATATATTTGTACAGATCCGGGAATCCCGGTATTCGGAACAAAGGGCTGTTCTATTCATGTTCAGGAAATGATTCGAGCTTTCTTGGAGCAAGGGGCTGAGGTCGACCTGTTTACGAACCGAATTGATGGCAATGTCCCTCCCGGCCTCGAAAAGGTCAACGTATTCAGGTTGCCTCAGTCTTCCAAGAAAAGAGCCGATGAGAGAGAGAGGCGCGCTCTGGAAGCCAATAGTTACTTGGAAACCGCTCTGCGACTGAGGGGTTCTTATGATTTGGTCTATGAGCGATATTCTCTTTGGAGCTATGCCGGGATGGATTATGCAAATGATCATAATGTTCCGGGCATCCTTGAGGTAAATGCCCCCCTGATTGAAGAACAAAAATCCCACCGGGAATTAGTCGATCCTGATCTTGCTGAGAGGATTGCAAAACGGGTTTTCAATAAAGCCTCATCGCTCGTTGCTGTTTCGGAAGAGATCGCCAATTACCTGAGAAGATACCGCGAGAGCCATGAAGGGATACATGTGATTCCAAATGCTATCAATCCCAAAAATTATCCAGACAATACTTTTCCAAGTATTCAATCCGATACTCCTTTTACTGTCGGGTTTTTGGGAACACTCAAACCCTGGCACGGAGTTTCACATCTTATTGAAGCCTTCGCTAAATTTCATAACCAGGATTCCAAAACCCGCCTGGTTATTGTAGGCGACGGGCCCGAAAAGGAGAGCATCGAAAACCTGATCACCTCTTACAAACTTAAAAAAGCGGTGACGATGAAAGGTGCCTTACCGCATGATCAAATACCTTCGGTTCTCAAAACCTGGGATGTCGCGGTTGCTCCGTATCCTATCATTCCAAACTTTTATTTTTCTCCTTTAAAAATCTTTGAGTACATGGCAGCGGGACTTCCTGTTGTCGCGAGCAGTATTGGCCAAATCAAAAATCTGGTGCAAAACAAGTCCAACGGCCTGCTGTGTTCTCCGGGTGACATAAATGATCTGACTGCGGCTCTTCACTTTCTGAAGGGAAATCCTGCTCTGCGAAAGAGTCTGGGTGTTCAAGCTCGGAGAACTGTATTAGATCGCTTCACTTGGGACAAAGTAGCCAAGAAAGTTTTTGAAATTGCTTTTCAAAGCCAATTGGAAGGCTCCATTGCCGGGTGATGATTTAATGAAAAAAAATAAATCAGAAACCTCTATACCCAGCCTATGGAATCTCCTGAAATTCTTTTGGCCGGAAGTCAGAAAACATCGCCTTATTGTCTTCGGCGCTGGCACTGCGCTTATAGGAGAAGTCCTTTTCAGTATATTAGAGCCATGGCCTCTCAAGTTTGTACTCGACTGGGTTATCTCGCGTGATTCCTCAACGGGAACGTCGGGTCTTCAATGGTTTGACAATCTGTCTTCAGAAAGTTGGCTTATCCTTGCTGCTGTTGCAGTCATATTATTTTCAAGCTTAAAAGCGTTGAGCGCCTATTTCAATTCAGTCGGTTTCGCTTTAGCCGGAAACCGAGTGATTACTCAGGTGCGGTCAAATTTTTTCAACCATATTCAAAGCCTCTCGCTCTCATTCCACAACAAATCCAGAATGGGAGACATGTTGTCGCGAGTGATCGGCGACATGGGGTTACTACAGGAAGTCGCTGTTACCGCGGCCTTCCCGTTATTGGGTAGCATTCTCATGATCGTAGGCATGTTGACCACCATGTTTATCATGAATTGGAAACTGGCGCTGTTAGCCATTGGCCTCACCCCTTTGTTCTGGCTCAACTCCATTCGCCTGGGTAGAGATATCCGTAACGCGTCCCGGAAACAACGACAAACAGAAAGTGATTTATCCTCTTCGGCCGCCGAATGCATCAGCGGAATCAAAACGGTGCAAGCGCTGTCACTTGAAAAAAACTTCTCGGACGCATTCACCAGCAGTAACAACATGTCCTTGAACGAGGGAGTCAAAACAAAACGACTCTCTGCACAACTGGAAAAAAAGGTAGGGATCCTCCTCGCTTGCGCCCAGGCTCTCATCTTATGGTATGGAGCGAAACTGGTTTTAGGCGGGAGCTTGACTCCGGGAGATTTGATCGTCTTTCTGGCGTACCTGAAATACTCCTTCAAACCCATGCGCAACTTTGCCAAATACACGGGGAGGCTGGCCAAAGCCGCGGCGGCAGGAGAACGGGTCATCAATGTTTTCAATCAGACTCCTGAAATCATGGACCTTCCAGATGCCAAGCCTGCTTCCGCATTCAAGGGAAATATCCGGTTTGAAAATGTTTCGTTTTCCTACGAGCCTGAAAAACCCGTTTTGCAGGGCATCAACATGGATATCAAGGCAGGGGAAACCATTGGGCTGGTAGCCCCGTCCGGCTCGGGAAAGACCACACTGGTCAGCCTGCTTTTACGCCTTTATGATCCGACCTCCGGAATCATTTCCATCGACGGAACAAACATTCGTACGCACACTCTGGCCTCCTTGCGGTCACAAGTTAATTTGATCTTGCAGGACACGATTCTTTTCTCTGGAACTGTTAGCGACAATATAACCTATGGAACAAAGGATTCACCGCAGAACGAAATTGAGGACGCCGCCAAGTTGGCCAATGCACATGAATTCATCATGGCACTTCCTGAAGGTTACGATACCCAATTGGGAGAGCGCGGAGTGAATCTTTCAACGGGTCAGAGACAGCGGATAGCTATCGCACGCGCGGCCATCCGAAAATGTCCTATTTTAATTCTGGACGAACCCACATCGAGTCTGGACACAAAAAACGAGCTGGAAGTAATGCAATCTTTAAAAATGCTGGCCCATGGAAAAACCACCTTCCTGATCACACATAAACCCGATCAGTTAAAGTACGCGGACCGCGTTTTAAATCTGGATCAGGGCCAGTTACGAGAACTGTCGAAAGAAGAAGTGCGGTATCTGGGACAAGATGCAGGCCCAAAATATGATTCTGAATTGGACACAAACATCTTGAATAGAGACCGTCTTGAAAAAGAACGTTCAATGTTTAAGGACTCCTCTCTTCCGGGATTGTCTATTCTTATGAATCCAGTGGAGCTTTCAAAACTGGTCTCCGAATATTATCCAGCTAAAGAATTCAAATCAGGAAAAATATCCTATATACGGTACAAACCGGGAACCAGTTGCTTGATTGCTTACTCTTTAGAAGACCGCCCTGTCCCGGATTTTTATGCCAAGGTCTACCAATCCGATGCTTCAGAAAAATTAGGCAAGGCTGAAATATACTTTTCAGAATCTGCCGAAAAGAATCCGAGAGGTATCGTCTGCGACACAAGAAACATCACTCTCTATTTCTTTCCAAATGATCCCAAGCTCAAATCTTTACCAAAAATATTTAAGCCTGAGAATCCTGATTCCTCCCTGCAGAAATTTTTTTCCAAAAAAGGAGTCTCCTCTCCGGAAGGCATCGAAAGCCTGAAATACAAACCAGAGAGACGTTTCGTAGCTAAAATTTCAGGGAAATTAGCCTTCTGCGCCGCATTAAAAATTTACAGCAAGGAAGGCTTTGAGGCGGCTCATTTCAACTCTCGGGTTTTCTCCTCAAAAGATATTCTTAAAATTCCTCGCCTATTATCTGCTTTCCCTAGAAAATCCATCTTGATCTTTGAATGGATAAACGGATCGCCTCTCGATTTTGATATTCGACTGCCCGGTGGCGAAAAAAAACTTCAAGATGTTGGAGAAGCGCTGGCGGAACTTCATTCACAAAACCCCTCCAATTTACGGAGCATTCTCCCCGAGGAGGACATTGAACGCTGGATGGAAATTGCGGACAGCATAGGACATACCTGCCCTCACCTGTTGAATCAGGCAAAAAAAGTTGCGCATCAACTAGCGGATCAATTCGCTGCATATAAATACAAACCCTGTTCTCTTCACGGAGATTTTTATTCCGATCAGATTCTGATCCACGGAAACCAGATCGCTATTTTGGATTTGGATCGAAGTTTCTCAGGAGATCCCGCTTTCGATCTCGGAACATTCCTGGCTCATCTTGAGCGTAAGGTAATCTTGGGGGAAATCTCATCAGCACAGCGTGATCGATATAGACAAAACTTCCTTGCGGGTTATCAAAATGGGTCCAACAATTCGGACGGGCTTACCCGTGTAGACTTTTATACAGCGGCCGGCTTGCTAAGGATTACTCCTGAAAACTTTAGAACCTGGGTGAGCGATTGGCAGAATAAAACCGAGTTGCTTTTACGAAGATCAGAAGAACTTTTGGAAATACCCAGAGTCCCTGAACCCTCACGCACCAAAGTCAGCGAGTGTCAAGAAACCCTTTGGATAGGACTTCACCGTTCACCCAGAATTTTAGATCTTTATCAAGCCGCCGATGATCCCAAAATGCCGTTCTTAAAGTTTGCTCTGGATCCGGAATTCATGCATTCCAAATTGAAACCCATGCTGGCTTCGGAAGGTGATGCTAAAAATAATCAGATCAGTCGCATACATGTTTCTCGGCACAAACCTGGAAGACGATGCCTGATTCAGTTTGATTTTAAAGACCCCGAGAATGAGACCTTTCAGAGCTCTTCCTTAATGGGAAAGGTGAAAGCTAAAAAACTGGATTCCAACAGTTTTAAAGTGCAGCATTTACTATGGAAGACTAGTTTTAGTTCAAACGCAAAGGACCACATTCATGTACCGGAACCGGTAGGGCAAATTCCTGAGGTCAACATGTGGCTCTACAAAAAAGTCCCCGGAGTAGCGTTCACAGATCTTCTCAATGAAAATGACAATATTTCTCGGGTTCGTCAAATCGCAACCGGAATTTACAAACTACACACTTCAGGAATGCTGAACAACCGTTTCCATACCTTCCATGATGAATTAAACATTCTCAAGAATCGCCTGACAGCGCTGAGACAGGAGTCCCCTAAGTGGGACAAAAGGCTCGCTCGAATCTTAGAGGCCTGTGCTCGATTGGATACGGGCATCCCTCATTTGAACCTTACGGGGATTCATCGCGATTTTTATCCTGACCAGGTCATCGTGTCCGATGAAAAAATTTATTTCATCGATTTCGACTTATATTGCATCGGAGATCGAGGCCTGGACTTGGGCAATTTTCTTGGCCATATCAAAGAATACGCTTTAAGAAAACACGGCCACCCGGATCATTTTGTGGAACTGGAAAAAAACTTCGAGGATCAGTATCTGAGCCTGTCCAAAACGCGCTCTAAAAAAAGCATTGAAACTTATTTAACATTGACTCTCGCCCGGCATATTTTCATCAGCACGCTGTTCCCTGATCGCAGGGAATTCACCCCGGAGTTAATAGAATGCACCGAACAACGACTCAATATTTCATCCAAAGTATCTATTTAAATATTTTTGGAACTGAGTAATTATTGAAAATGTAATGATTCAAAATCAACCTAGATAGGAATGGCAATGGCTATAAGTTCAAGTAAGTTGTTTGGTAAGCGAATAATTAACCTGGGTTCATGCTTTAGGATTTCTGTTGCATTGGGGTTCCTTTTTGCAGGGACAGTACTGTTTCAACCTCATTTTGTTCTTGCTGAATCTCCAGATTTGCCACAAGACCAGAATTATCAAAATAAGGGATCGGGCAATTTTGACTTGGCCCCGGCTACCCCAAGACCGTCTTTCCCTAGATCGATCAATTCAGATCAAGGCAGTAAAAATAAGGGTTCCGACAAAGAAACCGACCAGGCGTTTGACTTCGGGGCTCCTCCTGCAACCAAAACGTTTATCACCCCTACCCTAAGTTTTGGTGGAAGAGCCGGCCTCGAATATGTCTATGAAAAGAATTTCAACCTGGAGTCTGGTCTTCCAGAAGATTTATCTGTTTTTCAGCCCTCTTTATCCTTGGCATTTTCCTACAACCCATCCGATTACTTTTCGATTTTCATCAATATCGAGTCCTCTGGACAAATTGTAGACGATCAGGAAAACAAAAGAGAAGACAAGGCTCAACTTCAATTGAACCAGGCATTTGTTGCATTCAGTCCGTTCAAAAACTCACTAAGAATCAATGCGGGCCGCCAACGGATACGAGATGACCGCCAGTGGATTTATGACGAAGAATTGGATGCCCTTCGCCTTACTTATGGGTATTCCCGATTTGGCATCGACTTTTCCATAAGCGAAAGCAACGGCAAGGATATCCTGCATGATGACAATGACCCGGAAACTACAAACTTCATGAGTTACGGAAAAGTCGCCTTCACACCAAAAAACGAACTCGCCTTGTACCTCTTGGTCCAGGATGATCGATCCGCCAACCCGGAGAATCTTATATTTTATGGATTGCAAATGAACGGAGAAATGACGAGCCAATTGGAGTATTGGGTCGAGCTCGCTCATGTCCGGGGGCGCACCGCACTGAACACGGTACGGGGTTATGGATTCGATATTGGGCTGACAAAGGTTTTCAAGGCATCCCTCAACCCCTCCATTACCCTGGGATTCGCCTATGGAAGTGGCGATGATGACCCCTCAGACAATACCGATAACAATTTTCGCCAAACCGGATTACAGGACAACAACGCTTCCTTTAACGGCGTTACCCGTCTCCAATATTATGGAGAACTGGTCAACCCTGAATTGAGCAATCTGAGCATCGCTACTGTGGGAATGGGGCTCCGCTTCAATAAAAAATCCTCTCTGGATTTCGTCTACCATTATTTCCAACAAAACCACTTGGCTAAACGCCTCAGAGATACCGAACTGGAAGACAGACCTAATGGGATCAGCAAGGACCTGGGTCATGAGTTTGATGTGGTCGCGGGTTACAGAGGCCGTAAATCTGGAGTGACCGCAAGCCTGATCCTGGGTTACTTCATCCCCGGCGATGCCTTCCCTGACGATGCCGACGACGCCCTGTTTCTGGAAGCAAAGCTCCGCTACGACTTCTGATTGATCAACTTGTTCTGCTGATCCGTAAGAAAAATGGCCTGCGTCATATCGACGCAAGCCATTGTATAATTTGGTGAGCCGTCTCGGGGTCGAACCGAGGACCTACTGATTAAGAGTCCGAATCCATTAATAAACAACAATTTACCACAATAAATAACAACAATGGAATCAGTGGATTAACCAGATTCACCTGTTGTCCGCTATTGTGGAAAACTGCCATTTGTTACTGAGAAATGTCCTAAAATTGTCCCACAGAATTTCACCCACTCACCATCACTTGATACCTATTGCCCATCTCGCTTCCGGGCCTTATCCTTAGAGGATAGACAATATACAACTTACAGGAGCGGGTCAGACCTGTCTAATATGTGTAATATGAAAGCCCTCGTTGACGTGTTAGTCGAAATGGAACTGGTTTTTAGGAGTAAGTATTATGGAAAAGCTACCCCGACCGGAAGCTGTGTGTACAAGGTGCCGGGCCTATACCCGAGAGGTTCAGTCAATAAATCAAAGGTGCCCTAACCACGTTGGTGGAAAGAGGTGTCAAGGCGTTTTTAGGAGCGCTCTGGGTGAGAGCGACTGGGAGGAGTGCCCTACCTGTCAAACAACTGGTCGCGATGGTAATGGGATATGTGCTCGGTGCGAAGGTTTTGGATGGAATTTTGTCATTCCCGCATCAAATTGCTCACAATCATTGTCTGAAATATCTGAAAGCTTACCAATTTGCCCTGTCTGAATGTTCGCTCTATAGCGCTCTACCGTCCCGTCAAGTAGAACTTCTTCTAGTGCTCTTTCCCAGGTTTCCCTGAGTAGCCCATAAATAAATATTGCCTTATGCTCATATTCGCTTTGTTTACCACCACGGTATAATTTGTCTGCCTCCTGCCAATCATTGTTTAGAACTCCGATCCTCTTACTTACTTTCATCGAAGGCGACGGAAGTTCTTCTTTACATATTCCAGAACCTAATTTTTCTCTACGTAAATGTTGGTCATGAATTTCTATCTTTTTCTCCTCGCTTTTATTAAAACCAACAGCCTCAGGGCCTCTTGGTGGTGGGAGAGCCCGGCAATCAGTCAAAGAGGGGGGGCAAGAGTCGACCTCTTTATAAGCTTTTGCCTTACTCCCTCCCCTATTGGCAATCTTCTGAAAAGATGTTGAGAGTGTTTGCTTACTGGCTGGAGTTGGCGAAGAAGTCGAAGGTGTCTTTCAGGCCTTCGTCCAGAGCTTGAGTGGGTTGCCATCCGTGGTCCCTGTTGAATTTTCCGTAGTCGATGGCGCTTCGGCGTTGTTCTCCCATGCGGGGAGGATTGTGCTGGGGGGAGAGAGCCTTGCCCGAGGCTTTGATGAGGCTTGCGGCGATGGTGTTGACCGACGTTTCCTTGCCTGTCCCGATGTTATAGATACCCTTGCAGTTTTCTGACAGCGCCTTCAGGTTGGCGTTCACCACATCGAAAACCGAAACAAAATCGCGTGTCTGCTCCCCGTCTCCAAAGATGACCGGATTTTGATCCTTCAGCAATTGTTTGCAGAAAATAGCGACCACGCCTGCTTCTCCATGCGGGTCCTGCCGCGGCCCATAGACATTACTGTAACGCGGGATCGTGGGCTGGATGTCAAAATTTTCCTGGTAATAGTTGAGATATCGTTCCACTGTAAGTTTGGCGATACCGTAAGGGCTCAGCGGTTGTTTGGGATGTTTTTCATCCGCCGGGTAATAGTCCTGCTCTCCATAGAGAGCGCCCCCCGTTGAAGCGAAAATGAATTTTCGGACTTGATGAGAGACGGCGAGTTCCAATAGCTTTAAACTGCCGACGATATTGATTTTGGCATCGAATGCCGGATCAGCGACAGATTGAGTGACTGAGATTTGGGCCGCGTGGTGATTGATGGCTTCGATATTCTCCTCTCGAAAATATCTTTCACATTGGCATCCATTAGGTCCATTTCATACAAAGTGGCCTCCGGGTGTACCTGTTCCCTTTTTCCGGTCGACAGGTTGTCCAGAACCACAACGCGGTGGCCTTCTCGAATGTAAGCATCAACGATATGTGAGCCAATAAAGCCGGCCCCGCCGGTAACCAGAATATTCATGTTCAATTGGGGGTAAAGGTTGCTGGAAATAGTTTCTTTCTAATAGTATAAGGTATGTTTGTCGGTTATGTGGTGTAAATATGGAGTATTCCCCATACGAGAATTAAAATTCATAGAAAGTCATCTTGATAAAGTGAGCCTCCTTTTGAGACCAAATTAAAATAAAAACGGCAACCTCAACTAATAAGGGAATCCACTCAAACGCCAGCCTCACCGCTAGCCCAAAGAAAAACGGCCTACGCCATAAAGACGTAAGCCATTGATATATTTGGTGGGCCGTCTCGGGGTCGAACCGAGGACCTACTGATTAAGAGTCCCGACTACCTAATTTTACCCTTTTTTATTTACCCTTCTAAGTTATTGAAGTATTAAAAATTTTCTATTTACTAGTAGGCCTATTTGAACTATTACAAGGTATGGGTTTTACAGTTGTTTACCTTCAAACCTCATTATAGCCTTATTAAAAAAAGAGGCGGTAAACTAAGCTTAAAATCAGTAATATATCTATCGAGAGGAAATGCCTGCCACATCAAGGTGAGCTAAATTCCAAAGGGAAACCAATTTAACAAAAGCTCTACCTAGATTTAAAATTGAATGGAATTCGTTTCCCCCAAGAACAAAAGATGACCGTCCTCAGAAGATGTTGAC
>Ga0316187_10001056_pt1 | contig 23148 bp, 22 predicted proteins | sample CroRivburrow1_MG_FD_204927 | JGI IMG/M metagenome (GOLD analysis project Ga0316187, IMG submission 204927) | Coastal sediment microbial communities from Maine, United States - Cross River worm burrow 1 | ecosystem: Environmental > Aquatic > Marine > Coastal > Sediment | place: USA: Maine...
GCAACTTTATGGGTTCAATTGAACCCATGTTGCTCTAAGCCGCTTCACGCTTGGCCCAGGCAGCCTTGAAGCCTGGCCGGTCGCGCAATCGCGCCATATAATCACTCAGCGTACCGTTTGGCGGGCTCCATTTCATCATATTGACACCCCAGCCCATGCAGTGGCCGATGATCAGGTCGGGCACCGTGAACTCGTCGCCGGTGACATACCGATTGTCGCCCAGTCGAGCCTCCAGGTGGGCAAGGCCGCGCATGTAGTCGTATTCACATGCCGCAGCGGCCTTGTCGCTGCGCAACTCTTCCGGCAGCACAAAGCTGTTCTTGGCCGCCCACCACAATGCCCCGTCCAGTTCATCCAGCGCCAGGTGGGTAAAGCTGTCCTGCCTGGCACGCTGGATCGTGCCTGCCTTGTGGGTGAATTTGCCGTGTTTGTCTGCCAGATACTGGCAGATCGCTACACTGTCTATGATGAGGTCCTTGCCATCCAAAAAGGCAGGCACCTTGGCCGAAGGATTCACAGCGAGCGCTTCCGGCGAACGCGGGTCCACAGCATCGTGTTCGTATGGCTCACCCAGTTCTTCCAGCATCCACATCACCCTGAACGCGCGCGACTTTGCCGATCCGATCAGCTTGTACATATTAATGGTTTCTCCGCATTACCTGTTGAAAAGACTCTCAGAAAACACATCCGCGCGCCGCCACCGGCCACACATTTTCGACCACGCCATCCATCAATCCGCCGCGCACGCCGACATACCAGTCGTGCAGGTTCACCGTGGGGTCAATGTGTCCCGGCACCAGCCAGACGCGGTCGCCCAGACTGGGTTGGCGAACCGGGTCGCTAACGCTGAGCAGGCCGTGCTCGTCATTGGCCTGCGTATAGGTCACGCCCTCGCGCATCCACACTTCCGGCAAGCCGCTGTCGATGGCCGCCGCCTTGTGGCCTGCATCAAGAACCGCACGCCCGGGCGCGGTTGCGCTCATCACCGTGCTCGCGATGAACAGGGCATGCTCGAATTGCGGGACATTGCTGCCGTCTGCCACCTGATTGCGGGCGTAATCGGCGTCCATGAAGCAATATGATCCTGCCTGCAGTTCGGTCCAGATCCCGGAACTGGCCTCCTCGGTAAACGTCCCGGTTCCGGCGCCGGTCACCACCGGGCATGCGATACCGGCATCCTGCAACGCGGCAAGGCTCGTCCTGACCCTCTCGCCGGCCTGCGCGATGGCTGCGCTGCGTTCATCCGGTGTGCGCAAGTGCTGCGCGCCGCCGTGATAGGCCTGCAGACCGGCAAACTCGAGGCCGCTTTGCGCACTGATCATCTGCGCCAGAGCGACGACGGCGTCGCCGGCTGCAACGCCGCAACGCGCCGCCCCGGCATCCATCTCCACCAGCACATGCAGAACCACGTTGCCGGCGCGCGCTGCTTTCCCGTAGGCGGCCACCTGTTGCGCGTCATCCGCACATACGGCAATGCGGGCGCGTGCTGCCAGCGCTGACAGGCGTGCCACCTTGGCATCGCCCACAATCTCGTTTGACACCAGTACATCGCTGACACCGCCATCCACCAGGACTTCAGCTTCAGACACTTTCTGGCAACACTGGCCGACCGCGCCCCTGGCAATCTGGTCAAGCGCCACTACGGGCGATTTGTGGGTCTTCGCATGCGGCCTCAGCACGACACCCGCCGCACCGGCATAAGCTGCCATAAGATCCAGATTGCGCTCATAGGCATCCAGATCCACCACCATGGCAGGCGTATCAATTGCGCCGACAGGATCTCCGGTTTTTGCAGGTGGCTGGACCGGCATCAGCTTTTATCCTTCAGGCTTTCGGGCGTATCAAAATCCCGCAACACCGCATCAGTGTCCATATCGATCATGCGCACATTATCTGCAACCAGCAGGCGGCGTGCACCTACGTCGCCTGCAGCATTCTCCAGTTCGGCAAAACTTGACCTGCCGAGGATTACCGGATTGCCACGCTCTCCGCCATGTTGCGGAACGACAATACAGGTCTCATCGGTGAACGCGTCCAAAAGCTGATTTATAATTTCAGCGGTTACCTGCGGCATGTCGCCCAGCAGAATCATTGCCCCGTCACACCCGGGCGGCACATTGGCTATGCCGGTTTTCAGCGATCCTGACTGCCCGGCCGCGAACTGCGCGTTGTGCGCATAAACGACTTCAAGCCCGGCCAGCGCCTCGCGCACCGCGGGGGCCTCGTGACCGGTTACCACGATGACCGGATCCAGTTCGGTGGCCAGCGCGGCCTCGACCACACTGCGCACCATTGCCTGTCCGCAGTATGGGGCCAGCAATTTGTTGCCCGCGCCAAAGCGCGACGACGTTCCTGCCGCCAACACGATGCCTGCCAGCCCGCTCACCGGTCCGCCTCGCGCGGTGACGGCCTGGACGCGATTTCCATCAACAGCCCGCCTGCCCCCATATCCATGATGTCCTGGGGGCGCACATCAATGCCAGCCAGTATCCGCCCCAGGACCCAGTCAAATCCGTTCAGCTTGGGAGACCGCGCACACGACGGCACACCGATGACGGCGTTGCCATCCAGATTGCCGAGCAGCAACAGGTTGCCGGGATCGACCGGCATGCCCAGATGCACAATCTGCCCGTTCGCTGCCTCAAGACCTGCCGGCACCACGTCGCCTCGATCCACGATGGCCGATGCACCAAGCACCAGAACCGGACTGTGCCCGGATGCCGCCAGTTGCCTGATACCGCCGGCCACACCATCAATTGTGTGAGCAACTTCAATTACATCACCCAATGTACTGCCATAACGCTCGAGCCGGTCGCGAATAACGGTTGCCGATTTTCCAAGCAGGGATTCCTTCATGCCGGCAGTGCGCGTCAACACCAGTCCCGCCTTGTGCGGCTTGAACGCCACGACGGACAAAAGCGCACCGGATCCGGCCAGGTCCACTGCCTCATCGACGATGCCGGCCGGTGCCGAGAACGGAATGATCTTCACGGTGGCCACCATCTGACCTGCCTTGACCGCCTGAAACGGTGTCAGCGTTGCCAGCGTCACCGCCTCATGCAACCGGTTGAGCGCCCGCACCATGCCTGCGTCCACCAGCACAATGCCGTCGTGGGCGGAATAGATGTTGGCGCGCCCGGTCGAGGCTGCCTGGCGTGTAACGCCATTGCCGCATACCGCATCGGCAAGCCGCGCAGCGGCCGCATCTTCATGCTCATCGCCGGCCTCGATGCGCGCGGCAAATACCTTTGTGACCCCGGATGCCGTCAGTTCGGCAACATCCGATGCGGACAATACCCTGCCCTTCCTGAAACTGATGCCATCTGTCCGCACGGAATGGGCCAGAACGGCGCCTTGCGCCGATGCAACGTCAATTTCGCCGAATATCATCTGTCCAGACCCAATCGCAACGCCCTGGTCATTTCAGCCATGATGGAGATGGCGATTTCCGGTGCGCCGCGCGCACCGATATCCAGCCCCACCGGACCACAGATCCGCGAAGGTTCCACGCCTGCCTGTTTCAGGCGCTCGGCACGCGATGCCTGGGTCCGCCTGGAACCGAGCGCGCCAATGTAAAAGCAATCGCTGTGCAGCGCTGCAATAAGGGCCGGATCGTCAACCTTGGGATCGTGCGTCAGCGCCAGAAAGCCGGTCCTGGCATCAAGGCCCATGCCAGGCAACACCTCGTCCGGCCAGTCTGCATGCAGCGTCACGCCGGGAAACCGGTCTTCGGTGGCAAATGCGCCGCGCGGATCGATGACCGTGATGTCGTAGCCTGCCGCTGTTGCCATTGGCACAATCGCCTGCGCGATATGAACAGCACCAATGATTACCAACCGCAGTGCCGGGTTATAAATATGGATGAAAAACTCACCCTTGTCGGTTGAAACGACTCCGGATTTGTCAAACCGGAACCCGTTTTCCAGCGCATCTGCCAGCGCATGTTCATCGGCGTAGCGATGGGTCACCACCTCCTGCGCACCCGAGGCGATATCTGTGACAAGCGCCACTGCCAACCTGTCGGCGCGCGCCTTCGCCAGTGTGTCGAGAACTGCAATATCCATAGTCGCTTCAGCCTCCGGTTACAGGTTCGACGTACACCCTGATCTTGCCACCGCATGCCAGGCCGACCTCCCAGGCAGTTTCGTCGGCCACACCGAACGCCAGCACCTTGACCTTGCCGGTTTCGATTGCCTCCTGCGCCTCGGTAACCACCGCACCTTCAACACATCCGCCCGACACCGAGCCTTCAAAATTTCCGTCGGCATCGATCACCAGTTGCGACCCCACCGGTTGCGGCGCCGACCCCCAGGTTTCGATTACCGTGGCCAGCGCCACCTTGCGGCCTTCACGCACCCAGTTGCCGGCCGTAGCCAGCAGATTTGTGTCATTGGCGCTCATGGTCTTACCTCTTCCATCTGTCGCGGATCGCCCGCTTTCAGCCAGCGCCGCGGATCATGGGTCTCATTTCGCGACCCTGACAGTACTTCGGCCAGATCAGCAAGTGTATTCAGTGAGTGGCATGGCCGGAACTCGTCCACATGCGGCATGATGGCCCTGATGCCGCTGGCCCGGGCTTCAAATCCACCATAGCGCAACAGCGGGTTAAGCCACACAATCCGCCTGGCAGAGCGCGCCAGCCGCGCCATTTCCACCTCAAGCATGTCAACATCATCACGATCCAGCCCGTCTGTCATCATCAGTACATGAGCGCCCTGGGCCAGAACGCGGCGCGCCCATTTCCGGTTGAACTCGCGCAGCGTGTGACCGATGCGGGTTCCGCCGGACCAGTCATCCACATGCGAGCCCACAAGCTCCATGGCCTCGTCCACATCCCGGCGCTTCAGTTCACGGGTAATATTGGTCAACCGCGTTCCGAACACGAACACCTGGACCCGTGAGCGATCATTGGTCAGCGCATGCAGAAAGTGCAGGAAAATACGCGAGTAATTGGCCATGGACCCGGAGATATCCAGCAGCACCACCAAAGGCGGCTCGCGGGTCTGGCGCGCCTTGTACGCAAGAGATGTCAGGTTGCCCCCTGCCCTGAGGGACCGGCGCATGGTCGCGCGCATGTCGATAACGCCGCGCGCTGACGGCTTGAACCGCCGCATCTTCACCTGCAACCGGTTCATTCGCATGCGCGCAATGGCGGCACGGGCAATGCGCTCTTCATCCGCACTCATCTGCTCGAAATCCTTGTTGCGCATCACCTCGGTCGCCGACGACGTAAACTCCCCTTCCAGTTCGACTTCATCCGATGGCCGTTCACGCTGGGACCGGGCATTGTCCTGGTTGAACATGGCCTCCGCCAGTCGCTTCTGACCAGCTTTCTTTTTCGGCGGCGTTGTTTCCACGCGCACTTGCTGAAACAGCAACTGCATCAGTTGTTCGATCATTTTGGGTTTGCGCCAGAACACCTCGAATGCGTGGTCAAAAAGCGTGGTGTGCTCATGCCGTTTCACGAACACCGAGTGCATGATCCAGTAGAAATCAGTCTTGGTCGCCATACCGCCACCGCGCACTGCTTCGAGTGCATCGAGCACCGCGCCCGGCCCCACCGGCAGACCAGTGTCACGCAACACCCGCGCAAAATGCATGATGTTGTCCGGCAGGTGGCCGCTCGGGGCGGGCGTGTCGGAATCGGCAGGTGTCGGCTGCATGACCATATACCCTACTCGGTTGCACGCAGCCGGATATCGGACTGGATCTGGTCAACCAGCCGCTTGGCTTCGGAGCCTTCCATCCGGGCTATGTCATCCTGATATTTCAACAACACACCAAGTGTGTCATTCACCGTTTCAGGATCAAGCGCGATGGCATTCAACTCGTTGAGAGCCGAGACCCAGTCCAGGGTCTCGGCGACGCCGGGCGACTTGAACAGATCCTGGCCGCGCAGGGCCTGGATGAAGCCCACAACTTCCTGTGCCAGTTCATCGCCCACACCCGGTTTGCGCGCCTTGATGATGGCAAGCTCGCGCTCGGCCGAGGGATATCCAACCCAGTGATACAGGCAGCGCCGCTTGAGTGCATCGTGCACCTCGCGGGTCCGGTTGGACGTAATGATCACGATCGGCGGTTCAGCCGCCTTTACCGTGCCGATTTCGGGAATGGTAATCTGGTAGTCCGACAACACCTCCAGCAGAAACGCTTCGAACGCCTCATCGGTGCGGTCAAGTTCATCGATCAACAAGACCGGCGCACCACCGGTATGCGGTTCAAGCGCGCGCAGCAAGGGCCGTTTGATCAGGAAACGGTCGGAGAAGATATCCGACTGCAACCGGTCACGATCGTCAACGCCTTCGGCCTCCGCCATGCGTATCTCGATCATCTGCGCCGAGTAGTTCCACTCGTATACCGCGGCGGCCAGGTCGAGCCCTTCATAACACTGCAACCGGATCAGGTCGCGGCCCAGTACCGTGCTCAGCACCTTGGCAATTTCTGTCTTGCCGACACCGGCCTCACCTTCAAGGAACAGCGGCCTGCCCATTTTCAGCGCCAGGTAAAGCACCGTCGAAAGCGGTCGGTCAGCCAGGTAGCCGTCGCTGGACAGCAATTCCTGTGTGGCATCGATGGAAGCAGGTAATGGTTTCAGCATAGGTTCGCTCTGGTTGCAGTGTCACTTAAAAAAACAGTCCGCGAGCACGATACCCGCGGACCGGCATTGTTCAACCAGACCCTGGCTATTTTGCAGCAGCCACAGCCCGTTTTGCCATCACACCAACCAAGTGTGCGCGGTACTCGGCAGAGGCGTGAATGTCGGCGTTCATGTCATCAGCCTTGATCTTGATACCGGCAATCGCATCTGCAGAAAAATCTGCTGACAGTGCCTTTTCCATGGCCTTGTCGCGATAAGCCGAGCCCTTGGCACCGGTCACCCCCACGCGAACACCCTTCTTGCCGAAGTCAGCCACGAACACGCCAACCATGGCATAACGCGAAGCCGGGTTAGGAAATTTCGAGTAAGCTGACCTTGCAGGGATTTCAAACTCGATCTGCTTGATGATCTCGTTTGTCCGCAATGCTGTTTCAAACAGGCTCCTGAAGAACTTGTCGACATCAATGGTACGGGAGTCCGTAACCACCTTGGCATTGAGCGCCAGCAGGGCTGCCGGATAATCCGCCGCCGGATCTGCGTTGGCCACAGAACCGCCGATGGTGCCTCTGTGCCGCACATGCGGGTCCCCGATCATGCCGGCCAGTGCCGCCAGAGCAGGCACCGCTTTTTTCAAGGCGGCATCTGTTGCCACTTCCGCATGAGTGGTACCAGCCTTGATGGTCACCTTGGTCTTGGTGACACTCACACCCGAATTGCCCAGGCCTGAAAGATCGATCACATCGGTCGGCGCAGCCAGACGCTGTTTCATGGTCGGGATCAGCGTCATGCCGCCCGACATCAGCTTGCCTTCCTTCTTCGACTTGATCAGCTTGACAGCATCCGCCAGCTTGCTGGGACGGTGATATTCAAATTCATACATAGGTTTTCTCCTGTCCCTTTGGTTTATTCAGCCGCTTCGCGCAGGTGCGCCATGGCGTTCCAGACATTTTGCGGTGTTGCCGGCATTGCCACATCCTTGACACCCAGCGCACTGGTCAGGGCATTCATGACAGCAGCAGGTGCCGCAATCGCGCCTGCCTCGCCACAGCCCTTGATGCCCAGCGGGTTTGACGGGCATTCGGTCTTGGTAAAGCCCAGCCTGAACGATGGCAGATTGTCAGCCCGTGGCATGCAATAGTCCATGTACGAACCGGTCAGAAGCTGACCGCCCTCGTCATAAACGACGCTCTCGGTCAGTGCCTGGCCGATGCCTTGCGCAATGCCACCGTGCACCTGGCCTTCTACGATCATCGGATTGATGATGTTGCCAAAGTCGTCCACGGCTACCCAGTCGACAATCTCGGTTACACCGGTATCGGCATCGACTTCCAGTTCGCAGATATGGCAGCCTGCCGGGAACGTGAAGTTGGTCGGATCATGGAACGCGCCTTCCTTGAGGCCCGGCTCAATTTCAGACGTCGGGAACTTGTGCGCCACGTAGGCAGACAGCGCCACTTCGCCAAACGCCATCTTCTTGTCAGTGCCCTTGACCGAGAAACTGCCGTCCTTGAACTCGACATCACTCTCGGCTGCTTCCATCACGTGGGCAGCCACTTTTCTTGCCTTGGCCTCGATCTTGTCGAGCGCCTTGGAGATAGCCGTCATGCCGACCGCACCTGAGCGTGACCCGTAGGTGCCCATGCCGAACTGAACCTTGTCGGTGTCACCATGTATGATGGCCACCTGATCAGCCGGTATCCCCAGCCGGTCAGATACAAGCTGTGCGAACGTTGTCTCGTGACCCTGGCCGTGACTGTGCGACCCGGTGAGAATTTCCACAGTGCCCACAGGGTTTACGCGAACCTCGGCAGACTCCCACAAACCAACGCCGGCACCCAGCGATCCAACCGCTGCCGACGGCGCGATACCGCAAGCTTCGATATAGTTGGAAAAACCGATACCGCGCAGCTTGCCCTTGCGCGCTGATGCAGCCTTGCGCTTCTCAAAACCTGCATAGTCGATCATCTCCATCGCCTTCTTCTGCGATGCGCTGTAATCGCCTGCGTCATAACACATGATCACAGGGGTCTGATGCGGGAATGTCGTGATGAAGTTCCTGGCCCGGAATTCAGCCGGGTCGACACCCAGTTCACGAGCCGCCGTTTCCATCAGCCGCTCCACGACATAGGTCGCTTCCGGTCTGCCGGCCCCGCGATAGGCATCCACCGGAGACGTGTTGGTATACACCGCGTCCACTTCCGCATAGATGCTGGGAATATTGTACTGGCCCGACAGCAGCGTTGCATAGAGGTAGGTGGGAACCGACGACGCGAACGTCGACAGATAGGCACCCATATTGGCAATCGTCTTGGCACGAAGCCCGGTGACCTTGCCATCCTTGTCGATGGCCAGTTCTGCCTTGGTCACATGATCTCGGCCATTGGCATCCGTCAGGAAGGCTTCCGAGCGGTCGGACACCCACTTCACCGGCACACCGCCGGCACGCCTTGATGCCCACAGGCACACGACTTCCTCGGCATAGATGAAAATCTTGGAGCCGAAGCCGCCACCCACATCCGGCGCAATAACGCGCAGCTTGTGTTCCGGCGCCAGCCCCACGAAAGCTGAAATAACCAGTCTCGCAACGTGCGGGTTCTGGCTGGTGGTGTACAATGTATAGTGGTCATCGCCTTCATCATACGAACCGATTGCAGCACGCGGCTCCATGGCATTTGGCGCCAGCCGGTTGTTCACCAGATCAAGCGTGGTGATATGGGCAGCACTGCTGAACGCCGCATCGGTGGCGGCCTTGTCGCCAATTTCCCATTCAAACACTGTATTCTTGGAGGCCACATCGTGCACCTTCGGTGCGCCGCGCTTCTGCGAAGCTACCGGGTCCACATTGGCTTCGAGCACCTTGTAGGTCACGTTGATCAACTCGGCAGCAGCTTTTGCCTGCGCCGTGGTACGGGCAACCACAACGGCCACCTGGTCACCAACATGGCGCACCTTGCCCTGTGCCAGCACCGGATGCGGCCCGGCCTTCATGGGCGAACCGTCCTTGGAATGGATCATCCAGCCGCAGATGACGCCGCCAATATTGTCAGCAGCTGCATCCTCACCAGTCAGCACACACAGGACACCCGGCGCCTTTTCAGCCTTCTTGATGTCGATTTTCTTGATTTCCGCATGTGCATGAGGTGATCGCAGAAAATATCCAACCGCCTGCCCCGGCAGGTTGATATCGTCGGTGTACCGGCCCTTGCCGGTGATGAAGCGGTGATCTTCCTTGCGCAGCATGCGTGCGCCAATACCTGTATCACTCATTTGATCGTGTTTCCTCTAATTGGGTAACATGTTCCAACCCGGTCTGCTCCACTATGGGGCGACCGTTAATGTCACATCTTTGCAGCGCCGGCCTGAATGGCCTTTACGATGTTGTGATAGCCGGTACAGCGACAGATATTGCCTTCCAGCTCTTCGCGAATGGTCTCTTCCTTGAGCTTCTTGCCCTTGCGTTTCACGATATCGATACCCGCCATGATCATGCCCGGTGTACAGAAGCCGCATTGCAGACCGTGATGCTCGCGGAAGGCTTCCTGCATCGGATGCAGCTTGCCGTCCTTGGCAAGGCCTTCGACCGTGTTGACTGTCGCGCCATCGCAGGCAATCGCCAGCGCCGTGCAGGATTTGATGGCCTTGCCGTCCACATGTACCACACAGGCTCCGCACTGACTGGTATCGCAGCCAACGTGTGTACCCGTTTTTCCAAGATTACCGCGAATGAACTCGACAAGCAGTGTGCGGCCTTCAACCTCGCCGCATACCTTTTCGCCGTTCACCGTCATTGATATTGCCGGCATTCAGAACCTCCCTTTGCATTCAAAAATCACCCGCCGCGTCATGTCCGGCGGTTTTCACCGCGCGCCAGCTTGCGTCAAGCGGCAAGTCAAGGTCAAGCAGTACCACTCATCCTTTGTGCGCATTTTCGCGTATACTTAACCTACAGACGACAATCATCGCGGAAACACTGCTCATGACCCGGAATTTCGCAGGTTGCCTGGTGATCTTGATCGGCCTTCTTATCGGTCATCCGGCAGCCAGCGCGCAGGAGCCCGACACTCTCAAATCCATCATCTCGCGCCAGATTGAAGCGTTTCGGACAAACGACGCCCCGGCAGCCTTTGGATTTGCGTCGCAACAGCTGCAGACAATGTTCCGGTCTCCGGATCGCTTCATGGAAATGGTCAGGCGGCAGTATTCTCCAGTGTTTCGGCCTGACAAGTTCAGCTTTGGTCAGACATCGCTTCAGAGCACCGGCAGACCGGTTCAGATTGTCACTATTGCAGACCAGCGCGGCCGGACGTGGACTGCCACTTACGTGTTTGAACAACACCGCGACGGCTCATGGCGCATTGCCGCAGTGCATCTCGAAAAGCTGGCCGGCAGCAGCGCTTGACCTGAACAGGCGGGTGCCATGAACGCATGGTTGAGCGACATAGCTGGCTGGAATGGCTGCTGTTTTACGCAGATCGCTGCTTTGATTGCGGCCGCCAGATGACGTAGGGACACCCAGGTCCGTCGTGGTCACAGTGATATGATCAGTCTGAACTATCTGGTTAAGTCTCCGGTAATCACATTGACAATTTGGCTGAAAACTCAACTTTTCAGCAACCCTCCACGCGTATCAATTGTTCCAATGCGGTGATCGCACACCTGAGGTGCGCGCACTGTTCGGACCATGCCGGGTCAACATCCGGCAATCAGGTCAAGAGGGAAATTGAAATGCTGGCTCTGCGCAATTCCGCGCCCGCGATTGCGGTACTCATCCTGGTCATGGCGGCCTGCATTGGTTTCGGGGTTCACCAGGCCGTGAACCTTGCAGTCAGCAGCGCTATTCAGCGTGACGGCGAAGTCAGGATTAACAAGCTGGCTGCCTACATCAATGACCGGGTTCCTGAACTTGAAGAAATTGTGAAAACCGGCACCCCGACGCCGGCACAACTGCAAAAACTTGAGGTGATGCGCGAACTCGGACATGTGTTTCTGGTAAAGCTGTTCGCGCCAGACGGCAGATTGGTCCTGATCACCGGAGAGAGTTCGACCCCCAATGGCGGCGACTACATCGGACGCATCAGCGCACCTGCAAGAGAAGCATTTCAGACGGGTAGCAACCAGTTGGCGGTAAAGAATGGCAAATCCGAAGCCAGCAGACCCGACAACTACATCCAGTCATATCAGCGTGCACTTGGCAGCAATGGTCAGCCGGTTGGCATCTTCGAACTCTTTGTAGACCAGACCAATATGGTCGCTTTCCTGCAGGCGATCTTCGGCTGGGCTGCTGCCGGTCTGGCCCTGTTGGGCGCGCTGGCCTATCTGGTCCCGGCATTTGCCTTCATGCGAAGAAATGCTGATGCGACTCGTGCCGAAAACACGATTTCATATCTGACCGAGTTCGATCCGCTGACGTCTCTCATGAGCCGTCACTCCTTCACCCAGCGCCTGGATCAGGCTCTTTCGCGGCCATACGCGTATCTGAGCACGGATGCGATCGTGTTTATCGATATCGATAACTTCAAGGCAATCAATGACGAGTTCGGCCACGAAGGCGGCGACAGGTTCATTGTTCACATTGCCGAGGCGATAAAGTCACACTTGCCCGAGGATGCTTATGCCGCCCGTTTTGGCGGTGATGAATTCACAATTTCACTACCGGGAATCTCGGAAACCCGGCTTCGCAAAATCTGCAGCAAAATATTGGCGGCGGCGCGCAAACCAGCCCGGTACGACAACCAGATGATAACCGGCCAAATTAGCATTGGTGCTCACATCTGCCATCGAAAAGCCGGTTCCAATGAGTTGCTGCGAGCTGCAGATATTGCCCTTTACAACGCCAAGAATTCCGGCAAGAACCGGTTCGTACTGTTCAACGAGAGCATGGCTGATCAACTGAAGACCCGCCGCGATCTGGAGCGCCGCTTGCAGGTAGCCCATGAGCGCCGCGAATTTGAATTGAACTACCAGCCGATCATTGACCGCAGGACATTGAAGATTGCGGGTTTCGAAGCCCTGCTGCGTCTGCCGGACGGCAATGGCGGTTACATTTCTCCGGAAGAATTCATTCCCGTTGCTGAATCCATCGGCATGATTGCACCGATCAGCAAATGGGCCATCCACGAAGCGCTTTCAACCGCCAGGACGTGGCCCGGCAAACTGTTTGTGGCTGTCAATCTGTCACCGCGCCAGTTCGAGGACGGCAATCTGGTCGAGACTATCCGGACGGCGGTGGAGCAAACCGGGTTTCCCGCCAAACGCCTCGAACTGGAGGTAACCGAAAGTCTGTTCCTTGGAAACACCGAGTCCGTCGATACCCAGATCGAGGAACTGAAACGCCTTGGCAGCTCGATCGCACTTGATGATTTCGGTACCGGTTACTCCAGCATCGGCTATCTCATTCACTACGGGTTTGACAAACTGAAGATCGACCGGTCGTTTCTGCTCGCACATGACAAGGATCCGGACAAACTGCATTGCGTTCTGGAGACCATTGTCTCTCTTGGTCACGGACTGGGCATGTGCGTAACTGCAGAAGGCATCGAAACTCCCGAACAGGCCACAATGCTGGCTGAACTGCACTGTGACCTGTTCCAGGGCTATCATTACGGCAAACCCATGGACCGCGAAGAAGTTGCACTGGTGCTGTTGCGTGCAACCAAAGACACCATGGCAGCGTGCAAACTGGCTCCACCCAAGCTCGCCAGCGTGAACGGCAAGTGTGCCGCACGCTAAATGCCGCTATCTGCAGCAAGCTTTCTGCGATGGTGCGACGGTGCAAGCCCGTACCTTGCTTTGTAGGCCCGTGAAAACTGGGCGATTGAAGAGAACCCGGACGCCAATCCGGCGTCGCGCACGCTCAGGCGGGAATACATCAGCAAGTGCTCCGCTCTTTCCAGCCGCAAGGACAGGTAAAACCGGATGGGCGACATGCCCAGTGATTGTTTGAAGCGCCGTTCCAGTTGCCGCGATGAAACCCCCGCGGCGTCGGCCAGGTCTTCAAGCTGCAGCACGTCTTCCAGATGATTTTCCATGGCTGAAATGGCCGCCAGCAACGCAACATCATCCACCCCGTACCGGGTCCGGGCGGGAATGCGCGTGCCACCCGGCGCATCCGCATGGCGCGCATGAACCAGGCTGTCAGCAACCCGCGTTGCCAGGTCGCGCCCGTGCAATGACCCGATCCACGCCAGCATCAGGTCCAGAGGTGCTGTGCCGCCTGAAGACGTCAGGCGTGGACCATCGATCTCATACAGTGCGTCCGTGACCGACACGCGCGGATAATCTTCTCGCATGGCACCCAGTGTTTCCCAGTGGCAGGTTGCCCGTCTGCCGTCCAGAAGGCCCGCCTCGGCCAGCACGATGGAACCGGTATCCAGCCCACCCAGCCACACACCGGCTCCATCCCATTTACGCAAGACGCGTTGCAGGTCGCGCGTGATGGCCTGCTGGTGGTCATAGCTGGCGCAAACCATGACCAGGTTGGGCCTGCCGACGGCATGCATGCTTTCGGTGACGGATACCGGAATTGCGTTGGACGCCGTGACCGCAGTGCCGTCCATCGAGGCAAACCGCCATGAAAACAACTCGCCGGCAAACCTGTTCGCCACCCGCAATGGCTCCAGCGCTGAATACAGCGCAATCATGGAGAAGTTCGGCAATAGCAGAAACACGATATCGAACGATGTGCGCACTGGTGCTTTTACTCAAATAATTGTCGTTTTTACTCAAATCAAAGTTTGTACGCCGGATAAACTTCCGGTCAACAGAAAACTCCAGGGAGACGTTCCATGAACCCAAAAGTCATCATCACATGCGCCGTGACAGGCGCCGGCGACACGGTCGGCAAGCATCCCGCCATCCCGGTCACGCCCGAGCAAATCGCCAGTTCGGCCCTTGAGGCAGCATCGGCCGGTGCCGCCATCGTGCACTGTCATGTGCGTGAACCCGAGACCGGCAAGGGCGTTCGCAATGTTGGCTATTACCGCGAAGTGATGGAACGCATCCGGGCCAGGAACACCGATGTCATCATCAATCTGACCGCCGGCATGGGCGGCGACCTGATGATTGGCGAAGGCGAAACCCCGCGCGAGTTTGACGAGGCCAACACCGACCTTGTCGGCCCTGTTGAGCGCCTGTTGCATGTCGCGGAACTTCGCCCGGAGATATGTACCCTGGACTGCGGTTCGCTCAATTTCGGTGACACCAACTCCATCGTCGTGCAGACCCCGGTGCAGTTGCGCGAACAGGCCAGGCTGATCCAGTCTTATGGCGTCAAGCCTGAAATGGAAATTTTCGATTCAGGCAATCTCTGGTTCGCCAAGCAGCTTGTCGCCGAAGGCCTGATTTCAGGAACGCCAATGTTTCAGCTGTGCCTCGGCATCCCGTGGGGCGCACCGGTCAACACCGAAACCATGGCCTACATGGTGTCGCAACTGCCCGGCGAGTGCGTCTGGGCCGGCTTCGGCATCGGCCGCTGGCAAATGCCCATGGCGGCGCAGGCCATGATCCTGGGCGGCCATGTCCGGGTCGGGCTGGAAGACAATCTCTACCTCGACAAGGGCGTATATGCCTCCAATGGCTCACTTACCGAACGGGCGACGCAAATCATCCGCCTGCTCGGTGCACAGGTTGCCACCCCGGCAGAAGCCCGCGGCATACTGGGTCTGAAATCATGACCGCCATCAAGACGCTGGGAATTGCAGGTTCAGGCGTCATCGGAGCCGGCTGGGCTGCCCGTGCCATGGCGCACGGTATCAATGTCATCGCCTATGATCCGTTTCCGCAGTCGGAACAGGCCATGCGCGAAAAAGTCGAGCGCGCCTGGCCGTCCATGTTCAAGCTCATGGGCGGCAAGCCTGACACTATGGGCACTCTCAGCTTCACAACCGACCTGGAGAAAATGTGCCAAGGTGTTGACTGGATTCAGGAAGCGGCACCGGAGCGCGAAGATCTCAAGATATCGCTCTACGAGCAGATGGACGAATTGGCCGCGCCGCACGTGATCATTGCATCGTCTTCATCCGGCTTTCTGCCCACGCGATTGCAGTCGAAGTGTAGCCACCCCGAACGCGTGATCATCGGCCATCCGTTCTACCCGGTGTACCTGCTGCCTCTGGTGGAGACTGTCGCAGGTGAAAAAACCTCGACAGAGGCCATGGACCGGGCAGATGTCTTCTATCGCAGCATCGGCATGTACCCGCTGCGCCTGAAGAAGGAAATCGACGGTTATATCTGCGACCGCCTGCAGGAAGCGATGTGGCGCGAAGCCCTCAACGTTCTCGACCTGGGCATCGGCACCACCGAGGACATAGACCGGGCCATCATCTATTCAGCCGGTCTGCGCTGGTCGATAATGGGCTCGTTCCTGCACTATCATACGGCTGGCGGTGAAGGCGGCATGCGATCCTTCATGGCCCAGTTCGATCCGGCGCTTGAATTGCCCTGGACCGACCTGAAATTCCCGAAATGGTCCGACGAACTCACCGACAAGCTGATTGGCGGCTGTGAGGAACAAGCCGCTGGTAAAACGATGGGCGAGTGGGAAACCAAGCGCAATGATGTGCTGGTCGACATCATGCATGTACTCAAAAAGCACAATATTGGCGTTGGTGAAGTGCTGAACGGAAACGTGTGATGTCGCCACAGCGCATTATCATCACCGCAGCAGGTGCGGGCATCGGCCGGGTCATTGCATCACGCTTTGCAGATGCGGGCGCGCTAGTTCATGTCTGCGACGTGGACGACGACGCGTTGCATCAGCTCTCGTCATCCTACCCCGGCATAAAAGCGACAAAAGTCGACGTCACCGACGAGGCAGCGCTTGATGCCTGGCTGCGCGATGCCCTCGATGATCTTGGCGGCTGCGATGTGCTGATCAACAATGCCGGCATAGCCGGGCCGACCGGCACGGTCGAGGACATGACGCTGGCCGCATGGCGTCAGTGCCTGGCCATCAATCTGGATGCGCAAATGCTCACCTGCCGCCGCGTGGTGCCGGTCATGAAGGCGCAAAGGTCCGGTAGTATCATCAACATGTCGTCCACTGCCGGCCTGTTCGGTTGCCCGTTTCGCACGCCCTATGCGGCTGCGAAATGGGCGGTGATCGGCTTCACCAAATCCCTGGCTGCAGAAGCCGGCCCGTCCAATGTCCGCTGCAATGCCATCTGTCCCGGTTCGGTGGACGGCGATCGCATGGACCGCGTCATCGCCGCAGAAGCGGCCCAGACCTGCAAATCACCCGACGAAGTGCGCACCGAATATACCTCAGGCACCTCCATGCGGCGCTTCGCAAACCCGTCTGAAATTGCCGACTTGTGCCAGTACCTGGCGTCCGACGCAGCCAAATTCATTTCCGGCCAGGCCATATCGGTGGATGGCCACACTGAAACCTATCACTCGGAGTAAGTGTCATGGACTTCAACCTCACTGAAGAACAACGCATGATCGTGGATACCACGCGCGCCTTCGTGGAAAACGAACTGTACCCCCATGAAGCCGAGGTCGAACGCACCGGCAAGCTGCGCCGTGACCTTTACGAGGAGCTGAAAGCCAAGGCCATCGAGGCAGGCCTGTATGCCGCCAACATGCCGGAAGAAGTCGGCGGTGCCGGTCTCGATACCCAGTCATGGGTGCTCTATGAAAAGGAACTCGGGCGCGCCAGTTACGCGCTGCACTGGAATTGCGTTGCCAGGCCGTCCAACATCCTGATGGCCTGCAATGAAGACCAGCGCCAGCGCTACACCCTGCCGTGCGTGCGCGGCGAGAAAACCGACTGCATGGCGATGACCGAACCCGGCGCCGGGTCGGACCTGCGCGGCATGAAGGCAACCGCCGTGCGCGATGGCGACGACTGGATCATCAATGGCACAAAACACTTCATCTCTCACGCGGATGTTGCGGATTTCGTTATTGTTTATGCCGCCAGCGGTGAAGAGGACACCCCGCGCGGCAAGAAAAAACTGATCACCTCGTTCATTGTCGACATGGGCACCGCCGGCTTCACCGTGCGCGACGGCTATCGCAATGTCTCGCACCGTGGCTACACCAACTCGATCCTGGAGTTTGACAATTGCCGCATTTCGGACGCGCAGCGGCTAGGCGACATTCATAAAGGCTTCGAGGTTGCCAATGACTGGCTGGGTGCAACCCGCCTGCAGGTCGCGGCCACCTGCCTCGGCCGGGCAGAACGCGCCTTCGAGCATGCATTGCAATGGTCGGTGGACAGGCAACAGTTCGGCCAGCAGATCTCCAAGTTCCAGGGCGTGTCGTTCAAGCTGGCCGACATGGCGCTGGACCTGAAAGCGGCCAACCTGCTCACCATGGAAGCGGCCTGGAAATACGACCAGGGCACGGTCACCGACGCCGACATGGCCATGGCCAAGCTCAAGGCATCGGAAATGCTGGCCTTCGTGGCAGATGAAGCCATCCAGATACACGGCGGCATGGGGGTCATGGACGAACTGCCGCTGGAACGTATCTGGCGCGACGCCCGCATCGAGCGCATCTGGGAAGGCACCTCTGAAATCCAGCGCCACATCATATCGCGTGAACTGCTGCGGCCGCTGGGCGGATAGAACGGCTGATGACCGCGCACCCTCTCAATCGCCTGCTGTCACCCTGTTCTGTCGCCGTTGTCGGCGGCAGGGTCGCGGAAAGCGTGGCCCATGAATTGCTCAAGCTGGGCTATACCGGTGACATCTGGCCGGTGAACCCCAAGCGGCAGGCCATGGCCGGCATTGCCTGTTTTGCCAGCCTGGACAACCTGCCCGGCATACCCGATGCCACCTATATCGGTGTCTCGCGCGAAGCCGCGGTCGAGGCTGTTCGCGCCTTGCGAGCCATGGGCGCAGGCGGCGCCATATGCCATGCTGCCGGGTTTTCCGAACTGGGCGCAGGCGGCACCCCGCTCAACGATGCGCTGATTGACGCAGCCGGTGACATGCCGGTCATCGGCCCCAATTGCTGGGGCGTGCTCAACCTGCTGGACCGCACCGCCCTGTGGCCGGATTTCCATGGCTGCGAACCGGTGAACAGCGGCGTGGCCATCCTGTCACAGTCCGGCAACATGGCCATCAACTTCACCATGCAGGCGCGCGCCTTGCCGCTGGCCATGGTCATCACGGTCGGCAACCAGACCGTCACCGATGTCAACGACATGATCGAGGCCTTGCTGGGTGATGACCGCATCACGGCAATCGGACTGCACACCGAAGGTATCGCTGACGTGGCCAGGTTTTCCGAAATCGCCTGCAGGGCCCATGCCTGCGGCAAGCCCGTTGTTGCGCTTAAAACCGGGGCATCGGAAAAAGGCGCCCACGCTACCGTCAGCCACACCGCAACACTGGCGGGCAGCGACCAGTTCTACGACGCCCTGTTTGCCCGCACCGGCGTTGCCCGGGTGCATTCGGTTCCCGCCTTCATCGAAACGCTGAAGCTTTTGTCCACATCAGGTCCGCTCGCCACCGGCCGCATCACGTCGCTGAGCTGTTCCGGCGGCGAGGCCTCCCTGATGGCCGATGCGGTGGCAAAGCGATCGCTTCTGTCTCTGCCTGATTTGTCTGGCGACGAGCGCTCAAGCGTTCGTGCAACCCTGAACGAGTTCGTCGACATCGCCAATCCGCTCGACTACCACACCTTCATCTGGGCCAATTTCGAGGCGATGAAGAACACCTATGCTGCCATGATGCGGGTCGATGCCGACATGGCCTGCCTGATCTATGACATCCCGCGCGCCGACCGGGCCGACACCGCCCAGTACGATATCGGCCTTGATGCCTGGATAGCGGCACAGCACGAAACCGGCAGTGCGGCCTGCGTCATCGCCACCCTGCCCGAGTGCCTGCCGGAAGCCACGGCGGTACGCCTGCTGGCCGCAGGCATCACGCCTTTGTTCGGACTGGATGAAGCGCTGGATGCAATGAATGCCGCCACCAAGGTTGCCAACTGCACACCGTCCCCGCTGCCTGCCCCGTCTGTATCGCGCGTCCCTGCACGCGTCCTGACCGAACACGCCGCCAAGACGCTGCTGTCCGACGCCGGCCTGCGCATACCGAAAGCCGTAACCTGTAGCATCTTCGAGGCAGGCCACGCCGCCGTCGGCATCGGGTTTCCGGTGGCGCTGAAGGCAACCGGCATTGCGCACAAGACAGAAGCTGGTGGCGTTGTGCTGGGCCTGACGACATCGGAGCAGGTTACGGCCGCAGCCGATGTCATGTCCGCCATCACGGACGAAGTCCTGATCGAGGAGATGATCACCGGCGTGGTATGCGAACTGATCATCGGCATCACCCGTGATCCGCAGTTCGGACTGGTGCTGGTGATCGGCGCAGGTGGCATCCTGGCCGAACTGCTGGCCGATAGTGCCGCGCTTTTGCTGCCCGCCACGCGGTCAGACATTGACGCTGCGCTGGGGTCCTTGAAGGTCAGCCGCCTCATTGACGGGTACCGGGGCAAATCAGGTGACCGTGCCGCCGTGCTGGACGCCATCGAGACAATTGCCCGGTTTGCCATGAATAACGCCACCATACTTGAAGAGCTTGATATAAACCCGCTGATGGTTCTTGCGCCCGGCAAGGGAGCCATGGCAGCAGATGCATTGATCCACATTCGCCAGATTTGAAGGAACACCACCATGTCGCTTACCAACATGACCGAAGGCCCCATTCGCACCACCGTCAATGGCCGGGTGCTGGAAGTCACCATTGACCGGCCAAAGGCCAACGCCATCGATGCCGCCACCAGCCGCATCATGGGCGATGTGTTTTCAGCATTCCGTGACGATGACAACCTGCGCTGCGCCATTCTCACCTCGACCGGCGAGCGGTTCTTCTGTCCCGGCTGGGACCTGAAAGCTGCGGCCGATGGCGAGTCTGCTGATGCGAATTACGGCCTTGGCGGTTTTGGCGGACTGCAGGAACTGCCCAGCCTCGGCAAGCCGGTGGTGTGTGCCGTCAACGGGCTGGCCTATGGCGGCGGTTTCGAGATCATGATCGCCTGCGACATCATCATTGCAGCCGATCACGCGACGTTCGCGCTGCCGGAAATCCGCTCCGGCGTCATCGCCGATGCCGCCACCATCAAGCTGCCGCGCCGCATTCCCTATCACGTCGCCATGGAAATGCTGCTCACCGGACGTTCGTTTGATGCAGCCGAAGCAAAACACTGGGGCATCATCAACGAGATCGTTGCCGCCGATGCACTGATGACCCGCGCCCGCGAAGTGGCCGAAAAACTCGCCGGCGGCCCACCGCTGGTCTATGCGGCGATCAAGGAGGTGCTGGAGCGCGTGCATCATCTGAATGACAAGGAGGCGCTTGCCCTGCTCAACCGCCGCGGCCTGGCGACCATCTCGAAGCTGTATGCCTCGGAAGACCAGCTGGAAGGCGCAAAAGCCTTCGCCGAAAAACGCGATCCTGTGTGGAAGGGCAAATAGCCCGAAACACGCAGACAGCCACAAAATGCCCAACGTTAGGTCTGCAAACTCCAGCCGACACGATATGCGAGTACGACAATCGCTTTGGTTTCATTGATCGGGACTGGTCGTTGGCGTATTGCACCTGCAGGTAAAGCTGCGAGATCAAGACCATGGTCCCAGACCACCAGGCAAGTGTCTCAATGATAGCAGGGCCGAGTGCAAGGAGACATGGTGAGGAAAACAAACAGCGAACACAGCCACCTGATTTTCTGGTTAGTTAACATTTGGGCCTATTACAGACACCCATTCCTTGTGGCGAGATTCTTTTGGGCATTGAAGTACCTGCCTTCAATTGCCCTGCCTGACACCTACAATGAGAAAATTCTCTGGCGCAAGGTCTTTGACCACAATCCACTCATTGGTGCGTTAAGCGACAAGCTATGGGCAAAGCAGTATTTTCAAGAACACTGCACCGGCATACAGACGGCGGAGGTGCTTTGGTCCGGCGAGCGAGCGTCCGACATTCCCATCAAGGTATTGCAGGGAAAAGTGGTCGTAAAGACAAACCACGGCTCAGGCTTTAATTACTTTGTACAAGGCAAAGACATAGATCGCAAAAGTCTGGATAAGCAGGTCCAGCGCTGGTTGCAACACCATCCCTATGGCCGCAAGTCCGGCGAGTGGGGATACAGGAAAGTTCAGCCTCGAGTCTATGTTGAACGAATGTTGAGCACCAGCCAGCAGGCTGAACCGGTTCAATTGAATTTTTCAACCTTTGCCGGACGTCCTGTTATCGCTCTCGTGATCACAGGTGCCGTATATGGTCCCAAGCAGGCCGGTATTTTTGGTGCGGATGGCGACCGCCTTGCTGGTACGCCGCACCATTTTCTGCAGGAAGAACAGCAACTGCCCTCGGATTATCAGCTTCCCGGCTGTTTTGAGAAAGCAGTAGACTATGCATCTGTTTTGGGAAAGAAGCTGGACTATGCGCGGATAGATTTTCTTGCCCTTGGAGACGAACTGTTTGCTAGTGAAATCACTTTCTACACACTAGGTGGCCTTGCCACCTACACAGACCCCGGTATTGATCGGCTGCTGAGTGATGCCTGGAATCTGCGACAATCATGGTTTCTGCAAACACTCAACTCGGGTTGGCGCAAGGTGTATGCCCAATGCCTGAATGAGTACCTGGCGAAAAACCAACCCAGCAAATAAGGTGCGTGTCATTTTTGGACACGCGAACCAACGTCTCGGCAGATTGCCAAATCACCAAGCGGACCGCGTCGGCAAGTTCCCCTACTTCACCCGTTCGGCAAACACCGCGATTGCCACCTGGTACTTGCTGGACTTGTTCCATTCCCTGAGCGCTGCCTGCTTGAAACCGCCACCGCGACGCCAGCCCTTGCGGTTGAGGTAATTCGCCGTCGAGGCCAGCACATCTGCCGTGGTACGCACCAGGTCGCGGCGGCCATCGCCATTGTAGTCAACCGCATAGTTGAGATAGCTCGATGCCAGGAACTGCGTCTGGCCAAGCTCACCGGCCCACGCGCCGCGCATCTGGTTGGGAGACATCCAGCCGCGATGCACGATTTTCAGGGCCGACATCAGTTCGTTCTTGAAAAACGCCGAGCGGCGGCAGTCATAGGCAAGCGTCGCCAGCGAGCGGAACACGTTCATCTTGCCGCGGTTCACTCCGAAATCAGTCTCCATGGCCCAGATCGCAACGATGATTTCCTTCGGCACACCATATTTTTTCTCGATCGATGCGAACAGGCGCGCATGCTGTTTCAGCTTTTTCTTCGCGCGGTTGACGCGGCCCGATGTCACCCGGCCCTTGATGAAGGCTGCCTGCGATATCCTGAACGATTTCTGGTTGCGGTCGAGGCGGATGACCTGCCTGGAATAGGTCACGCCGTTCAATGCAGACAGGGCGCGACGGCCAATGCCGCTCGCTGCAGCCTGCTTCTTGAAGCCACCCAGCCAGCGGTCAAACCCGGCGCCTGAATTACCGCACGAAGCAGCCGCAGCCGGTGCTGCCGTCATCATCATGAACAGTCCTGCTGCCGCCAGTGTCTTGAGCTTCATGAAAACATCCCCTCTTGTTACATCGACCCGTCTTACGGCAACCTTGTCGCTCAGG
>Ga0316187_10001059_pt1 | contig 23134 bp, 18 predicted proteins | sample CroRivburrow1_MG_FD_204927 | JGI IMG/M metagenome (GOLD analysis project Ga0316187, IMG submission 204927) | Coastal sediment microbial communities from Maine, United States - Cross River worm burrow 1 | ecosystem: Environmental > Aquatic > Marine > Coastal > Sediment | place: USA: Maine...
CAATTTGTCCGCGAGTTCGGGGTATTCTGTGAAGCTTGAGTTCTATACCTGCGATGTGTTTACCAGAAACCGCTTTGGTGGCAACCCGCTGGCCGTGATTCCCGATGCGCGCGGTTTGAGCAGCCGCCAGATGCAACAGATCGCCCGCGAATTCAATTACTCGGAAACGACATTCGTGCTGCCTCCGGAACAGGGTCATGACCGCAAGGTCCGAATTTTCACTCCTGCCCGGGAGGTGCCTTTTGCGGGACATCCCAACATCGGCACGGCGTTCACGCTGGCCGCGACTGGATTACTGGGGCCGGTCAGTGACGGCCACGTCATCACGTTTGAGGAGAAGGCCGGATTGGTCAGGATTTCCCTGGCAATCAGCAAAACGGGGAATATGCGCTGTGAACTGTTGGCGCCGCAAAAGCTGTCGGTAGGTCCGGTGGTGATGCCGGAACTGGCGGCACCGGCATTGACGCTGGATGTCGCCGATATCAATCTCAGCGTCCATCCGCCTTGTGTTGCGGGAGTTGGGCTGTCATTTTTAATTGTCGAGTTGAGCGGGCAGGATGCGCTTGCGCGGGCCCGCTTCAATAGCGCGGTCATGGAGGCTCTCGAAAAGGAAGGGATTGCGCCCGATATTCTGCTTTATACCAGGAGCGAGGAGCATTGCGATATCCAGGCCCGCATGTTTGCCCCGCTTGATGGCGTGCCGGAAGATCCGGCGACCGGCAGTGCCAATTGTGCGCTGGCGGCATTGCTGACTTACCATGAGAAAGCCAGCTCCGGCCAGTTCAGCTGGATCATTTCTCAGGGCGTTGAAATGGGACGTCCCAGCCGGCTTTACGCACGTACTGAAAAGGCCTCTGGCGAGGTCATTGCCACGCGAATAGCGGGCGACAGCGTTCTTGTCAGCCACGGCGAGCTCTATATCGATTGATTTGAAGAAAAACAAAACGCGAAATATAATTCATCAAAATACCGTGTTAAGGTCGTTCAATGAGTGATTGGACTTTTTTCAGCAACTACGGCCATGTGCTGGTTTGCCTGGGCCGGAACCGTCAAGCGAGGCTGCGCGACGTAGCGGCTGAAGTCGGTATCACTGAACGAGCCGTTCAAAAAATCGTTCGTGACCTGCAGGATGAGGGTTACCTGACGGTTTCCAAGCAAGGACGCTGCAACCGCTACCGTATCAACCGGCGCAAGACGCTTCGTCATCCACTGCAGTCGCATTGCACCGTGGGTAAATTGCTGCAGTTGACCGCCGGGCCCGCCAGGAGCTTAACTTCCCCCTTGTCCGTGTCCGAGTCCACGCAGCCTGCCGTTGCTGACGAGTTGGAACAAAAGGAGCAAGCAGAGAAGGTCAAGGAGGTTCCCGGAACCAAGGCGGAGAAGAAGAAAGCCAGCCCGTTGGATACGCGGCAACAAGGCAGCCTGTTTTAGGATTCGCATGAGCTGGATGATTTATGGCGCCAATGGTTATACCGGGAGCCTGATTGCCCGTGAGGCCGTCGTTCGCGGAACGCGACCTGTTTTAGCTGGGAGAAACGAAAGCGAAATCAGCAAGCTCGCAGCTGAACTGGACCTTGAGTTTCGGGTTTTCGGATTGGATGATGCGTCGGTTTTGAAAGAATCGATCTCCGGCATGCAGGTAATTCTGCACTGCGCGGGTCCTTTTTCAGTGACCAGCGAGCCGATGATAACGGCTTGCCTGCAAGCTGGTGCCCATTACCTGGACATTACCGGGGAGATTTCCGTTTTCGAGCAAGCTCACCGGCTGGATGAGCAAGCCAGGCGTGCCGACATAGTGTTGCTGCCAGGCGCCGGTTTCGATGTCGTACCCTCTGATTGCCTGGCGGCCAGCCTGGTCCGGCAGTTGCCGGCGGCTACCTCTTTGCAGCTGGCGTTCGAGGCCGGGGGAGGTCCCAGTCCGGGCACCGCCAAAACGAGCGTGGAAGGCCTGGCAGGAGGGGGCTGTATCCGCAGGGACGGCAAACTGCAAAAGGTGCCCCTTGCCTGGAAGACGCGAACGATTCCCTTTGCGCATGCTGAACGGGTGGGCGTGACCATTCCCTGGGGGGACGTTTACACCGCATTCGTAAGTACCGGTGTGCCTGATATCGAGGTGTACATTGCAATCCCACCCTCGGCCCTGGCGGGCCTGAAGCGGTTGCGCTGGATACAACCGTTGCTGGGCCTGGGGTTCGTCCAGTCGCTGATGAAGCGAAAGATTGACCGGAATGTGCGCGGGCCTTCGGCTCAAACCAGGCAGGATACTGACGCCCAGTTCTGGGGTGAAGTTGTCTCGGCCGATGGTCGCAGCCTGCAGGCAACCATGAGCACGCCAAACGGCTACGAACTCACAGTCAGCGCCAGCCTCGCTATCACGGAATACCTGCTCGAAAACGATCTGGAGGGTGGCTACTACACACCATCATTGTTGATGGGCGCCGACTTTGCAGCAACTCTTCCCGGTGTGGAAGTCAGGCTACCGGCCTGATCCTGGCTTCGCCTCGTGTCACGTCGGCGAGCCTGCTTTTCAGTCGTTCCAATTGTGAGGCATCAATTTCAATTCGGATCAGGGTGCCGTCTTGCTGGTGTCGTTCCGATATTCGCCGGGTGCCAAAGGCGTCAAGGGTGGCATAGATCTGTCCCGTCCAGTTAAAACCTGCCTGAACCAGGCATTCCACACGGGTTTGAATTTCTATGATTTTGGCCAGGTCAATGCATTTTGCCGCGCTTCCCCCGTAAGCCCTGACCAGGCCGCCAACCCCCAGCTTGGTACCTCCGAAATAGCGGGTAACGACAACCATGACATGATCCAGTCCCTTGCCTTCGATGGCGCCCAGAATCGGCTTGCCGGCGGTGCTGGAGGGCTCACCATCATCATTGAACCGATACAGGTGATCCAGTCGCCAGGCCCAGCAGTTATGCGAGGCTTGCCGGTCGACCACAGAATCGTAGAACTCGAGGGTTTCAGCAAGTGTATCCACTCGCTGTGCGTGGGCGACGAAGCGGCTGCGCTTGATTTCGATCTCCAGCCGGCTGCTTCCTGCCAGGGTAAGCATCATTCGCTCAGTCACCAAGCTCAGGCGGCAGCGGATAGTCCGGGTAGACGGCTGTGAATGCTGCAAGCTCTTCCGCCAGCCTGGCTTCCTGTTGCGTGGATTTCAATAGTAGAATTTGTTGGAGCCATTGCTCAGGTGGCAACGTTTCATCGGCTTCTTCATTGAGTTGTTCGGCTTCACTGGCAGTTTCCTGCAACTTAAATTCATTTGAGCGTGAAGCCGCGGTTACCGGGGCCTGATCATGGTCTTTCATCATTGAACGTTTCTGCGGCGATTCTGCGGCAGACTCTTTTCCGGCGCTTTCCTGCAGCAATGTGGCCTCCGCATCACCGTTACTCACAGGCACGGACTCCTGCTCCTGCTGCACAAGGATACCCAATGCGAGGATCATCACCGAGGCAGTGGCAAACGCGCTCAACCAACGCAGCGAAAACCGACCTCGTTTAGTTTTACCCGTGTCCTCAAGCTCTCTGCGGGCTGTGTTCAGCACCGCGGTATCGAGCAGTTGCGGGGGTTGGCCGGAATCCCGCTCACCAAGGACGGAACGGATGTTTTCCAGGTCAGACTCGAGATTCTCGTCTGCTGAATTTGCAGGTAGATCAGCGTTCATGATTCGACCTCAATTCTGCTTCCCTGAGTGATTTTTTCAACTTGTCTACGGCGTAGCGAAGCCGGCTTTTTACCGTTTCCCGTTTCATGCCAGACACTGCGGCTATTTCATCCAGGCTCAACCCACTCTCCAGTTTAAGCAATAGAACATCTTTTTGCTCTGGTGGCAGTCGCCGTATTGCTCGCTTTAGACGCAGGATCCGAATATCAATCTCAGTCTGTTTGTCGGGTCCTGGTATCTCTGATGCCAGTTCATCCGGATGAGTTTCTGCCGCCGGCCTGGCTTGCCGGTAGTAGTCCATGACATGGTTGTATGTCACACGATACAGCCATGCCCTGAATGGAAAACTCCGACGATATTTGTTCCGGCCCCTGATGACCTTTTCCCAGGCGCCCTGATACAAATCATTCGCTGTCGAGGTATCTCCGGCTTTTCGCAAAACATATCGATAGAGTGCCGTACGGTGGCGGCTGTAGAGTTCCTCGAAAGCCTCAATGCTGCCTCCGGCAAAGGCCCTCATCAGGTCTTCATCGCTTTGCTTCCGCATGGGCCGAGACTACCACGGTCTTTTGCGCAAGACATCCGGTGTTCCTTCTCTTAAACGCGAAATTCGTGACTTCGGGGTTAATGGACAATTTCGCGAACATGACTGCGGGTCATGCTGGTTATGGTCGTTTTTTCTGAAATGGCGGCTTTATGTGGTACGTTTATCGTCCTTAAGATGGAGGTATTTGCTTGAGCCTGTTGAAAAATAAGCATGTTGTAACGGCTGCTATCGTGATGCCGGTACTGGCATTGATCAGTTATTTCGGCGTGGATATGCTGATGGGCGAACGTCCACATCCAGCCAGGGAGGGCCAAAGCTACCAGTTGGTTGAAAAACCGAATTGCCGGTACAACAGCGGCCACTGTGGACTGAAAAACGGCGACTTTGAGCTGGACCTGGTCGTTGAGCAAGGCGTTGCAGGCAAGGCGACGTTATCCTTGAGCTCAGCGCATCCTCTGGAAGGAGTGCTGGTAGCCATTAACGCGGACACAAGTGAAGATACTGTTCCTGCGAAAATGGAGCCCAATGGGGAAGACGGCAAAGCCTGGTCAATTCGCATTGCGGCATTCGATCCCGGCAGCGACCGGCTGCACCTGGCAGCCACGGCCCGTGATGCGCATTATTTTGGAGAGGTTTCCCTGAAGTTTGCTGAGAAGGATCAATGATATGTCACTCCGGACATTTCTTTCCGCGTCGTGTCTCAACCGGGAGCAGGCAGCCCGGGTTTTTGTTTTGAGTACTTGATCGGAAATAAGATCTGACGGCTTTATTGCTGTTTATCCGCGGCCTCTTTTTCCAATCGTTTGCGTTCCTTTTTCAGGGCTGACAGGTGGGCGGCATGATGCGACTCCAGGCCGTCGCCGAGATAGTAGACATAGAGCGACGCGTAACAGAAGAATACGGTGAGTACAGCAGCGATTTCCAGCGCCAGGACCCCGGCTGCCAGGCCGGTACCAATGGCTACCAGGATGAATAGGGCGTCGTAGGTATCCTGCAGTGCCCTTCGGAACTGTACACCGGCAACGATGCCAGCAAGGCTGAAAGCCAGCGCCAGGCTGTGCTGAACGACCAATACGATAGCTGCCACGATGCCAGGTAATACCAGTGTGGTTTCATCCAGTGAATGATCATGCGTGCTGGCTTTATGAATGCCTTTGTGCACCCAGGATACCGGTAGCATCAACAGCCACACACCCATCAGGATTATGGTCAGCTGGCGGGCATAACCGAGACTGTCGAACTGGCTGGTCGTACGAATAAAGGTCTGGACAATCGGAATGTCCTCGGCGGGTTTAAGGTTTTCTTCGACGGTAGTAACCCGCAAGTCGCCGCTGCCCTCCAGTTCCTTGATGCCACCAATGGGTAGCTGATCAATAAAATCCGGAAACACCAGGGGAATGGAAATCATGAAAATTGCGAGCATCAGGTGGTAGAAAAACACCTTTCGCAAAAGGCTCAAACCTTCACGACGAGGGGGCAGATACAAAGACGAGTCCACTCCGGATTCGGCCTGCTCTGAGAGATCCTTCGGGTCAGTCACTGGGTGCTTTCCTGTGCGAATCAAAGTCCCGATTGTACATGGACATGCCGATTTTGAGTAATCAGCTTCGGCCGGCGTTCTTCAAGTGCTCTTCTACCACGTCCTCAGGCGAGCCTTTCATGACCAGGCTTCCTTCCCTGATCAGGATTGCCCGGTCGCTGATATCCTTGAGTACATCCATATCGTGGCTGACAAATAAAATCGTCTTGCCGCTCTTTGCGACACTTCGCATTTTGTCGATGCAGCGGCGTTTGAATTGCTGGTCACCGACTGCCAGGACTTCGTCAATCAACATGATGTCGGTATCCAGGTGGGCTGCGACGCTGAAGCCGAGGCGCAGGACCATCCCGGTCGAATAGCGCTTGACCGGCGTGTCGATGTATTCCTCCACTTGAGAGAATTCTATGATCTCATCCATTCGCCGGTTAATTTCGGAGCGGCGCATACCCAAAATGGCGCCGGATAACTGGATATTTTCCCTTCCCGTCAGTTCACCGTGAAAACTGGTGCCGGCTTCCAGCATGCTGCCAACGCGTCCACGAAGTATCGCATGACCTTCAGTTGGACGAGTGATCCGGCTAAGGAGTTTCAGGAGAACCGACTTCCCGGCGCCATTGTGTCCGACGATACCGAGCACTTCTCCCCATTCGAGACTGAAACTCACGTTACGCAGTGCCCATTTCATGTGACCGGGAATTTCCGGATAATGCGAAGTCGGTTTTTTTTGCCCGATCAAACGGGTAACAACGCGACCGGGTGAGGTCAGGGCACGATCCACCAGGGCATGCATGCCCATGCTGTCAATCAACTTGTGCCCGCCAACCCAGTAGCTTTTACCGAGCCCTTCGGCAACGATGGCCGGTTTATCAAACGACATCTGCAAACCGGTCCTCCTGCCAGCGGAAAAAATACAAACCGCCAAACAGTGCTATCAAGACAACCGCGACGGAAACCAGGCTATAGATTCCAGGGCCGGGCTGATTTTCCAGGAGGGCCCAGCGAAAGCCGTTGATCACCGTGGCCATCGGGTTTAGCGCATAGAGTAGCTGCCATTTTTCCGGTATGGAGCTGGCCGGATAAGCCACCGGTGAGACAAACATAAGCACCTGCGAAAAAAACGGTAATGCGTTATTGACGTCCCTGTACTGAACGTTTATCGCTGATAACCACAAGCTCAACGCCAGCGCAGTCAGGATGGTAAAAAGCAGGAAAAAAGGCAAAAGAAGTATTTTCAGAGTAGGTGCCGATCCGTAAATAACCAGCAGAATCACCAGCAGCGCGAATGCGATGAAAAAATCGACCAGTCCGCCGACCACTGCAGAAATAGGTAACACCAACCGGGGGAAATAAACCCGCGTAATCAGGTTCTGGTCCGTGACCAGGCAACTGGTCGCCTTGGTGATGGCATGGACGAAATACGACCAGGGAACGAGAGCCGCCAGGGAAAATAGAGGGTAAGGTGCATCATGCGTCGTTACTTCGACGACGCCTGCGAAGACAGCCGTAAACACAATCATCGTCAGCAAAGGTTGAATGATGGCCCAGCTGATCCCGGCAAAGCTCTGTTTGTAGCGAACCTTGATATCCCTCACCGCAAGGATCAGGACGATGTCCCTGTTTCGCCAGACTTCCCCCAGTTCCAATGTTGGAAATCCGGAAGGCGGTTTGACGTGGGTGGTATGGCGCTCGTCAATGGTGCGCTGGCTGTTTACTGGGGCCATAATCTAAAATCCACGCGAGCTGCTGTCTGGAACGGAAGTTATTACCGATTGAAAAGGGATGAAAGAATAGAACCCGGGTCTCAAAAGAACTAAACTGCAATCTTGACAGGAGTCTGGGATTTCCAAAAGTCTGTGTGCTCCGGAGTTTATCAGTACATTGATTACTGCGCTTGCAAACTGTCTATTGTACTCAATCCAGCGAGAACGACTACGTGAAAAACAATACTTCGCGCGTACTTTGTATTGGTGCCGGACCTGCCGGTCTCACTGCAGCCAGGCGACTCAGTCTGGCGGGTGCATCGGTTACCGTGCTCGAGCGTGATCCCGTCTATGTGGGTGGGATTTCGCGGACAGAACACTACAAAGGCTTCAGATTTGATGTTGGAGGCCACCGGTTTTTCTCGAGATCCAGCGAAATCGAGGCATTGTGGGAAGAAATTCTCGGTGATCAGTTGATCATGCGGGAGCGCAAGTCCCGGATACTTTATCGGGGCAAATTGTTCGACTACCCACTACGCGCGTTCGATGCATTGAAAAAACTGGGTCTGACAGAATCAGCACGTTGCATGCTCTCGTATTTCAAGGCCCGGTTGTTTCCCATTCGTGATCCACAGACTTTCGAGGATTGGGTAACCAACCAGTTCGGCCTGCGCCTGTATTCGATATTTTTCAAAACCTACACCGAGAAAGTCTGGGGCATGAAGTGCCAGGAAATCTCTGCTGATTGGGCAGCGCAAAGGATCAAGGGTTTATCGCTGGGCACCGCCGTGTGGAAAGCATTCATCCCTGGATGGCTGCGCAAAGCCGGGGATACACCGAAGACCCTGATCGAGTTTTTCAAGTATCCACGGCTGGGGCCCGGGCAGATGTGGGAAGCAGCGGCTGAGCAGATCCAGCAAGCCGGCGGCGAAGTTTTACTGGGAATGAACGTGCAGGATCTGGCCCTGGATAGTGAATCCGGTGTCTGGACAGTAACGGCAGTAGATGCACAGGGGCAGTCTCATGAGTACCAGGCGGAGCATGTGATTTCGTCGGCGGCTATTGTCGACCTTGCAGAATATATCCAGCCTGCTCCACCTGAAGCAGTACTCACGGCCGCCAGGGCGCTACGGTACCGGGATTTTTTGACGGTCGCACTGATCGTTCGAGATGTGGATTGCTTTGATGACAATTGGATTTATATCCATGACTCGTCTGTCAGGGTTGGAAGGATCCAGAATTTCAAATCCTGGTCGCCACATATGATCCCTGACCCCGACTTGAATTGCCTGGGACTCGAATATTTCTGTTTTAAGGGTGATGGCCTTTGGAAATCCGATGACCAGGACCTGATCCGGCTGGCCGATGAGGAACTGATCCACCTGGGATTGGTATCGCCTGGTCATGTGGTCGATGGCAAAGTCATCAGGCAGGGCGGCGCCTATCCGGTCTACGATGAAAATTACGAGGAGCGGGTTGATCTTTTCCAGAGCTGGCTGAAGAAACACAGACCGGGATTGTACCTGGTCGGGCGCAATGGCATGCATAAATATAACAACCAGGACCATGCGATGATGACCGCTTTATTGACTGCTGAGAACATCCTTGCAGGAGAAGAGCTCTGGGACGTCTGGCGGGTCAACCAGGATGCGGATTATCACGAAGTGGGTGAAGACCGAACCCTGGCTTTCAGCGAGCGTCAGGTCCCCGCACCCTATCAAAAAAATGGCTAATGATTCCCAGCGCTGCTGAAGTTGCGCAGCCAATGAAGAAAATCACCTGCATCGGAATAACGGCGAACGCGAACGCCAGGTTGCGTCGCCTGGCGACCAGTTGATAGAACCCCCGTTGTGTCCAGACGATGGTCAGGATCGTGGCCAGGGGTAACAGGCTTAACCACTGCGGGTCATAAACCAGGGCCGAGGTAACAGGCAGCCCGACCAGCAGGAGAGGCACCAGGGAGCCCTTCCCGGAAGTACCGGCAATGATCGAGCAAACGGCGCTTGTTGCCAGCAGTACGCCTGTTGCAAGCAATGCGGTGGCGTGGCCGGCCAGCGGTATCAGGATGAACGCCAGGACCAACAAACCTGCCATCACGGTGGCAACCCGTGATTTGTAACTGAGATTCAGGTCGTTGGGTATATCGCGGTTGGCCAACAACAGTTTCATCCAGGGAATGCCGCGCTGAAAGACATCAGTTTTAACGACGTTCCACAAGGTCCATTGTTTCAGATGTTGGCATTGCATCTCTTTTTCGAGTCTGATGACGTGGCCTGTTGCAATTAGGCGGTTTCCATATTCGATGTCTTCAATACTGGGACGGTCGAAGTCTTCGTTGAATCCGCCGGTCTCGACAAACGCTTTTCGGCGAATCAGTCCGCAGCCAGTCCAGAACGTACTGGCTGCAGTATGGGCCGTCTGATGAATCCAGTGATGATAAAGATTCCGGTATTGTGAGATGAAGGAACGATCTCCCGGCGAGGCATCGTAACTGCCGATTACCGCGGTAATCTCCGGGTGAGCCTGCAGCACCTGAACACCTCGTTCAATCGTATCTTCGTGCACCAGTACATCTGCATCGACAAAAAAGATGATGTCCCCTGTGACCTGTTCCACTCCCCGGTTTCTTGCTGCTGCGGGGCCTTTTTGCTGATCAAGCCGAATCACCCGCGCACCAATGGAATCAGCAGCGGGTGCAGTCATGCCATCATCAGAGGCGTCGTCCACCACCACGCATTCGATGTTCTGCCAGGTAGAATCGGCTAAGGATTGCAGACACTTCTGGAGGTCAACGCCCCCGTTGAATACCGGTAACACAACTGAAACCAGAGGGTCAGACATTTACTGCCGCTGTTCGCTGCTGTCATTCAGCATGATATTAAGTTCATCAAGCTTTGTCTGCGTCAAAGAAAAATGGGGGTTCAGACGGATGGCAGTCTCCAGGTGGTTCCTGGCCTCAAGCAACCGGGTACGTTGAGTCGGGTAGAGTTTCATCAGCATTTCAGCGGTTATGAGTTCTTTCATATACGGTTGTTTTTCAGCCTTGACGGCCAGTTCGAATTGAGTTTGCGCCTCTTCGGTTCTGTTCTGACGGGCGTACAGCAAGCCCAGGGAATAATGGGCTGATGCTTTCCCTGTCCGGCTGTTCTGCGCAGACATGTAAGCCTTTTCAGCCCTGGCAATCAGTCCGGATCTTTCATAGACCTGGCCACAGGTAGCGCTCAAAAACCAGTCAAGTTGTAACTGGTCCCGGTGCCTGTCGCAAATTTGCCTGGCCCTTGAAAAGTCACGTTCCAGGATAAGCGCAGAGACGAGGGCCTGCAGGTTTTTGACGTTGCGACTTCCTTTTTTATAATCGCTCTCTGTCACCGCGACGGTGCTTCTCCAGTCCGCGTTACGTGCCCAGGTGAGCGGAGTGAGCACGCTCGCGAACGAGAGGATCAGCACGGCGACGATCCTGACAGAGAGTTTTGAAAACAGCCAGTAAAGCAGAAAGGCCAGTGAAATTGCGAGACCCACAGCAGGTAAATAAAGAAATCTCTCAGCAAGCACGGGAGGTACTGCGGATTGGCTGAATATCTGGCTGGTTGGGAGCAACGCCACGTAGAAAATCGCGAGCCCCAGCAAAGGGCCGGGGTATTTGCGCAGGTAGCTGGTAACAGCCAGCCCGATCATTGCTGCCTGGACAGAAAATGCCAGCCAGAAATTGGCGCTGGCAGGGCCGTGAAATGCCAGAATCGGATGCGGCCAGACCATCAGCAGCAGCGCTTCGAACCATATCCTGATTGCAGGATACAGCTTGCCCGGGTCGAATCCCAGGCTGAGCCTGTTCAGCAAGGGCTCCCGGGCTTCTTCTGTGCCCGCCTCGACAACGGCTTGTTGAAGTGTCCCGGCCTGTTGCAGGTCGCCGACTTGTTGCAAAGCGCCAAACTGATGCACGGCTCCGCCGTGTTGTAAGTTTCCAACGTGTTGCAGGTCTCCAACGTGTTGCAATTCTTCAGCGTGTTGCAGTGCGCTGATTTGTAGCAGTGAGCTGACGGACTCTTCGGAGCTCAGGGCGATCGCCCGAAACGTGAAGTAAACAGCAAGTGGCAGCAGCATTGAAATGACAGGAATGCATTGGCGGACTCGTTGTTGCCAGTCTCCCGGTGTGACGACGAATAAAATGATTGCAGTTATGGCCGGAAAGGTAACGGCTGTCTCCTTGCAAAAAAGAATCACCAGAAAGATCAGGTTCAGCCCAGCCCAGCTTTTGAGCTGATGTGTCCCTACTCGCGGTAAAAACCACCAGAGGCCTGCAACGACACCCAGAGCTACCCAAATGCCGGAACGGTTAAAGATCGAATTTACCGTTTCGGTATGAACCGGATGAACGGCATAAACGATCGCCGCGAGTAGTGCGGCATAGACGGATAGCCTGGGAACGGATCCTGTTGCCAGGAACAGGTGACGGATCAGTCCAAAAAGAGCAAGGCAGACAAGCGAGTGCAGCAGAACGTTTACCAGGTGAAAACCCACGTACCAGCTACCGAAAATCTTCATTTCCATTGCGACGCCCAGCAAAAACACAGGCCGGTACAGGCCGGATACCTTGCCCGCTGATGCCCAGACATCGTTGCTGAAAAACGCACCCACGTTGGCAAGGCTCAATTCCATCGACCGGTTTCCGGGTGAGAATGTGACGTCGTCGAACGTGAGGCTATTGTGCAGCGAATTGGCGTAGGCCATCCATGCCACCATCACTACCAGGGTCATTGCGAGAATGGCCAGGTTCCGGTCTGCAAATTCGGCTTTGGTGGCTGTTTTTCCGGTGTTTGTCCCCGCGTTTTTTTTTGAATGTTTGAGGGTGGTGCTTTTTGCGCGGTTGCGGCTGCGTCTGGACATCGCGCCAGTCTACAAACTACCTGTTAGGGCATCAAGATTTTCCGTCGGCGTCATCAGGTTATTTTATCAACCGTGCAATCCAGCTGTCCGTCGCTCACGCGAGCAAGGACCCGGTCTCCCGGCTTCACCTGGTCAGTGGCATAAACGACTTCACCGGAATCGCCGCGAGTAATGATCGAGTAACCCCTGCCGATGGTTTCCAGTGGAGAGACTGCCTGCAAAGTGCGCGCAAGGCCGGCGAGTTGCTCCTGTCGCTGGTTAAGGCTGGACAGAGACACTTGCTGGAGCGATTTTCGAATCGCATCCAATCGCTTGCTGAAAGCTGAGACCACGTGGTCCGGTCGAAAGGCGATTAGCCTGCTGGCCAGTGTTTCAATCTGTCGTGACTGGTCCGCAAGATACCTTTCTGCCCCGCGTTTCAAAATCCCCTGTTGTGACCGCAGGTGCTCCGCCTGTCGCGCCAGTTCACTGGCGGGGTGCCGTTGATGCAGACGATGCACAATGTGATCCAGTTTCTGGCTTTCCTGCTGCAACCTGGCCTCCATGCGCGCCGTGATTTGTCGTTGCAGTTTTGTAAAACCAGCCTTGAGGACTGTGGCATCGGGAGTCGCCATTTCCGCGGCAGCAGAAGGTGTGGGCGCCCTGAGGTCTGCGACGAAATCGGCAATACTGAAGTCGGTTTCATGGCCCACTGCAGAAATCACCGGAATAGCGGAAGCAAAAATACCGCGTGCCACTGTTTCGTCATTGAAAGCCGCCAGGTCTTCAAGCGATCCGCCGCCACGGCTGACGATGAGCGTATCGGCCCAGGCCTGGCGGTTAGCGGCGAGAATTGCCGAATGAATCTTTGCCGGTGCCTCCACACCCTGCACCGGCACCGGGTAGATGCGGACTGCGGCTACCGGCCAGCGTCTTTCGAGCACGTGCAACAGGTCCCTGACAGCGGCGCCACTGGCCGAAGTGATGATGCCAATGCGGGACGGATAGGTGTGTATGGGTTGTTTAGCAGCAGGATCAAAAAGTCCTTCCGCTTCCAGTCTTTTCTTCAATTCCTCAAATTGGCGCTGCAGGAGACCTTCACCCGCATCCTCGAGACCATCCACGATGAACTGGTAATCGCCACGTGGCTCGTAAAGGCTGATTCTTCCTCTCGCCAGCACCTGCATGCCATTTTCGACAGCGACTCTTGTCCGGTTGGCTGCAGAGCGAAACATGGCGCAACGAATCTGCGCCTTGTTGTCCTTGAGGCTAAAGTACAGATGGCCTGAAGCTGGCCGGGCGAGATTCGATATTTCCGCCTCCAGCAATACCCTTGGAAAGCCTGTTTCCAGGTGCAGTTTGACTTCCCGGTTCAGCTCGCTGGGTGTGTAAACATGTTCTCCAACCTGTTTCATTAGCTGATGATAAACTCCGCGAGTCGAAAACGCATGGAGTCCTTGATGAAAAATCGGTTACTGTTTTCTCCCGGCTCATGGCTCACCCACCTTTTTGGCCTGTTGGTTTTCGGGTTGATGACCGCCGCCTGTAGCGAGCGGCCGGAGCCAACCGGGTCGGACGAGCCGGACAGATCAAGCCAGGCTGTGACTTCAACCAGTGAACTGACAGTGATCCTCAATGCCAGGTTGCACACGTTTGACCAGGAAAATACCTCGATCGAATCGGGCGCAATGGCGTTTGATGCAAGTGGGCGCATTGTCGGGATCGGCGAGCTCGATCCGATGCTGGCCAGGTTCCCCGGAGCCAGGCAGGTCGACTTGCAGGGCAAAACCGTTTTGCCGGGACTGATTGATTCTCACGGACACCTCCATGGCCTGGCGGTTTCGTTCACTCGCGCCAACCTGGTCGGCGCCGCCAGTAAGCGGGAGGTGATGGACCGCCTGCGGGAATTTGCGGCTGACCTGCCCGAGGGTGAGTGGCTGCTGGGCAGGGGCTGGGATCAGAACGACTGGCCTGAGCAGGTTTTCCCGGACCGGCAAGACCTGGATGCCGAGTTCCCGGACCGCCCCGTCTGGCTTCGCCGAATTGATGGCCATGCCGCATGGGCCAATAGCGTAGCAATGGACCAGGCCGATGTTGACCTCGGCGGAGATTGGCAGGAAGAGGGCGGCTACGTACACCGGGATGCGAATGGCCAGGCAACCGGCATCTTTATCGATGGCGCCATGCAATATATTGAAAAAGTGGTTCCTGAGACCTCCCCGGAATTGATCGATGCTGCCCTTGATGTCGCGACCAACAGGCTGGTAAGCCTTGGCATCACGGGGGTGCATGATCCCGGAATCAACCGTGACGTCATCGCCCTTTACCAGCAAAAAATCAGCCAGGGATCTTTTCCGCTCAGGGTTTACGCCATGGCCGATGGCATGAATGAAACCACCGACTGGTTATGCGAATCCGGACCGCTGAGCGATCCGTCCGGCAGGTTGTTCATGCGTTCCGTCAAGCTTTACGCGGATGGCGCACTGGGAAGCCGTGGAGCAGCTTTGCTGCAAGACTACTCCGATGAACCCGGGAACCGCGGATTGATGTTTATCAGCCAGCAAGAACTGGCCTCAGCACTGCAAAAAGTCTTTTCATGCGGCCTGCAGACGGGCGTGCATGCGATCGGTGATGCGGCTAACCGGCAGGTTCTGGACGCTTACGAGCGCGCTTTATCGGAGTTTCCGGATAATCCCGGCCGACACCGGGTGGAACACGCCCAGATCCTGGACCCGGACGATATCCCCCGGTTCGCCGAGATGGATATTATCGCGGCCATGCAACCGATCCATGCCACCAGCGACATGTACTGGGCGGATGAACGACTGGGTGAGGCCCGCCTGGCGGGCGCCTATGCCTGGAAAAGCCTGCTGGAAAAAGGAGCGGTCCTGGCCTTCGGCTCCGATTTTCCGGTTGAGGCGGTCAATCCTATGCTGGGTATTTACGCGGCCGTGACGCGACAGGACCTGAAAGGCTGGCCGGAGGGTGGCTGGCAGGCACAGGAGCGGCTCAGCCGGACAGAGGCGATACGGGCCTTTACCCTGGATGCTGCTTATGCAGGTTTCATGGAGCAATCAGTCGGTTCCCTGGAAACCGGCAAGCAGGCAGATTTTATCGTGCTGGAGTCAGATATCCTGCAGATACCGGCAGATGAAATTCCTGAAATCCAGGTCATCCAGACCTGGGTTGACGGGGCACGTGTTTATTCCAGGGAGCGGGCCCAATAATAATCCTTCGCGGTGATTTCATTAGGGCTCGCCGCACGATATAATTAATCGATTAACTCTTCGACGCCCGGCCCGCACCGGGCGTTTTGCAACAGGAGATTTTCCAGCATGCAGTTAATCGGTGAAGCCCTTACTTTTGATGATGTGTCCCTGGTTCCTGCCTATTCACAGGTTTTGCCGGGAGACGTCGACCTGAAAACACGCCTGACCCGGGAAATCAACCTGAACGCTCCACTGGTATCTGCAGCAATGGATACGGTCACAGAAGCGAGGCTGGCAATCGCCATGGCGCAGGATGGCGGTATCGGCGTGGTGCACAAAAATATGACGCTTGAACAGCAGGCTGAACAGGTGCAGATCGTCAAGAAATTCGAGGCAGGCGTTATCAAGGACCCAATTACCGTCCGGCCCGATACGAGTATTCGCGAAGTGCTTGACCTCACTCACCGGCACAATATTTCCGGGGTCCCCGTTGTCGATGGCAATGAACTCGTGGGAATTGTCACCAGCCGCGACCTGCGCTTTGAGAAGCGCCTGGGCGACCCCGTGCGCAATATCATGACCGGCAAAGACAATCTCGTCACCGTGCAGGAAAACGCCAGCCAGGACGAGATTCTGAACCTGCTTCACCGGTACCGGATCGAAAAGGTCCTGGTCGTCAATGAGCAATTCGAATTACGTGGCCTGGTCACCGTCAAGGATATCCAGAAGTCGACGGATCATCCGAACGCAGCCAAGGATTCGCAGGAGCGCTTGCTGGTTGCAGCAGCAGTCGGCGTTGGCGGCGATACCGAGGACCGTGTCGCAGCTCTGGTGGCATCAAACGTGGACGTAATCGTCGTAGATACGGCCCATGGTCATACCAAGGGCGTGCTGGAGCGGATTCGATGGGTCAAGTCACAATTCCCGGAAGTCCAGGTAATCGGCGGTAACGTTACCACGGCCGAAGGCGCCCTTGCGCTGGTCGAAGCGGGCGCCGATGGGGTCAAGGTAGGGCAAGGCCCCGGCTCCATCTGTACGACGAGAATGGTCGCCGGCGTTGGCGTGCCGCAGGTAACGGCCGTTACCAATGTGGCAAACGCGCTGAAAGAATCGGGCGTGCCGTTGATTGCTGACGGCGGAATAAGATTTTCCGGAGATTTCGCAAAAGCAGTAGCCGCCGGAGCCTGGACGGTGATGATTGGTGGACTGTTTGCAGGGACCGAAGAAGCGCCCGGCGAAGTCGAGCTGTTCCAGGGCCGGTCCTACAAATCCTATCGCGGGATGGGCTCCCTTGGCGCCATGCAGGAGGGCTCCAAGGACCGGTATTTCCAACACGATGTGTCGGCTGAAAAGCTGGTGCCGGAAGGGATCGAGGGCAGGGTGCCTTACAAGGGCGCATTGTCGGGAGTCATTCATCAATTGCTGGGAGGTCTTCGCTCTTCCATGGGTTACATGGGGTGCGACACCGTCGAACGGTTCCGCACAGAGTCGCGTTTCGTGCGGATTACCAATGCGGGCATTCGCGAGAGTCATGCCCATGACGTGCAGATCACCAAGGAAGCTCCCAACTACAAGCTGTCCTGAACGAGACAAACATGGCAACAACAAACGATATTCATCAACACCGAATCCTGATCCTGGATTTCGGTTCTCAGTACACCCAGCTGATTGCCCGGCGGGTCCGGGAGAGCGGAGTTTATTGTGAAATCTGGCCCTGGGATTCGCACGACAGCGAGATCGCTCGCTTCGCACCAAAGGGCATCATCCTGTCCGGTGGTCCGGAGTCGGTTCACGCCGAAGACGGACCGCAGGCGCCAGCCGTGGTTTTTAACCTGGACATTCCCGTGTTGGGAATCTGCTATGGCTTGCACACCATGGCGGCCCAGCTGGGCGGCAAGGTTCTGCCTTCCACTTTCAAGGAGTTCGGTTACGCGAGGGTCACAGTGGACCAGCCTTCGCGCCTGCTGCAGGATATCGAGGACCATGTAGACCCTGACGGTAAGCCGCAACTGGATGTCTGGATGAGCCATGGTGACAAGGTCGTCGAGTTGCCTGGCGGCTTCGAACGGGTGGCCAGCACCGGTTCGGCGCCGGTGGCGGCCATCGCCGACGACGGGCGTGGTTTTTATGGTATCCAGTTTCATCCGGAGGTGACTCACACGGCCCAGGGACAACGTATCCTGGAGCGATTTGTTCACGAAATCTGTAGTTGTGAAGAGGCGTGGACTGCGGAAAACATCATCCGGGACAGTATCCGCAGGGTGCAGGAGCAGGTCGGGGATGACCACGTCATACTCGGTCTGTCCGGCGGTGTGGACTCCAGTGTGGTCGCCGCCTTACTGCATCGTGCTATTGGAGATCAGCTGACCTGTATCTTCGTGGATACGGGCATGCTTCGCTACCGTGAGCCAGAACAGGTCATGGCGACGTTCGCGAGGCACATGGGTGTTCATGTCATCAAGGTTGACGCGCGCGAACGGTTCCTCGGTGCGCTGAAGGGAGTGACTGACCCCGAAGAGAAGCGCAAAGTGATCGGTGGCAAGTTCATCGAAGTGTTCGAAGAGCAGGCTCGGGCGCTTGGAGATGCGAAGTGGCTGGCACAGGGCACAATTTACCCTGACGTGATCGAGTCTGCCGGCAGCAAAACCGGCAAGGCCCACGTGATCAAGTCACATCACAACGTTGGCGGCCTGCCTGATTACATGAAAATGGGCCTGGTTGAGCCCCTGCGTGAACTGTTCAAGGACGAAGTCCGCCGAATAGGTGTTGAACTCGGTTTGCCCCGCGAGATGGTATTCCGGCATCCGTTTCCTGGCCCCGGGCTCGGTGTTCGCGTGCTGGGCGAGGTTCGGGAGGAATACGTTGACCTGCTGGCCCGTGCCGATCATATCTTTATCGAAGAGTTGGTGAACAACGGGCTGTATGACAAAACCAGCCAGGCGTTTGCGGTGTTTTTGCCGGTTAAATCGGTTGGCGTCACCGGTGATCAGCGTCGTTATGAGTACGTGGTGGCGCTTCGCGCGGTTGAAACAGTAGATTTCATGACCGCCAGGTGGGCGCATTTACCATACGATTTTTTGGAGCTTGTATCTCTTAGAATAATAAATGAAATCAATGGAATATCACGTGTTGTTTATGATATTTCTGGAAAACCCCCAGCGACCATCGAATGGGAGTAAATGATGGGCGCTGCCGCTTTCACCGACATGGACCGCAGCTGGATGGAGCGCGCTGTTGCTCTGGCTGAAGTCGCGGAACAGGAAGGTGAAGTTCCTGTCGGTGCACTGGTCGTCAAGGATGGAATCGTGCTCGGAGAGGGATGGAACAGGACCATTTCCCTGAGCGACCCTGCAGCGCATGCGGAGATCATGGCCTTGCGCGAAGCGGGCGCAAGCACAAATAATTACCGGCTGCCGGGATGTACGCTGTATGTCACGCTGGAACCCTGTTGCATGTGTGCCGGAGCCATGATCCATGCGCGGTTGCAACGGGTCGTATTCGGAGCTGCAGATCCGAAAACCGGCGCCGCCGGCGGCGTATTCAAACTGCTGAGTGATCCCCGCCATAACCAGGTGCCGGAAGTGCAGGGTGGATGCCTTGCAGAACAATGCAGTGAGCAGCTCAAACGTTTTTTCCGGCGCAGAAGAGAGGAGCAGGCCTGACCGGCAAGCGGATACTGCTCAGAACAGCTTATTCAGCCACAGTCCAATGTTGCGGCCGGGCGCATCGATCCCGGAGCCGTGTTCACGAAAATTGTTGTCCCCCAGGTTTTGTAGCCTGAGTCCGATTTCCAGTGTGTCCGTCGCCTGCCAGCTGGCGAGGAAGTTCATCGTTCCCCAACCTGCTGTGCCGAGCGGATCAATGCGGGGGTCCTCTGCATCGCGCGGGCTGAGTCGGTCCTGCCGGCCAGCGAAGTCGATGAACGGCTCGAGGCGCCATTGTTCGCCATGGTGGTAAACGAAGCCCACGCGGCCGCTCAGGGGAGGTATCCGGTCCGCCGGAACGGTCTCACCTTCGTCAGATTCCTTGCCATAGGTGTAATTTACGACGACGTACCCTTCGAGGCTGTCGGACACGAGATAGCGCAAACCGGTCTCCAGGCCATAGAGCTTGACCGAATTGAGATTGTCGCTGCGCACAACCAGGCGCCCCTCAGGGGTGACTTCACCGGTAAAGCGGGAGCTGATCTTATCCTGGTAGTCGGAATACCAGGCAAAAGCTTCAGCCTGCCAACGATCCGTCGCGACTTTTACACCGAGGTCATAACTCCAGACCGACTCGGGTTTGAGGTTGGAATTCGGAACATTGAACCGGTTGCCGGGCCGCGAACCCAGCGTACCCAGGTCAAAAATATTCGGTGGACGAAAGCCACGACCGATGTTGCCGACCAGCGCAATGCCCGCACTGACCTCGTAGTTCAAATGGACGTCGCCGGTAAAATCCGATGGGGTCAGTTTCACGGCTTCGAGCTCGGTCGTTTTCGGCAACTTGATTTCAAACCAGCTGTAACGGAGTCCGGCATTCAGGGTCAGGCGGTCCCAACGCCAGGTGTTGGAGGCGTAAACAGCAGCGCTGTCCATGGTTGAACCGTCAGGGAAGCGTCCCCGTGTATTGCGGGACTCGCCAGTGATAAGGTCGCTGCGAACGCGGCTGCTGGAGACATCGTCCCAGTAGAATTCCATGCCCCAGATCAGCTCACGCTCCGGGCCGTCGCTGCCGCCCCAGGGTGAATTGAACTGCAAGGTCAGGCCATCCAGCTGACTTTCGTTATCTTCCTGCGTGACTTCAGGCTCTTGCCAATCCTGGGTCAGGCGGTCGTCGGTAATTACCTGTCGGGCCAGGTGCGCCTCGAATAGTTCGAACAGGCGTGACTGGCTCTCAAGCCGATACCTCGCATGGATAAAGCTTCTCCGGTTTGGTTTGAATTCGTACTGTTCAGAACTGGGGTGGTCCTGGCCATAGCCCGGAATCAGTTCGTCGATCCGGGGTGTGGACGGTTGCTCCAGGTATTGCACAGAGAGCATCAGCTCGGACCGGTCGTTAGGTTGATACCGCCATTTCAAATCGCCGGCCTTGACCTTGTAGGCGGTGGGCTTGATGGTTCCGCCGCCGCCGATTTCCCGGTCATCATGGTATTGATAGCTGATACCGCCTGACAGAACCTGTCCGGATCTGCCGGCAGCAGCTTCCAACCTCCCGATCAGGCTATTGTCCACGCTGTTGAACGTGCCATAAAAGCGGCCTCTGCTGTCCCAGTTTTGTCCCTGAAAATCAGGCTCCGCGGTCAATACCTGCAAAACACCGCCCATGGCGTCGGCGCCATAAAGAGAGGGTGCCGCGCCGCGGATAATCTCGGTCCTGTCGGTAGCATAGGCGTCGACCAGGCCAAAATACTGGTTGGGTGCATTGCGAAAAAAGGCATTATTCAACCGCATTCCGTCCACCAGGTGAAGAACCTGGGACCCTTTCAATCCGCGGATGATTGGGATGCCCTGGCCAGGCGTGGTTTGCTGGAAAAAGGCGCCCGGGACGCCGCGTAGCATTTCCGCCAGTAACTCAGGCGCCATTCGGTTGACTTCATCCGCACCCACGACTGAAATCGCTTCAGCGACATCGAGTATGGATTCTTCGGTCCGGGTAGCCGTAACGACCACTGACTCCATCACCCGGTTGACCTCAGAATCGTCGCTGTCTTCACTCGCGCGAGACGGGCAAGAAACAAGGTTCACCGACAGCAGGAGAAGGAAGGCGGCGAGGCGCCTTCCTGAAAAAACATGGGTCACAATCAATCCCCGCCTGGAACCCCTCTGCCGGGTGTCCATGGTACGCCCGCCTGGTTCAGCTCCGTTTGTAACGCAGGCATGTCCGTGTCATTTATGCGCTGAATGCGCGTTTTAACATCAGCAAAATCCTTGCGAGCGATCTGCACGACAGCCTGGTGGGTCTGTGTCGGTCCGTAGGTGGAGCGGAAGGTTCCCAGCATGGCCACGCCGAGGCGGCGGCTGACGGAAACAGGTCCGAGATCGCCATAGAGGTCACGTGCTTCATTACCGGAAAGTTTCTGTTCAAGAGCGAGCAGTTCCAGTTCAAGGGCGCGAGCATGATTGCGCAGGCTGTCAGGCGCAGCTGAACGCAGCAGTGTTTTCTTGATCGCACGGGTCTCTGTCAACAGCGACTTGATCGCGGCTCCTGCGCCGGCAACCTGCCGGTTCAGATCGTCCAGGTCACGGGTAAACGCTATGACCTCGTCCAGTGACGCTCCCGGTTGTCCCCTGCCGCCAATCGGCGTGACGGTGAAGGACTGCGGCTCACCCATTGCGCTGATTTGTCCATTTACGCGCGTGGCCATACTGACCCGGTAGGTACCGGGAGCAGCCAGTGGGCCAGGGAACTCGATGTAGCTCTCTCCTGCCGGCTCTGGCGTCCAGGGCGAAGAAGCAGGGTAGCGCAGATCCCAGGCCACGCGGTGAAAGCCTGCAGTAACCGGTCCTTCGAGGCGCCGGATGACCTCACCGGCATCGTTACTGACGGTCAGGATGATGGCCGGCTCTTCTTCCACCTCTTCACTGCGCAAGGCGTCCCAACCGGGGTAGGGTGTATCGCCACCGCTTTTTTCAAGCTTCTTTTCCGCTTCCCTGCGTTGTTCTTTTGCCGTCTTCAATCCCTCGTTCAGGTAGTAGGTGAAGACCGCTCCGAACGGTGGGTTGGGCGCGACAAAGAAGCTGTCGCCCTGGCTGGATTTGCCGTTCTCCTCGAAGTCTCCCAGCGGCAGCCTGGGGATGTACCAGTCGGCTTCCCGGACCGGGAAAAGCAAGGCCTGGTTCTCCAACTGACTTTGCGTGATGGTTCTGAGCGGACTGTAGTCGTCCAGGATCCAGAAACCCCTGCCGAAGGATGCGGCGACGAGGTCGTCCTCGCGTGTCTGAATGACCAGGTCCCGGAATGATATGGTCGGTGCGTTGCCGGCCAGCTTCACCCACTTTTCACCACCGTCCACAGTGAAAAACACGCCGAATTCGGTGCCTGCGAACAGCAGTCTCGGATTGACGTGATCCTGCACGATTCGCCAGACAATGTGCCGCTCGGGGAGCCCTTTTGAAATGTGGGTCCAGGTGCCGCCCCGGTTGGTGCTTTTAAGCACATACGGAGCAAAGTCTCCAGACTTGTGGTCGTCGACTACCACGTAGACGGTATCAGCGTCGTGGAGGTCTGCCTTGATGTCGTTGACAAAGAAATCATCGGGTACTTCAGGCAGGCGCTCGATCACCCGCCAGTTGCTGCCGCCATCTTCGGTGATATGAATGCGTCCGTCGTCCGTGCCCGCATACAACAGGCCTTCCGCCAGGGGTGATTCCGACAGGGACGTGATCGTGCCATACATCGACATGGCCCACAGGTCCCAGGAAGCATCGATACTCCAGACTCGTCCCATCATGGGTTCCCGCAGGCGATCGCGGCCATGGGACAGGTCGCCGCTGATCACTGTCCAGCTATCCCCCCGGTCATCGGAGCGCCAGACCCGCTGGCTGGCGAAATACAAACGGGCCGGGTCATGCGGGCTGATCAGGATGGGGGCGTCCCAGTTGAACCGCTCGGAGTCTTCACCGTC
>Ga0316187_10001060_pt1 | contig 23131 bp, 20 predicted proteins | sample CroRivburrow1_MG_FD_204927 | JGI IMG/M metagenome (GOLD analysis project Ga0316187, IMG submission 204927) | Coastal sediment microbial communities from Maine, United States - Cross River worm burrow 1 | ecosystem: Environmental > Aquatic > Marine > Coastal > Sediment | place: USA: Maine...
TCCCGTGGCCCGGTGATAAACGAGCTTCTCTTCCCGTACTTCATCGCCCGAGCGCATCACAATATAGGCGTGCATTTCGTCATCGCTGATGCGGTAGAAACTGATACCCGAGAAATGCAGAGCATTTTCCTCGGCCTTGATGAAGCGAAACGTTACATGGTCTTGCTTGTCTTCCCACGCGCTAAAATCAGCATTGAAATGTTTCACTTTAAGATTAAGAGTTCCTTCTTCCTCGGCTAGCAGAAGGATTTCGTAGAACGATACTTCATCGTCGTGCATGAGCTTGAATAAGCCGACCATCGACCCGGCTGACGGCGGGTTCCAGACTTCCTCGAGCGTGCCGCCGAACGCGGTACCGGTCCAGGAGCCAACCAGCAAAGACGCGTCAGCCAGGGTCGCAGCCGGTGGATTATCCGGATCGTCCAGCTTGAACGTGTGCTCGGTTCGTTGCGATTGCGCGGCGGCGACGCCGAAACAAAGCAATGCGACACAGGCCATGGCGGCCTGCAGAAAACGTCCGATCATGTAGTCACCCCCCCCCAGGTTGCATGCTACATCGCAGGCACTACCATCGTAGGCAAGATTGTGAATCAAATGGGCCGCAGTCGGCCCTGATGTGACGAGTGGCTACCAGTGTAGACCGCATCACACCGAGGGAACAAGCGACCAGGACCGTTCACTCGCGGACTGTTGTCCGCCGCTATCTTGGATATACGCGATATTTACCCTGCGGGACCACGACGTCGTAGTGCGGTTGCAGGAACATCACGATATCGATCAGTTCCTGGACAGTCATGTGATCGTTGTAGATGTACATGTTGGATTCGCCGTCCTGCGAGACAACTTCCTCGGCGTACCCACGCGCCAGCTCATGCGACGGATTGATGATCGCCGTGATCAGCTCGCCGTATGTCTTTACTTTGGTCACTTTGCCGCCAAGTTCGACGTACGGCATTTCCTGACCTGGAATAAGAGGCAATTCTTCGCCGTCAATTGTGTGGCACTGGTGACATTGCATGTAGAGAAAAGCTTCGCGGCCAACTACGGCGTCACCGTCCGGTAGCCGAAATCCCTTCGATGACATCATGGCGTCTCGATCGCATGCACCCAGGGCGACGAGACTGGCCAATATCAATGCCATTACCAAACGGGTCTTCATGACATACCTCCTGATGTGCGTACTATTAGTTGAACGCACATAGAAGGTGTAGCACCGCGCACTAAACGTGTAAATACGGGATGTATGCAGCCTCTGGCGGGCGTACCATGGGGTTACTGGTGGCGCAATGAACGTTCTGTACCTGATTCTGATTCTGTTGGTAGTTACCCGAACGTTCGGGGAACTGGCGGAACGCGTGCGACTTCCTGCGCTCGTCGGTGAGCTGACGGCGGGCATAGCCCTCGGGTTCCTGTTGAAGTACTTCGGCGATTCGCTCCCGGTCCTTTCCGCCGCCGTCAACAGCGAGACCTATACGTCTATTGTTGGCCTGGGCATGTTCTTCCTGATGCTGCTCGCCGGGATTCGGATGGAGCCTCTGGACTTCGCCCGCTCCTCCAGGTCGGCCATCACGGTTGCAATGGGCGGCATGCTGGTTCCCATCGCCGCGGGTTTTGCACTGGGTTTCGCAGTGCTGCCGGAATCGCCGTACCGGTTTGCACAATCCCTGTTTCTCGGTGTGGCCCTGGCGATCACGGCAGTACCGGTAGCCGTCCGGATCTTCATGGATCTCGGAGCGCTCGAGTCCAGAGTCGGAAAAACGGTAATAGCAGCGGCGCTCTGGGACGATCTGCTAAGCCTGTTCCTGATGGCGCTTATGGTTGCGGCAATCGCAGAAAACGGCTCGGGCTCATTCAGCATTGGGGCCATGGCCCCCGTGATTGGCAAGGTGCTGCTTTTCTTTGTGGTTACTGTTCCCATGGGCTTGTACGTATTCCCGCTGATCGGCCGCTACTGCAGGTACCTGAGGTTTCCCGAGGTCGATTTCAGCATGCTGTTGATCGCTGCGCTGGCCTTTGCCGTTTTCGCGGAATTCATGGGATTGCACCTGATACTCGGTGCGTTTCTCGCAGGCATGTTCTTTCATCCAAAGGTTGTCGATGCGGATGTCTACAACCGCGTTGAACAACAGATGTCGGGTATCACGCGGGGCTTCCTCGCGCCCGTGTTCTTCGTATCCGTCGGACTTCACCTGGATTTCAGTGCTGTTGGCCAGGTGCCCGGATTTGTCGTCGCGCTGACTTTGATTGCGCTGGTCAGCAAGATGCTTGGTTCGGGACTCCCGGCTTACTGGACAGGTTTGTCGCGGCGTGAATCCCTGATGGTGGGTGTCGGCATGAGCGGGCGTGGTGCCGTCGAACTCATTATCGCCGGCGTTGCGCTGGAAGCAGGACTGTTCCTGCAGCCTTCACCGCCGGGGCCCATCGTGGAAAGCCTGTTCTCAGCCGTCGTCATCATGGCCATCGTGACGACCATCGTCGCGCCAATCGCCTTGAGGAAACTATCGACCTAGCCGTCGATGTATCTGGACGACAAAGGCTGCCAGCGTGATGGCAGCGATCCCCAGCAAAATGAACACGCCGCTTTCTCCTTTCAGAAAGGAGTCCCCCAGGTAGACCGTCGCAACAGCATAGGGAAGTTCGGTAATGCCCAGCGCCGCCAGGTAAAAAAGGACGCGATACCGAAGTACACCCAGCACATAACCGGGAACTTCTGAAGGCACAACGGCCTGGAAGAACAAGACGTGGATAAACCGTGTGCGGCTGCTTACCTGCCCCTCCCACGCGGCAATTCTATCTTCGCCGACAATGGTCGCGGCGACCGTGCGGCCGAGAAACCTGCCCACACAGTAGGACGCGACTCCTCCCAGAAACCACCCGCACCAGAGAAGTAAGAAACAGGCCGCCTTGCCCCACGCAACGATGGCAACCGGGGCGAACAGCGCGCTCGAGAAGAAAGCGACCATTGCCGAGAGCATCGCGAGCAGCAGAAACGCGAGCATTCCAAGCAACGGTGCCTGGGCTATCAGGTTCTCGATCCAGGCAACAATTGCTTCGGTCTTGCCATGCAGCGTATCCGAGGCGGCGATCAGGCCCACCAGAACGACCAGGAATCCGATGGTAAACAGGTGGCGCTGGAGGTCACGGCGAAAGGCCATAGCCCCAATACACTAGCATGTGCGCGATCCGGTCGTATGACGATCGCGTGTGAGTTCAGCTCCTACGGCGATTACGTATTTCGGTGGCGCAACGATGTTTCCTACACTTAAAAAAGATGACGCCTGCGCAGACGTCATCCGTGATCTGTTCAGGCAACCAGAAAGGGACTTGCCGCCAATGACCGGAAATACGGGTCGATTTCGCCCTGGTGACAGACTGTCCGATGCTCATATCTACCTGGTATGCGGCGTCATTGCGCTTGTTGTTTTCGTGGTGGACGTTGCGAGTCTGCCATTGGGTGTGGCAGCGGGAGTGGCCTATGTCCCGGCTGTGCTGGTCGCGCTCAGGCTGCCGCATTGGCAGCAGACGTTCATGGTCGCCGGTGCGGTGTCGATATTGACCGTCGTTGGTTTCCTTCTGGGAGAGCCGGCCCCGGTTCTCTGGATGGTGCTGGCTAACCGCTTACTTGCGATTTCGGCAATCTGGCTGATCGCAATAGGCGGGAACTGGCTGATCCTGACCAGGCAAGCGACTGCGGAGGAGAAGCTGGAACAGGCTGAGCGAGAAACCGATAGCGCGCGCCGCGCCAAGAAGCGCTTCCTGGAAACGGCCAGCAACGACATCCGGCATCACCTGCAGACACTGGTCTTGATCAACGCGGCCCTGGGCAGAACGACCGACCCCGAGAAGGTTCGGAAGATGCTGGGGATGCAGGGCGACGCCCTTGGTCACCTGAGTGACCTGATGAACTCGCTTCTCGATATCTCAGACATAGAGTCGGGCGAAGTCGAACTGAACATTGAGGATGTCGAACTCAACACGATTTTCGAGAAACTCGACCAGGAGTTCAGGAGCAAGGCGGAAGCAAAGAACCTGAACCTTACGGTCGACAGGACTGCGGGCGTTGTCCGAACCGACGGTACTCTCCTGACCCAGGTTCTGCGGAGCCTGATGTCGAACGCTATCCGGTATACCGAGAAAGGCGCTGTTGCTGTCAATTGCTTCCGCGAGCCGGGTGGAGTGCGAGTCACGGTGCGAGATAGTGGCGTCGGAATCACGCACGATCATCTCGAGAATATTTTTGAAGAGTTCTACCGGGTCGACAACAACCCCGCCGCAAGGAACAACGGACTCGGCCTGGGCCTGACAATCGTGGACCGTATCGTTAGACTGCTGGATATCGGGCTGGACGTGGATTCGGAACCAGGACAGGGGTCAAGTTTCTCACTGCTGTTGCCAGTCGCCTGACAGGAGCAGGACCATTGGATTCACCCATCATCACGAATGATGCCGTCGTTCTGGGCATGCTGGTTGTGGTCGTCGGCCTGGTGTTCTTCACCCGCAGCCTCGGTGGCCGCTGGACGACGTTCTACACATTTGTTCCGGCAATTTTGCTGTGCTACCTGATTCCCTCGTTAATGAACAGCTTCGGCCTGATCTCCAGCGAAGACTCGAACCTGTGGACGATCGCAAAGAACTACTTTCTACCGCTGTGCCTCGCCCTGATGACGCTCAGTATCGACCTGAAAGCGATCATTGGCCTGGGTCCGAAAGCACTGATCATGTTCTTTGCAGCGGTGATCGGCATCATTCTCGGAGGGCCGGTCGCGGTATTCCTGGTGTCGCTCTTCAGTCCGGAAACGGTTGGCGGTGCGGGCGCTGACGCAGCATGGCGCGGGTTCGCTACGCTCGCAGGCAGCTGGATCGGGGGTGGCGCTAACCAGACCGCAATGCTGGAAGTGTATGGCTATAACCCCGAGCGCTATGCCGCGATGGTCGCGATCGACATCGTCGTTGCAAACATCTGGATGATCTTTCTCCTGTACGGAGCCGGCAATCCTGAGCCGATCGACCGCTGGTTGAAAGCGGATACGTCGGCAATCGACAGGCTGAAAGACAAGATGGCGAACTACACGGCCGAGATTGAGCGTCCGAGCAGTGTCGTCGATTTCATGCTGATTGCCGCGGTGGGCCTCGGTGCGGTGGGCGCCTCGCATTTCGTCGCGGACCTTGCGTCGGCGGCGTTTGGTCGCGTCGATGCGTTGCAGGAATCTATTCTCGCCAACCAGTTTTTCTGGATCGTCGTGGTGGCAACCACGATCGGCCTCTCGCTGAGTTTCACGAAAGCGCGTGAACTGGAAGGGGCTGGCGCCTCCAAGATAGGCACCCTGTTCATATTCATGTTGGTCGCGATCATCGGTACCAGGATGGATGTATTTCAGATCGCCGACGTGCCAATGTTGTTTGTCGTTGGCCTCATCTGGATGCTGTTTCATGTCTGCCTGCTTCTGGTCACAGCCAAGATCATTCGCGCGCCGTGGTTCTTTGTTGCAGTCGGCAGCAAGGCCAGTGTCGGCGGAGCAGCATCAGCGCCCGTGGTAGCCGCAGCGTTTCATCCCGCGCTCGCGCCGGTTGGGGTCCTCCTGGCAGTACTCGGCTACGCGCTCGGAACCTACGGCGCCATTATCTGTGCGGAGCTCATGAGGTTGGTGTCGCCGGCCGGTTAGTTGCGCCAGCGCGACGCTATTCTTCGATCGCCGTCACCGGGAGCGGCGACTTTACGACGAGTTCGCGGTGTGGGTACGGAATAGAGATGTTGTTCTCTTTAAGTGCGTCCCACAGCGCCATCAGGACCTTGCCGCGAATATTGGTCAGCCCCCCCTGAGGGTCAGTAATCCAAAAGCGCAATTTGAAATTCAGGGACGAGTCGCCGAACTCGGTCAACCAGCAGACAGGCGGTTTGCGGGTGGTATCTACACGGTCTACGACGCTGGTCGCTTCAATGGCAATGCGCGAAACCTCGTGTGGATCGGAGTCGTAGGACACACCGAAGTCGACATCAAGGCGCACAAACTTGTCTGAAAACGACCAGTTGATCACCCGCTGGGTAATGAAGTCTTCGTTCGGAATCAGGAATTCACGCCCATCTCGCGTGATGACCGATACGAACCGAGAGCGCAGTTCGCGAACCCACCCAAAGGTCTCGCCCACTGAGAGCGTATCTCCCGGTTTAATCGACTGGTCGACCAGGATGATGATCCCGGAGATGAAATTGGAGACGACCTTCTGCAGGCCGAAACCGAGACCAACGCCGAGAGCACCGGAGAGTACGGTCAGGGCCGTCAGGTCGATGCCGAGTCCGGACAGGGCAATTGACGCGGCCAGGACGAAGAGCGCAATGCGCGTGACCTTGCCGAACAGCACCCGCAGCGACGGCGTCAATTCGCTGACGTTCTGAATACGGCGGTCCAGGAAGTTGCCGAGTGACCGCGAAGCCCAAAGTGCGATCGCCAGCAGCAGCGCCGTCTTTATGATGCTCAGAATCGAGATGCGACCCTCGCCAAAGTTGACGCCGACACTATCGAGCATCGCGGCGGTATCGTCGACCACGCCCAGGATTGCGGCCCAGACATAGATCCAGGCAACGTAGCCGAAAAGTCTGCGCAGCAGGCGGTTGCGGATGCCCTGGACCATGACATCTATTAGTAGCCATGAGCCGGTCAGCAGCATGGCGACATATACCAGGTAGTTGCTTTCAGGCCAGGTGATAACTGTCGTTATGACGTGGGCGATACCGAGAAAGAAGACAAAGATCAGTACGTCTAGCCTGTTCAGGATGGTGGTGACGACACGCTGGGTTCCTGGCAGGTCCTTGATACGCGCGGCACGCTCTTCGAGGGGTGGCCTGAGTTGCCGGGCAATAACATATGCCGGAAGGAACAACACAATAATCAGGCCCAGCTGTATCAGGACCACGCCACTGCTCAGGTAGTCAATGGCTAGCTGGCCATACTCACTCGCCAGAGCGGCTATTTGGTCGAGCATCTCAATCCCCTGTTCCGAGCCAACAAGGATAACTCACAACAAACCAGCTTTCGCCCTGGCCTCGAGCGTCAGGCGCTCGATCGTATCCGCATCCAGTTGACCTCGTTACCCTCGACGGGTCGCCGTGGAATGTTCTGTGCAAGAATGAGCGAGCAAAGGGCAAAGCCCGTGCCGACGAGGAACACAGCCGAGTGCGACACGACCCAGACCAGCCCCAGGGCGGCGGGAATTACAACGGCGGCGATATGATTGATGGTGAAAGAGACGCCAGCGCTACTCGCTATGTCTTCCGGGTCGGCTATTTTCTGGAAGTAAGTATTGATGGCGATCGCCAACGCGAAGAACATGTGATCGATCACGTAGAGCGCAGCACCAAAGTAAGGATTCTCGACGAAGGCGTAGGCCGTGAAAACAATGACGAGCCCCACGTACTCGATCGTCAGTGCCTTGCGTTCACCGATCCTGCCAATCAGGCCGCCAATCCTCTCCGCGAACAGCCAGTTAAATGCGTAATTGACCAGGAACAGCGTCGTCACCTGTGCCGCCGAGTACCCGAATTTCTCCACCATCAGGAACGCAGCAAACACCATGAAGATTTGGCGCCTTGCACCAGAAAAGAATTGCAGGGCGTAGTACAGCCAGTAGCGCTTTCGCAAAACCAGCTTGCGTACCTGTTTGTGCTCACCCTCGAAGTGCGGAAATCCAAGCCACATGAAGATGGCGAGCCCGCAACAAATGCTGCCAGCGAGAAGGTAGATCCAGACGTAGTCGAGTTCAAAGACCGAGAGCAGTACCCATAATGTCGCGTATACGGCGAGAGAGGTAATCGACCCCACCGAAATAAGTTTGCCGAGCGCTTGCGGAGCCTCTGCCTTTTGATACCACTGCAGTGCGAGAGATTGTTTCAGGACTTCAAAATAGTGAAAGCCTATCGACATGATGACTGTCACCAGGTAGAGGCCGATTGCGCTTGGGAAGAAACCCGTCAGCGCGACGCCGATACCCAGGACGGCCAGGGCGATGACAGCAAAGGTCTGCTCTCGCAGGACCAGCAGTACGAACACCGCCGTGAACGCCAGGAAACCCGGAACTTCCCGGAGGCTCTGCAGGATGCCGATCTCGACGCCGGTAAAGTTTGCCCGCTCAACGACAAAATTATTGAGCAACGCAACCCACGTGTTGAATGCGATTGGCATCGCAACAGACATCAGGATCAGCAGCGTCGCGGGGGTTTGCCAGGGTAACTTGTGCATCGACGCAGCTTAGGGACGCGGTTCGGTCAGGTCAAACTGTTGTGAGAGTAGTGGCAAGTCATTAAATGGTCCCGCAAAGGTCAGAACTATTGCCAGGCGGCATGCGTAGAATTCAGGGTAGGAGGAACCAATCATGAGCTATATAGAAACTGTACCCCTCGACGAAGCGACCGGTGAGGTTCGCGAAATGTACGAGCGCCAGCAAGGGGCGTGGGGTTACGTACCGAACTACGCAAAATCATTCTCGCAACGACCAGAGGTCATGGCCCGCTGGGGCCGTCTGCTCGCTGAACTGCAGCGCCCATGGGACGATCGGCGGCTGGAGATGATCACGTTCGCGGCGGCGCATGAACTCAGGCACACAAGTTGTTCATTGGCGCACGGCAGCAAGCTGACACCCTTCTTTAGTAGCGAGGAAATATGCGCCATTGCCGAGCAACGCCCCGTTGAGTCAATTACCGAGGCGGAACAGGAGATGATGCGTTTCTCGCGCCAGGTGGCGCGCGATGCCTCGACGGTCGAGGCGGCAGACGTGGAACGGCTCAAGGCTCTCGGGTTCTCCGACGCGGAGGTTTTCGATATCGCGGCTGTTGCTGCGGGCCGGGCGTTCTTTACCAAGGTCCTGGACGCGGTCGGCTCCCTCCCCGATGCCGGTTTCATGTCCATTAATGAAGATCTGCGGACACCGTTGACCGTCGGCCGGCCCATCTCGACCGAAGCAGACGAGGTCATGAATGATGTAACGACCTGATAAATAAAAGAAAAAAATAGGTCACAAAAAAGTCATTCCGCGGTCAAGCCTATCCCGGGCTGAATGCGCACTATTCACTCCGCCAGCAGCAACCCCGCTGCTGAATGACAGGAGAGAGAAAGTGAGTGACGTACAAGTAACAGCAAAAAACGGTGTAAATGTAGAGGCACTGCTGGGTGCACGTGAGGCCCTGACCGAAGCTCCCGAGGCAGCGAAGTTCGTATGGCGCGCCGAGAGCGAGTGGCAAGGCGGTACCCATACGCAGTCGAATATTGAAGGCTTCTTCGGCCTTGGTGAAGAACAGAACCACGTTCGCGAGTTCAGCCATGACACGGATCACCCCGAGATTTTCGCATCGGAAGACAAGGGTTCTACGCCGGTCGAGTTCGTACTGGTTGGTTTGGCTGGCTGCCTGACGGCAGGCATCGCTTCTGTTGCACAAAATCGCAACATCCAGTTGAACTCGGTCAAAGCTACGATCGAAGCGCCGATGGACATTCAGGGCATCCTGGGTATCGATGGCGATGTTCGTAATGGTTTCGATTCGATCAAAGTGAAGTACGTTATCGACGCCGACGCAACGGAAGAAGAGATCGCCGCACTCGTGGCCCAGTCGCAGAAGCGTTCTGCCGTATTCGACATCATCACAAACCCGACGAACGTCAACGTCGAGGTCAACAAGTGATCACGCGAATCATTGATCGCGTCCGGTTTGCCGGTACCACTGACGTTGTCGTCATTGGTGCCGGCCATGCCGGCCTGGCTGCGAGCTATTTCCTGAATGAGCAGTCAATCGACCACGTCGTTCTCGAGCGTGGCGAGGTCGCCAATTCCTGGCGGAACGAACGCTGGGACTCGCTGAAGCTCCTGACGCCGAACTGGCAGAGTCGGCTGCCTGGCTTCAGCTACTCCGGAGACGATCCGGACGGATTCATGAGCATGCCGGAGGTGATTAATTTCATCGAAGACTACGCCAGGTTTTCCGGCGCGCCAGTCAGGACGCAGACAACGGTGATGTCCGTCAGCAAGGTGAGTGACGGCTATCGCGTGGTGACCGACAAGGGCACCTGGAAGACAAAGGCGGTCGTACTTGCGAGTGGCGCGTGCAACACGGCGAGCGTGCCGAAGGTGGCGCAGTCGGTTCCGTCGCACGTCGCGCAACTTACACCGCCAGACTATCGCAACCCCGAGCAGGTCGAGGAGGGCGGCGTGCTGGTGGTCGGCGCGTCGGCCAGCGGCCTGCAACTTGCCGATGAACTTCAGCGTGCCGGGCATGATGTGACAATCGCTGCTGGCGAACACGTTCGAATTCCCAGGATGTATCGTGGGCACGATATCCAGTTCTGGATGGATCGCACCGGCATCATGAATGAACGTTACGATGAAATTGACGATATTGTTCGTGCCCGCGGTCTGCCGTCTCCGCAGTTGGTTGGCTCACACGAGGTCGGCTTGCTGGATATCAATTACCTGGCAAGCAACGGCGCGAAAATCACAGGGCGCCTGATGGGCATGAACAATGGGGCTGCCCAGTTCTCCGGGTCACTACGCAATGTCTGCGCGCTGGCCGACCTGAAAATGAATCGCCTGCTGGATGCAATCGACCAATGGGTCTTGAGAAACTCGGTTCTGTGCGACGCGCCGCAGCGGTTCGACGCCACGGAGATCGATGAATCGCCCGCATTGACCTTAGACCTGGATGGCCAGAATATTCGTACGATCGTCTGGGCTATAGGTTACCGTCCCGACTACAGCTGGCTCGACGTCCCGGTGCTGGATCGTAAAGGGCGCCTCACGCACGACGGTGGGGTTGTCGACGCACCTGGCATGTACGTCCTGGGACTGCCGATGATGCGGCGCAGGAAATCGAGTTTTATTCATGGCATCGAAGACGATGCGCGTGAGCTGATGTCACACCTTGCCAGCTACCTGCACCGCCCGAATCGTCGCGATGATCAGTACGAAGTTGGGCAGAATCCAGCTCATGTAAACGTTGCTGCTTAGCGACTGCAGGGTATTCGCATATGCGCTCCGGGACCCAACTAGTTCAAAGCCCGAACTAGAGAACCGGCTCCATCGGCAGCAGCCAGTTGATCCAATTCTTGAAGCGCTTGCCCCGGCTCACCTCCGAGTCCGGATTGAACTCTTCCGTCGTGTGCCAGCTATTCGCGGGATCGATGTCTCGCTCGATGCTCGCGGTTAGCTGCCGCGCCAGTTCCTTGCTGTCCACCAACAAACCGACCTCGGTGTTCAGGTTGGTCGAGCGAGGGTCGAGGTTGAATGTCCCGATGTACACGGTCTCGTCGTCGACGACCATGCTCTTCGCGTGCAGCGCGAAGATCGGGTCTTTGTCGGCCAGCCGCGGATAACGTTCGATAAGCTCGTCCTTGAACGCGGGGTGCGGTTTGAACTCATACAGTTCGACGCCCGCGGCGAGAAGATCGTCGCGCTGGCCGTAGTAGCCGCTGAAGGCGGGAATATTGTCGGTCGATGCGAGCGAGTTGGTTGAGACGCGAATACGAACGCCGCGTTCGACCAGTTCCTCGAACAACTCGATGCCGCCCTCCGGCATGATCAGGTAGGGCGACTGGATCAGAACCGACGATTTCGCATTTCGTACAGCGTCGAAGAGTATTTGTGTTGACTCACCACCGCCACCGAGTCCCGCATCCCCCTCGTTCTTACCCGGTGTGTCACTAATGAACGAAGCATTCTCCCAGGACATAGCGTCAAGGAGAGCCGGGAAGTACTCGTCGATTGTCGCAATCGCCTCGCGAATTTCTGGTTCGAAATTCTCCGGGTCCCTGGCGTAGGCGTGTAATGCGCGCGTGTACTGTTCGACCTCCGGCTCGGTAATTGCCTGGTGTTCAATCTCCAGGATTGTCTCAACCGGGTGCACGAACTCGCTATTCCAGAACTCCTCGAAGTTCTCGGTCATATCGTTTACGGCTCTACCGAGAAGCAACACATCGCGATCGCGGAAATTGTAGTCGTGGTCGAAGTCGAAATACTCGTCGGCCATGTTTCGCCCGCCCGTAATACCGGCAACGTTGTCGAAGATGGCAGTCTTGTCGTGCATGCGCTGGTTGATTGAGCGGAAATCCGAGAATGCATTGCCTATGCGCTCCCAGAAGCTGACGCCAACCGTCAGGTTTGGATTGTAGATGCGAATGTGAACGTTGGGATGCGCGGCCAGCACCAGCAGCGTCTTGCTTTCCGCATCGATCAGGAGGTCGTCGACCAGCACCCGGACTCGAACACCACGTTCGGCTGCGCGCAACAGGCCTTCGGCGGCCAGCGTGCCGATGTTGTCGGTACTCCAGATGAAATACTGCACATCAATTGTCCGAGTGGCATTTTCCGTCAGCCACGCCCGGCCGATCAGCGCCTCTTCTCCCTTCTCGAGGATGTACACACCGGTCTTTGTAGGCATGAGGCTGGCGCACTCAATGCAGTTACGCCCAAGCCATTCGTCGATAGACTGCGCTTGCGCGCCGGTGATCGCACCGATGGCGAGCAAAAGAACAATTGTATGTTTGGTCAATTTTCTACGCATCCCTGAATCCTATAATGATATGGTCCTCAATTCCGGGGCTTTTGACAAAGGAATGCCGATGCGAATCTGGTCGCTTGCGAGCGAGATGGCAGAAAGGACGCCTCCCGAGAGAAATCGCTACGTCGATCTCTTGCGAGCGGTCTCCATCCTGGTTGTCGTTATCGGCCACTGGATAATCAGAACGGGCTGGTATGTCGACGGTGAACTCATTCCGGGAAGCATGCTCGAGTCAGACCCGCAAATGCAGTGGTTGACCTGGCTGTTCCAGGTAATGCCAATCTTCTTCATCGTCGGTGGCTACTCGAACGCGGTCTCGCTGGAAAGCGCCAAGCGCAAAGGCGTCGGGTACGCTGGTTGGCTGGCTGCACGCCTGCACCGGCTTGTATCACCGCTGCTGCTTTTGCTCGTCGTATGGGCTGCCCTGGCCCTGGTCATGAGCTTGGTCGGTACGAGAACTGCCATCATCCAGTTCACAACGCAGGCGGCGCTAATTCCCACGTGGTTCCTCGCGATCTACACCATGCTCGTGCTCCTCGCACCGCTTGCCTACAAGTTCTGGCGGCGCTTCGGCTTCGCGTCCTTCTTCGTCTTCGTGGCTTTGGCGGCCATCACCGACACAGCTTTCTTTGCCGCCGACATGAAGTGGGCGGGGTGGACCAACTACTTCTGGGTCTGGTTGGCAGTGCATCAGCTTGGTTTTGCCTGGCGTGAAGGGCGACTGGGTGGCGTATGGGTTCGGCTCGCCATATCGGCATTCGGGTTTGCCGTCCTGTATGCGCTGATTTTCCTGGGCCCGTACCCGATGGCCATGGTGGGCTCGCCCGATCCGAATTTAAGCAACACCCTGCCACCAAAGATCACGTTGCTGGCACTCGGCCTGTTCCAGTTCGGGCTGCTTTTGGCCTTCGAGTCACCGATGCGCCGAGCGCTCGACAACCTGCGCTTGTGGACCGCAACCGTATTGATCAACAGCATGATCATGACTCTTTACCTATGGCACATCACGGTTATGATCGCTATCGGGTCCGTCATGTATGTCTCGGGCGGGTTTGGGTTCGGCATCGAACCCGGCACTTCCGAGTGGTGGATGACTCGACCAATCTGGGTTGGCGTCCTGATGATGTTTCTCGTTCCGGTGGCGCTGTTGCTGTCTCCGCTCGAACGTCGCAGCCGGCCCGCAGACGCTCCGATTCCTGGCACTGCCAGTCAGGTTACTGGGGCCGTCATGATCTGCGTTGGCATAGCGCTGCTCGCAATGTGGGGGTTCGGCGGCGGACCGCGGCCGTGGCTGGACGCAGGGGCATTTGGGCTCGTTCTCGTGGGCTCCGTCATTAGCGGCGTATTGTCCAGGCAAACATTCCGATAAACGGTCGGCCACGCGCGACGAGCGGTGGAACCCTGACGGGCGGTCATTCTCACCCGACGAGTACCGTTCACTCACATTCGTTTGATCCCTAGCATGGACGTGTGGGGAGACACAGAACGGATATGATTATGTCTAATGAGAAAACAACAGTGGAATCAGTTCCGGTGACGCCCGCGGTTCGCGGTCAGGCAGCCGTTGCCGAAACGTCGAAGCCTGCAAAGGACGTCAAAGTCGTCGCGCTCTCGATCGACGAGAACGATGATTTCGGCGGTGACCCTTACAACCATACGGGTTCGCATTGCGTGCTGGAATTCTCCGACGATAGCTAATCGAACCAGCGACGCCAAAAATACAGTCGGCTGTGGCTGACGCGTAACGCCTCGCGGACGATATCCGCATCCACGTAATCGGAATGTGGCACCTGGAATGGCACCTTCATGTCAGCCAGGTGCCGGGCATGTCGCCGGATCGCGAGATCCGCCATAAAGTAACCGTGATTCTCGAGGATCTTCGTCTCAGCCCTGGTGAATGCGTCCAGGTCAGTACGCATCTCGCCAATATGGGAAAGCTGAAGTTCTTCCGGATAGCCGTACCAGTCCTTCTCGAGTTCGCGTAGTTCCCGCTCGAACTCGTCACTGCAATTCTCGCAAAAATTACTCTTCCTGCTGGCCAGTCGCCAGAACGCACCGGTCGGTTTGTCCGTCACCCGGCGATTGCGCATGTAACAGTCGTCATCGCCCTCGAGCACACACGGCGACGGGGAATCGTTCTCGTGAACAGTCTGGTAGCGGCGGTGCAGGCGACGAATGATCGCACGTCGCCGTTGCGCACCGACCTGGTTTCGACCGATGTCGACGTAGCGCATGATGCGTGAGCCGAACCATTTGGGCACTTTGAAATCGAACGGGGTGCCGGCGTCCGAGACCAGCACGACCTTGTTACTCAACCAGATTGGCTCCATGCCCGTGTTGTCGTAGACGCCGCCGTCCGTCACGTGACCAATCGTGCGCCCATCCTTTCTGACCTTGAGTGGCCCGAAGATGGGTGGGAAACACGCGGATGCGGCAACGGCTTCTGCGATCGTCATCGATGGTGGTGTCACGAAGCTGCCGACTTTCTCAGCGGTGAATCGCCACGGCGTGCCCTTCTCGATGTTGGTGGCGAGAAAGATAAACTCCACAGAATGATCTGACTTGGTCGGTAATTCGACAAGCCGCCTTGCGCCAATCTTCCTGCGGAATGCTCTCTCCAGGCCGCGAGCACGCGGCGCCGGCCAGATCCAGTTCCACGCAATGTGGCGAATCATGAGGCCCGTGCGTATGTCCTTGCGAACGAGTTCGCGAAACGGTGCGGATACTTCGGCTTCCCAATCATGGAACTCGAGGCGGGTTGCACCACGTTCGAGCATGCGATGAGCCAGGAACCCCGCGAGAATGCTGCCGCCGGAAACGCTCGAGAGCCGGGTGATGTTTTGCAGGGCGCCGAGTTCGTGTAGCCGGCGCGTGACGCCCAGGTGAAACAGGCTCGCGCGGTATCCACCGCCAGACAGCGCCAGCCCCTCTCCACTCAGATTTCTTGCCATTGCGCTACTGGTCCTCGTGCCCGTATGCGCTGTAAATATCTCATACTTTTACGGGTATGCCGCAATAGTGCTGTCTGCCGTCTTCCCTGACTATGCAGAGGACTTTTCAATTTACTCAGGCTGAACAAACAAATGAGCAAGCACGTCTATTCATTCGCCGAAGGCGATGGCCAAAACAAGAAGCTGCTGGGCGGCAAAGGCGCAAATCTCTGCGAGATGACGCAGATCGGGATCAACGTCCCGCCAGGATTCGTGATCACGACCGAGGCCTGCCTCGATTATCTGGACGGGGACGGCCTGCCGGCCGGCCTGATGGACGAGGTTCGGAGCCAGATCGAGCAGTTGGAGAAGGCGACCGGCAAGACATTCGGCAAGGGCTCTGACCCATTGCTCGTATCAGTACGATCCGGGTCCGCGCTATCAATGCCCGGCATGATGGACACGGTCCTCAACCTGGGCCTGAATGAGGAAACCCTGGCCGGTCTCATCGAACAGACGGGCGACGAGCGCTTTGCTTATGATGCGTACCGCCGCTTCATCCAGTTGTTCGGCAAAGTTGCGTTGGGTATCGATGATGAATACTTCGACGAGCACTTCGACGCCGTGAAACAACGCGTTGGCGTCAAGGCCGATGTCGGTCTCGAAGCGGCACACCTGAAAGAAATCAGCGAGGCGTTCCTCGATGTTGTGCGCAGCCGATCCGGCAGTGCTTTTCCGCAAGACGTCATGCAGCAGCTGCAATTGGCGGTCGAGGCCGTATTCCGCTCCTGGATGGGCAAGCGCGCAGTCGACTACCGCCGCGAGTTCCACATCACGCCCGACATGGCGAATGGCACCGCGGTTAATATCTGCACGATGGTGTTTGGCAACAAGGGTGATGATTGTGCAACAGGTGTAGGATTCACGCGCAATCCAGGTACCGGTGAGAACGAAATGTTCGGCGAGTACCTGACCAACGCCCAGGGCGAAGATGTGGTTGCCGGCATCCGTACGCCGAAGCCTCTGCTGGAAATGGAAACCGAAATGCCCGAGCAGTTCTCCCAGCTCGTCGCATTACGCAACACGCTCGAGTCGCACTACCAGGAAGTTCAGGACTACGAGTTCACGATCGAGAAGGGCATCCTGTATTGCCTGCAAACACGTAATGGCAAGATGAACGCGGCGGCGACCGTCAAGACGTCGGTCGACATGTATCGCGAAGAGCTTATTACACGTGACCAGGCACTGCTGCGTATCCCACCAGAGTTACTTGAACAGTTATTGCACCCGCGCCTCGACCCCGAAAGCGTTGCCGAGCCGGTTGCCCTTGGTTTGCCCGCTTCGCCGGGCGCGGCATCGGGCAAGTGCGTATTCGATGCTGACCTTGCCGAGAAGCTCGGCAACGAAGGCGAGGCTATCATCCTGGTGCGCGAGGAAACGCGTCCCGAGGACATTCACGGATTCTTTGCAGCACAAGGCATCCTGACGAGTCGCGGCGGCAAGACCTCGCATGCCGCTGTCGTCGCACGCGGTATGGGCAAACCCTGTGTCGCCGGTGCCGAAGGCATCGTTGTCGACGTCACGCTTCGCCAGGCGCACGTTGGTGAACACATCCTCCGCGAAGGTGACGTCATTACCCTGGACGGCGCAACGGGCGAAGTTTTTCTTGGTGCGATACCGACGATCCCGGCACATTTCTCCGAGGACCTCGTCGAGTTGCTGAGTTGGGCCGATGATGTCGCTGACCTCAAGGTAATGGCCAATGCGGATACTCCGGACGCCGCACGCAGTGCGAGCGAATACGGGGCGATGGGCATAGGCTTGTGCCGCACCGAACGCATGTTCAATGCGAGCGATCGCCTGCCAATTGTCATCGACATGATTCTCGCGAACAACGAAGCGGATCGTAAGGAGGCCCTCGGGCGCCTGTTGCCGATTCAGCGCGACGACTTCATCCAGTTGTTCACGGTCATGGCTCCGAACCCGGTCACCGTGCGTCTGCTTGATCCGCCCATGCACGAGTTCCTCCCCACCGAGCACGACTTGTTGGAGCAGATAGAAACCCTGCAGATCTACCGCAATGTGGTGCGCGGCCGCCAGACGGCACTTGCTACGCTGGATCACCGCGTCGAGCTGCCGGAAGCCCTTGAAGAACTCAGCGAGGAGCTTGTCAATGACGCGCTGACGCACAAGGAACGCATGCTTCGAAAGGTTCGCGAACTGCAGGAAGTGAACCCGATGCTCGGGCATCGTGGCGTGCGCCTCGGGATCACGTATCCGGAAATCTATGAAATGCAGGTCCAGGCGATCCTGGAAGCCGCAATGCAATGTGCAGAAGACGGCGTCGATGTTCGGCCGGAGATCATGGTTCCCCAGGTGATCACGTCGCAGGAAGTTGCACACGTCAAAAACATGACCGAGGAAATCGCTCAGCGACTCCAGGAAGAACATGGCAAGAAACTCGGGTTCAAGTTTGGAACGATGATCGAGACAGTGCGTGCCTGCACGCGTGCCTGGCACCTGGCAGATATCGTCGAGTTCTTCTCCTTCGGCACCAACGACCTGACCCAGGCCACGTTCTCGTTCTCGCGTGAGGATGCAGAAAACAAGTTCCTGCCGATGTACAACGAGACGGGAATCCTGCAGGACAATCCGTTCGAGGTACTGGACCTGAAGGGCGTAGGCAAGCTCATCAAGATGGCTGTCGCAAGCGGTCGCGAACAACGCGAGGACCTAAAGATCGGTATTTGCGGAGAACAGGGCGGTCATCCCGAGTCCATCCAGTTCTGCCACGATGTCGGCCTGAACTACGTGTCGTGTTCGGGACCTCGCGTTCCAGTGGCAAGGCTGGCGGCGGCACAGGCAAAGCTGCGGAGCCGGATTACGAATTAAGTATCGAGGCTCGCGTCAGGACGATTTCCTGAACCGCAGGGTCTGCATGCGGCGCAGAATACTATCGAGCGTTCGAATGGCGGCAAGAATGTGAGGACCTTTATTGAGCATGACGCAGTCGGCTCTCTGTGACTGGGCTGCGTCCGTGATCTCGGCTCGCGATGGCAGGCCTTTCTTGGCTTCCTGCTCCAGTACCTGGGTTGCCCACATGACAGGTACGCGGGCCGCTTCGCAGACCCAGAGGATTTCTTCCTGTAACTCGGCCAGGCTTTCCCACCCGCACTCCACTGCGAGATCGCCACGAGCAATCATGATGGCGACTGGGTAGCGACGCATCGCGGCGAGCATCACCTTGGGCAGGTTCTTGAATCCCTTCTTGGTCTCAACCTTGATCACAAGCCCGAGATCGTCGGCACCCAGCTTATCAAGTTCAGCGAGCAGCAATTCCACGTCCGCGGGCTTGCGAATAAATGACAGGCTGACCGCATCGGCATACTTCGCGACAAATTTGAGGTTCGTTTTGTCGACCGACGTGAGTCCCGCCAACCGGATATCGCTCTGAGGAAAATTGATTCCGCGCTGACCGCGTAACCGGCTGCCTGTCGGTTTGGCCTTGGTAATCTCGACTTCGAGTTGTTCCTCGCTTGTTGCGCGAATGACGCCCGAAATTTTGCCGTCATTGAGTGAAACCGTCTCATCAGGCGACAGGTACTCGAAAACCTCCGGCTGCTGGCAGGCGATATGGGCCGGCTTGAGAATCACGCCGTCTGCGTCTTCCTTCGCTGGTTCGCCGGGCGTATTGGCCTTGTGAACTATCAGTGTATCGCCGACATGCAAGAGCAATGGTTGCTCGACGGCGGGTAATTCGCCAACGCGATATTCGAGCTTCTCGCCGGTCTCCTGGCGAATGAGGGTCAATTTTAACCCGGTCGCCATGTAGGCACCCTTGAACGATTCGAGCACGATGCCCTTGTCATCCTTGACGACCACCCGCATGCGCCGTTTCTTGCCACGCGTATCCCTGAACCGCACCTCGTCGCCTTCCTGCGCATACTCAATGAGTTCCCGGTGTACCGGCACGACGGCAATCTTCGTGCCGCGCTGCAGCACATCGTCCGGTATAAGACGAATACGTCGCGGAGCAATAACGCGGCCCAGCGGATCGCGTTTGGGGCGAATGTGTATGACGCCCGGCCCCGGTTTGAGCTCACCGGTGCGTAATTTTGGTCCCGCGAGGTCCATGATGACCCGGCACTCGACGCCCGCGTCCGTCGCGGCTTGTCGAACATTGGCTATCATTTCTTTCCAAACGTCGGCATCGTCGTGTGCGGTGTTGATGCGCGCCACGTTCATCCCGGCCGCGAGCATTTCGTCGACGAGAGTCCGGTTGTCGGCCGCCTCGCTGGGTAAGGTCACCATGATACTGACGTCACGCCCCTCCGGGCTGGGACCGAGAATGGCGCGTCGGTGATCGTCCGCAGTCGGATTTCGGTGCCCCAGTGCCTCCGCCAGCTTCAGGGGGTCGGCGCCGCCAGTACCGGATAATTGGGACAGTGCCTGTTCGATAGCCGCAATGGACCCAAGCACATTGCGCTCGGCGCAGTCCAGAGACGACAGGCCCAGGCGGCGCAGGTCTGCGCGCAACGCGTTTGTGTCGAATTTCCGCAGTGCCAGGTAGTGCACAAGATTGCGGGCGCCATCCCGGAACGTGGGATGCACTTTGCTGAGTTCCGCCTCGTACTTCGCCTCCAGCGCCAGGGCCCGGTCGTGAATTGCCCGAAGTCCCGCGCGTAGCTGCTCGATGTTGGCATTGCTGGCGATAATTATTCTCCCGCAGAATTGTTGTAAGGTATTTTCGCCCGGGCCGCAGTTATGGTTTCCACCTATGCTCGGGCGCGGCAGGTCTTGGTAGATTGTTCGTGGAGAATTCCTATGGCAAACGTACTCTTACTTTACTCGACGACCGATGGTCACACTGTGGAGATCTGCAAGCGCCTGCGATCTGTCATCGAACAGGCTGGCGACAAGGTGGAGCTCGTGGATCTGCTCGATCGGCCGACGCTGGAGGGGCGGGATTTCGACAAAATAGTGATCGGCGCGAGTATTCGTTACGGCAAACACCAGCCGACTGTTTACGAGTTCATCAAGAACAACCAGGCGGCGCTCGAGTCACATCCGAACGCGTTGTTTTCCGTCAACGTGGTTGCGCGTAAACCGGAAAAGAACACACCGGAAACGAACCCCTACCTGCAGAAGTTCCTCAAGCAGATCAAGTGGCGGCCGCAGAACCTCGGCGTGTTCGCCGGCAAGATCAGCTATCCGGACTACGGCTTCATGGACAAGCAGATGATTCGCCTGATCATGTGGATGACGAAAGGCCCCACCGACCCCACGACGGTTAATGAGTTCACCGACTGGGATAAAGTGGACGAGTTTGGCCGGATGGTCGCCGGTCTATAGATACTCTGCGTAGGCCGAGACGTACTTGGCCGCATTGTCGGCGGAGATAACAACCGCGGTGCCCGGATGCGTGGCACCCCATTCGGATGCGGCGTGCAATAGCGCCCCCGTCGTGGGTCCAACGAGCACACCGTCGCTGCGTGCGACCCGGATGCCAGCCTTGAACGCGTCCTCATCCGTAACAGAGATCAACTCGTCCACGATGTCGCGATCAAGAATTTTCGGGAAGTATTCGTCGGGCAGCCCGGTCACTCGTTTCAGGCCCGACAACTTGTGGTGCCGGCTCGCCGGCTCTATGCCGATTATCCGGATCCGCGGATTGCGTTCCTTGAGGTAACGGCCAACACCCGTGATTGTGCCGCCTGTCCCGATACCCGCGAAGAAATAGTCAATCCGACCGCCCGTCTGGCGCCAGATCTCTGGCCCGGTCGTATGGTAATGGGCAGCAACGTTCAGATCGCTTTCGTACTGGTTCGGGCTGACGTACTTACCCTCGTAGGCCTCGCTCTCGACCATGCTTTTGACAACACCGCGTGCACCTTCGCTGGGGAAGATCGGGCAAAGCTCGTCCTCCACTTCGATCAGCTCGGCACCGAGCAGTTTGAGCAGAGCCTTCTTTTCTTCCGGCGCGCCATCGGGGACAGCAATCTCGATCGGTGTGTCCTGCGCATTGGCCAGGGCGGCCAGGGCGATACCGGTATTGCCTGCCGATGGCTCAACCAGGGACTGTTCTTCAGAGAGCTGCAGGCCCTTGAGCATGAAGTGTGCGGTGCGATCCTTGATCGACCCGAACGGATTCATACCCTCGAGCTTCACGAGCAGATCGAAATCGGCCTGGGAATTGAAGCGTTCACCAAGCCGCACCATCGGGGTGGGATTTTCAGGGCCGGGGATCAGGTCGACGATGCTGTCGTAGACCTGATCCTGCTGTTCAAATAGTGATTCAACGTTTGTGTTCATATGCCTGTCGAGTCTATCCAGACCGGCAGGCAGAACAAGATGATCGCCAGACGCTTTTGTTATACCGGTATACGATTGACGCATATGGATAGCTGATTCTTACATCCAGACTCTTCCAGAGTCACGATCAAAATCTGTTGAACCTGGTTAGTAGTGTCGGCCAATACTTTCCACCTGCGATTTCGATATTTCGCCTGAGACTTGCCACTTGTGACCGGCTGGTTCGTCGCGCACAGCAGTCGTTCCAGTAGCTGCTTCTGCGGTAGACTCGACGGCTGGAGATGACCCAAAGGAGCCGTTCAGCCTCCTATCGAATTATATCTAATCGGGTATGCTTTCGATTGACTTTTATACCTTATTAGGTAAAGACCCAGCGAACGGCCAAGAGCGATATTGAATTGGGTAAACAGCGATTGAAATCGCTTTGATGGAATAGATCATGGCTACAATTACCAAAGGCAACGTTTTCGAGGACATTGGTTTTTCTGCAGAAGAAGCAGAGCGCATGGCGCTGCAAGTGTTTCTTGGCGAGCAGATTCGAACCTTTATTGTAAGAAACAAGCTGACGCAAGCTAAGGCCGCGGCATTCTTCGGGATTCAGCAGCCGAAGATCAGCAAGATCATGGCCGAGAACCTGGACGGCATGAGTATTGATTACCTAGTTAAGCTGGTGGCGCAAACCGGCGGTAAGTTTCATTACTCGTTCCGGCAGCCGAGAAAGTTGTCGAAAGAACAGGTCAATGCCAGAATCGAAGCAGCTTAGCAGCCGCCCAGGTGTTTTGAAGTAGAATGACTGGTACCGGCCGGAAGCGGCACCTCAAGAACCTGAAAATCTGACGATCTAGGCGATCCCCATGACTCCTACTTATGAAATCGTTTCAATCAAGCGAGCGGAGCCGCCGCCGAATGCCGAAGGTGCCAACTGGTACCGATACGTAATCGCGTCTGATGACACAAATACAATTCAGGGCTGCCGACAGGGGAGCCTCAAGGCCGTAACGAGTGCGGTCGAGGCAATCGTTGGCCAGTTGAATGAGCGGCACGCCAAGAAGCGCAAGAAATAGAAGAAATCCTAGACGTTGCAATATCCGCTTGTGGCCGACTCCAGTAGTTCACCAGGAGCCTGAACGAACGACCGCTAATTCCAATAGCCGACGTCCCGTTGTGGCCTTTCAAAACCAGTCATTTTGCCCGGATTTGATGTAGTTGAAAGGCGCTTAACTTACTGTTTTAAATAGAGAAACAGTGGTTTGCTTGGTATAATTACAGGTCATTCCTGATTAGCCATGAGGGACCTGATATGCCCACTGACCTGACCCCCATCGAAGCGCTCGATACGCGCATTTTGAAC
>Ga0316187_10001061_pt1 | contig 23128 bp, 23 predicted proteins | sample CroRivburrow1_MG_FD_204927 | JGI IMG/M metagenome (GOLD analysis project Ga0316187, IMG submission 204927) | Coastal sediment microbial communities from Maine, United States - Cross River worm burrow 1 | ecosystem: Environmental > Aquatic > Marine > Coastal > Sediment | place: USA: Maine...
CACTAAACTGGAAGATCAGGTCGGACAGGTCGGGCAAAAGCTCGGTATGTCGCTAAGCATCAAGCGCACTGAACCCAAACAGCGCAATGGTGATTTTCTGCCTTACGCGGTCGACGTGGTTGCACTCGACCATCCTGGCATCGTGCACAATCTGGCAAATTTTTTCTCCCAACGCAGCATCAATATTCAGGATCTGTCCACCACCGGCTACGCTGCCGCCCACACCGGTACGATGATGTTTGCGGTGCACATGTGCCTCGATGTGCCTGCAGACACCCATATCGCCACGTTGCGCGAGGAATTCCTGGAATTCTGCGACCAGTTGAATCTTGATGCTGTGATTGAGCCGCTCAAAGGATGAGCAAGGTACAACTTAACCGTAAAGTGCCTGGTTTCAGCGCAGCTGCAACCGGCGATCAAACCTTCAAACTTTCCGATTACAAGGGTAAAAACCTGGTGATCTATTTCTATCCCAGGGACAACACCCCCGGCTGCACGACGGAGGGGCAGGATTTCCGTGACCGCTATAACAGCTTCAAACGTAACAAAACAGTTGTGGTTGGCGTTTCACGCGACAGTCTTGCGTCACACGAGAAATTCAAGGCTAAACAGGAATTTCCATTCGAACTTCTGTCTGATGAAGACGAAACGCTGTGTACGTTGTTTGACGTTATCAAGGAAAAAAACATGTACGGCCGCAAGGTGATGGGCATCGAGCGCAGTACCTTCCTGATTGATGCGGGCGGAAAACTGAGACAGGAATGGCGCAAGGTAAAGGTCAAAGGCCACGTCGAAGAAGTGCTCGAAGCCGTTCGGGTGCTGTAGCAACAGGAGTTTCCCTTTTTCCATGATACAGCCCGACCTGTCATCCAAACGACTCTTCATCCTTGATACCAATGTGCTGATGCACGACCCCACTGCGCTGTTCCGTTTCAAGGAACACGACGTCTACCTGCCCATGGTCGTGCTTGAAGAGATGGATGCAGGAAAAAAAGGGGTGTCCGAGGTCGCGCGTAATGTACGTCAGGTCAGCCGTTTTCTAGATGAACTGATGAGTGAAATTGGCGTTGCCGATATCGGACAGGGTATTCCACTGAACACCCGCGGACTGATTGAGGACATCGATACCCAAAACCACGGCCGCCTGTTTTTTCAGACCCACACGCTGAAGATGTCACTGCCCGACGCCCTGCCGGGTTACAAGTCGGATAACAATATCCTGGGCACCGCACTGGCGCTGCAGACTGAACACCCCGACGTGACCGTTACGCTGGTCTCCAAGGATATCAATCTCCGCATCAAGGCCGCGGTACTGGGCATTTATGCGGAAGACTATTTCAACGACCAGGTGCTGGAAGACGTCAATCTGCTGTTCTCCGGCACCAGCGAGCTGCCGGTGGAATTCTGGCAGGAACACGGCGATACGCTCGAATCCTGGCAGAAAGACGGGCGCAATTACTACCGTGTCAGCGGGCCGCTGGTTGAATCCTGGAACTGCAATGAATGTGTTTACCTGCCGGAAGAACACGGCTTCGAGGCTCTGGTACGTGAGGTCGACGGTACTTCCGCCGTGCTGGAAACAGCGGTCGACTACCGGGGTTCAAGACACACCGTGTGGGGCATCAGCGCGCGCAACCGGGAACAGAATTTTGCGCTTAACCTGCTGATGGATCCGGATGTGGATTTCGTCAGTCTGGTCGGCACGGCGGGCACCGGCAAGACGCTGCTGGCACTGGCCGCCGGTCTCACACAGACACTGGAAGAAAACCGCTACAAGGAAATCATCATGACGCGCGTCACGGTTCCGGTGGGCGAAGACATCGGTTTCCTGCCGGGCACAGAGGAAGAAAAGATGACGCCCTGGATGGGGGCACTAATGGATAACCTGGAAGTCCTGACACGCTCCGACGTCGGTGGTGACTGGGGCCGCGCAGCAACCAATGACCTGCTTACCAACCGTATCAAGATCCGTTCCATGAATTTTATGCGCGGCCGTACCTTTCTTAACAAGTACCTGATCCTGGACGAAGCACAGAACCTCTCACCCAAGCAAATGAAAACCCTGGTGACGCGTGCAGGACCGGGCACCAAGGTGATTTGCCTGGGCAACGTTGCACAGATCGATACCCCCTATATTACGGAGACCAGTTCAGGCCTGACCTATGTCGTCGACCGTTTCCAGAACTGGGCACACAGTGGCCACATCATGCTGACACGCGGCGAACGTTCGCGGCTGGCAGACTATGCGTCAGATATGCTATGAGCGCTGATAATTCCCGATCAGGCTAAACGGTTTTTTCAGCAGGTCCCGAATGCACGGGATCTTCCAGCGCCGGCAATTGCTGCCGTGCACTTGGCCAGGCCCTGATCACCGCCTGCACCAGCGTCGCCAGCGGGATGGCGAAGAACACACCCCAGAAGCCCCACAGCCCGCCAAATACCAGTACGGCAATAATGATAGCCACGGGGTGCAGGTTCACCACCTCGGAGAACAGCAGTGGCACCAGCACATTGCCGTCCAGCGCCTGGATCACGCCGTAGGCAAACAGGATATAGCCGAATTCTGCACTCCAGCCCCACTGAAAAAAGGCAATCGCGGCAATCGGCAGGGTAACAACAGCAGCCCCGATATAGGGGATTATCACTGACAAACCCACCAGCGTAGCCAACAGCACAGAGTACTGCAGCCCCATGGAAAAGAAAGTGATATAAGACACGGTACCGACAATCATGATCTCCCAGATTTTACCGCGCACGTAGTTGGCAATCTGGGAATTCACTTCTTGCCACACGCGTGTTGTCAATGCCCGGTCACGCGGCAAATGGGCCTTCAACCAGCCGATGATACGGTTCTTGTCCTTGAGGAGGAAAAACACCAGAACCGGCACCAGGATGAGGTAAACCAGCAGGGTTATCACACCAACGACGGACGCCACCGAAATAGTAACTGCGCTCTGCCCGAGCTTGCCTAACTCGGAGCGGATAGCGTAGATCAGATCCTGCACCTGTGTCTGGCTGATCAGGTCGGGATAGCGCTCCGGCAAACGCATAATGGCTTCCTGCCCCGCACCGACAATATTGGGCAGCTGTTGTACCAGCTGGGTGACCTGGTAGGAAAGACGCGGCAGCAAGCCCAGCATGGAAAACAGCAGGAACACCATAAACAGGGTAAACACCAGGATGACAGCACCAAACCGCGGCACGCCGCGTTGCTGCAATTCGGTAACAATGCCTTCCAGCAGATAGGACAGAACCAGTGCTGCCAGTACCGGCGCCAGCATCTGCCCCATGGTTAGCACCACCACGAAACCTGACAGCAACACCAGCGCCAGTATCACGGTCTGGGGATCGGATGAAAAACGGCGGAACCACTGCCGTACGACCTCCATTAGTCTTTGCCACCTTCTTTCAGCTGCCGGTACTGATCGGTAAACACCCGCTCCAGTTCGTCAATCACATCGCTTGCCTCTCGCCCCTGCATAATGTGCTGCGTGACAAGATCAGAAGTCGCTCCCAGCATTTTGGATTTATCCAGCATGAAATAGGTCTTGGAGAGGCGTTTTACGGCAGCAACAACACGTTCCTCTGCCGGACGTGGTACGGGTTCGGGTTCAGGGACCTCGGTACGGGTGGCGGGTAGCGGTGCTGATGCCGTCACCCGGGTACCCGAGCGGCTCAGCAGGAACTCGGCAAAGCTGGCGGCAGCGTCACGATCGGTGGGTGACAACCTTTCAAATATGTCGAGTATTCTTTCCTGCTGTCGCTGATCCATACCGCGTGTTATACAACTTCGGGATGCGATTTGCAGTAACCTCGTGCGAACTCGAGCAACTCATCCATAGCGCGATGACGGAACTTCTGTTTCTGGTGGACAAAGGAGAACGGTCTGTCCAGCGAGGGTTCCAGTGTCAACACCACGAGCGTACCAAGCTTCAGTTCTTTCTGGACTGTCGCGAATGAAACAATCGAAACACCCATACCCGCCTCAACCGCACCCTTGATCGATTCCGGACTACCCAGCTCCATGGAGAGGTGTATCTGACTCTCGTGGATACCCATTTCATTCATGTAGTCCTCAATGACTTCCCGGGTACCGGAACCCTCTTCACGACAAATGTAGGGGTATTCGAGCAGAGCCTCCAGCCTCACCGATTCGTTTTCCGCCAGTGGGTGCTGGGGTGATACCACGGCAACCAGCTGATCTATGCGGCAAACATCCACTACCAGGTTCTTGTTCATAACCGGCGACTCGACAACACCCAGGTCGATCACATTGTTTTCCACCATGTGAACGATGCCGTCGGAGTTTGACACCTTGAGCTGCACATTGACGTCGGGGTACTTTTTCTTGAAGTCACCCAGCAGGGCCGGCAGCATGTACTCGGCAATCGTTGTACTCGCGCCGATCATAAGCACACCGCTGACGTCGCCAGTCATTTCCCGAATCGCGTTGTCCATTTCCGAATACAGATCGAAAATACGGTGCGCGTATTCGTATACACGCTTGCCCGCTTCGGTAAGGCTGATGCGGTTATGCGTACGGTCGAAAAGACGTGTATTAAACTGCTCTTCGAGCTGACGCACCTGGAAGGTGACCGCTGGCTGGGTCATATGCAGCGCTTCCGCCGCCTTGGTAAAACTCAACAGACGTGCAACGGTATGGAAAACCTGCAATCTCCGATCTGCCATGATGACGAACCCTTGTTTGTGCAAAGAGCGCCGAACAGCACCCCTCGAGATTTTTTAGAGCCAATAAAAATATTTAATCAGGGCGGAAACAATACAGGACTCTTCAGTCTTTTGCATGCATTTTACCCCTCCCAAAAGGGGTAAGCATCACAAAAAAGGCCAGGCGTTTACACGCCTGGCCCGGTATAGCCGGTGTCGGCTTTAGCCGCGGGAACCAGTCTACATACTGAACTGCGCCATCAATGACTGCTGCTCTGCCGCCAGGCGCGCCAGCTCCTCGCTGGCCTCGGCGGTCTGTTGCGCACCATCCACAGAACGGTCCATCACTTCACGGATGTTATTCATATTGGTCTGCATTTCCGCCGCCACGGCGCTCTGCTCCTCGGCCGCGCTGGCAATCATGGTATTCATGTCGTTGATGGCTGAAACCGAACCGGCGATGGCTGCCAGTGATTCCATTGCCTTCCCCACACTATCAGAACTCTCCTGCGCCTTGTTCTGCGCGCTTTCCATTACTTTCACAGATTTCCCTGCGCCGTCCTGGAGGCGTGTGATCATGTCCTGGATTTCCTGGGTGGACTGCTGGGTTCGGCTGGCAAGAGTACGCACTTCGTCGGCTACCACCGCAAAACCACGCCCCTGTTCGCCGGCGCGTGCAGCTTCGATTGCAGCATTCAACGCCAGCAGGTTGGTCTGTTCAGCAATACCACGTATCACGTCGAGTACTGAACCGATATTCTCGCTCTCCTTCTCCAGATTGCGTATAACCTGGGCTGCGGAATCCACCTCTGTTAACAGCGCGTCGATACCCCCAATGGCTTCTGTCGCCACCAGCGCACCACTCTTCGCTTCACTGTCTGCTGAATCCGCAGCACTGGATGCATCTGCGGCACTGCGTGCAACCTCCTGCACTGTGCTGGTCATCTCGTTCATCGCCGACACAATACTGTCAATTTCACTTTGCTGAGCCTGTATACCACGACTTGTTTCTTCGGTAACCGTCGACGTTTCTTCGGCCGCAGCTGCCAGCTGGGCAGTTGCCCCGCTGATCTGGCCAATCATATTCTTCAGGTTTGATGCCATTTGATTGAAGGCATCGATGATTTCACCAATCATGTCGTTGCTCTTTATCTGACACTCATGAGAGACATCGTTGCGACTGATGGCGTTGGCAATTTCTGAAATGCGTTTTAAACGTTTCAGCAGAATCACGTTCACCATCCAGTAATTGGCCAGGCCGATTCCGGCGCCTGCCAGCAGACAGCTGACGGTAAACCAGCCAGACATGCCCTCCTTCAATTCAACGAAGAAGCCGGCAAATAAAGGGAGTATACCTCCGACAAGCAGGCCAAAAGATACAGTACCAATCAACAGGTTACGCAATATACTCGGTTTCATATGGCTCTCGCTAAATCCTCGAACGTATTCTGGTTTTGCGGGCAACGCTCAAATACCCGTCTGCTAAAGCGGCTGGGGAAGTACGAAATTTAACTTTCCATAGCACGCAAATCACCGGACATGCTTTCAAGCTCACTGACCATTGATGACAGGCCATCGCCTTCCAGCTGCAAGCGGCGCTGTTGCGCCGACGTGACTATACGCTGGCCCAGCTTGTCGACCACTTCGTGCTGCCGGGTCGAGAGCACATCAATATGCTTGTTGATGTCGCCGATTGTCGAGATTTCACCGGAAATTTCAGCCAGTGAAACACACGCCGTTTCAATCAGTTCCTCACATACCTTGGCCTGGTTATCACCCTGCACTACCACATCGACCACTTCGCGTGCGCCGTTTTGTACACGCTCGATCATTTCCTGGATTTCCTGGGTAGATTGCTGGGTGCGTCCGGCCAGATTGCGGACCTCATCCGCTACCACTGCAAATCCCCGCCCCTGCTCACCGGCTCTCGCTGCCTCAATGGCCGCATTCAGAGCCAGCATATTGGTTTGTTCCGCCACCCCTCGAATAACAACCAGAACGTTGTCGATACCTTCGATATGACTATCCAGCTGCTGCATGGCCTGGCGCGCGCTGCTCAGTTCAGCGCTAAGCGTATCCATTGAACCCAGCGCCTCGGTCATGGCCAGCTTGCCTTCATCGGCGCCTTTATTGGCCTGCAAAGAGGCTTCTGCTGCCTGCGCCGAACTCTTCGCCACTTCCTCGACCGAATCTGTCAGTTCGGCAACCGCACCATCAAAGGACTCGGCATCGGTTTGTGCCTGCTGCTGTGCACCTGAGGTATGATCCGACAACCCCTGTGCCAGCTCGGTTACCCGGCCTGACAGGGTTGCCATGTGGCTACAGCGAGCTTGCAGGGTTTCGGCCATGGAATTGAAAGCCTCAGCCAGACCGGGAGGTACGGTTGCTGTTTCCTGCGCGATGCGCACTGAGAAATCACCGGTAGCAAGCTGCTGCAGTTGCGACTGGAACGCCGACTGCCAGGTACCCGGGTTGCGTTTGCGTTGAATAAACCAACTGGCTCCGTAACCCGCCAGCAGGCCAGCAGATAGGACAAGTATCAGGGATTCGGTGTAAATGGCCAGATATGCGAGCGCTGCCATCAGACTGGTGCCGACAACTACGACCGCTATTGTCTTGGCGCGCCTTGCCTTGTTATCCACCAGCGTTTGATTTGTGCCCATAACTCCCTCGGTCGACCAGTATCCTTTTAGTACAACTTCCCCTATCGGCCGTATCGGGTACTGCTTTACCTGGAATACAGGCATCGAGGGCAACTTTTGCGAAGTTCAAAAAAAACCCCCGCTTGGCGGGGGTTTCATCGCAGTATTTAGCCGATCGGCCTGATTATTTGCCGCTGGAAACCGATTCCATGGCAGCACCTACCGCCTTGGGGCTGGGCATAATGTTCATGAAGCTGTTCTGGCCCATCATCTTCAGATCGGGGTGGTGCAGCGCCATGCGGAAGCGCATATGGAGGGCTACGATTTTGTTGCCATCCACCAGAATTTCCACCGGGAGATACGCAGTGCTCCTGGGGTCGTCAAAGTCCACATTACTCATGATCCAGCTATCGTCCATGTTTTTATCAGTGTTCTTATCCCCGCTCCTGCGCTGCACGCCAAATACGCTGACGTCATTCCCCAGGTCCAGCCGGTAGACCTTGGTCACACCGCCGATACCTGCCGCCAGGTTCTTCTCCAGCGCAGCGACGGCATCCTTGTGGCTGTCATACTCGGCCAGCTGGTAGACATCATCGAAGTATTCCATACCAAAGGCGTAGTGGTACTTGCGCAGCTTGCGTGCTGTCAGGCCCTTTTTGGAACCAAAGGTTTCCTGTGCGCCGACTGCCTGCTTCAGCGCCTCACTGACACCGTGCAGGCTGGTCTTGAGACGATAACCATTGGCGATATAGGTCGGGTTTGCGTACGACACCTGGATTGCGTCGCCCGACTGGGTTACCGCCACCCGCCAGGGTGCCGCGAAACCACCGTACTTGGACATGCCTGCAGCTTTTCTCAGCTCATCGTTGGTGACAATTATGACCTGCGCCTTCTCAACAAAGGTATCTGAATAGGGACTGTACTCGCCGACGATTTCAAAGCCGGCAGCGGTAAGCGCATCCTTGGTTTCCCGAACCTTGGCATCAAAATCACCCGGCCCTTGCGAACCCATCACAAACGGCTTGAAGCGCTCATCTGCCTGCACGCTCCCTGCCCAGGGAAGCAACATCAGTCCCGTCAGCATAAATGCAGAGATTATTCGTTTCATTGTGGTCATTTCTTCTCTCCTCACCGCTCTGGTTATGGTCGCACCGGATTCTAAACAGGTATTTTTAAAAATACGACCGCTTATAAGGAACAAAAAAAAGGGTCACACAAACGCGACCCTTTTCCGGTTAGTTACCTGGGCTACCCAGGCTGCCAGCCAATCAGAAGTTCCAGGACAGAGCTGCTTCTATGGCATTCTGGTACATGTCATTCTTGGCGCCGAAGCTGAAACCGGTAAACGGCCCGCTACCGGTATAGGTATTTTCTACATCATTCCTGAAAGCATGCATGTAGGTCATGGAGAAATCCATGTCCTGGTTTATCAGGTAGGAAAAGCCTACGGTGGCGTGTTTCTCTACGACTGCCGGGGCCAGTACGTTAAACAGGGCCTCGGTATCATCGTAAGGCACCTCGGCGTAGTTGAAGCCGGCACGGAAAGTCCACGTGGGGCTGTAGGCATAATTGACGCCGATCTTGTAGACCCAGACATCATCCCAGCCAAAACCCCAGCCATCGTTGGTGCCGAGTGGGTTGGATATCTGTGTGGGATCACCAGTAAGAGCACCGACAAACGCGCCGAAAAATTCGTTTGCAGTCGGCCCCTTGTTGGATATCGCATTCACATCATCATACATAATGCGGGATACGTCTGCTGCGACGGTCAGATTGGGCGTGAAATGAACCGCGATACCACCACCGAACATGGCCGGGATATCGAAATCACCCTGCTCTGCGAACAGGCCTGCATAGTCGTCAAATTCTTCCATGTAAATCTTGGAACGACCCATGAGACCAAAGGAGAACATACCCATGCGTCCCTGGTAACCGATCTGCCCACCAAAACCCCAGGCATCGTCATTGCCGTTATTGGTTACATTACCCGCATCACTGGAGAATCCCTGGAACAACCCGAGACCATAGGCACGGAACGACTGGTAACCGATCACCGGCCCAACCCCGATCGAGTGATTGGGTGTAATCTTGTAGGCGAGTGTCGGGGAAATCAGCACCTGCGCGAGATTCACGCCCAGCGTCGGAGTGTTATTGGGGTTTGTATACAAAAACTGCAGGTTTGGATCCATTACTGCAGCTGGAACACCGAAACCATTGGGCGGGGGTATTTCAAGCAAACCCGCAAAACCCGAGGGTCCGGGCTGGAAAGTTGAACTGGAAGTGTCGCCAATGACGGGTGCGAACGCATCGGTGTAGATATTGCCACCGCCAGGGGTGAAAGCAGCCTGTGAATCACCGTAGCGGGTATTCATACCGCCGTTGGCGGCAACCGACATACCCAGTGTAAAATTACTGCCCCAGCTCTTGGTAATACCGAAGCTCGGAATAAAGAACGCGCTGGAGCGGCTCTTTTCGTTCGAGTCTGCACCCTGCCGCGGGCCCGCTCCACCCAGATCCGGAACAAACATGCCTGTGGCATCCACCTGTCCCTTGCGCTTGGGTTTAAAAATCTCAACGCCGGCTGTAACGCTGTCGCCCACTTCCGCTATCGAAGCGGGGTTAATCGCAGCTGCCATAGGATCCTGTCCGTAGGCGATACCCGCGCCACCCATGCCGCGGTTTTTTGCACCAGCACCGATCTTGAAATACCCGTTGGTTGCCTGCGCCAATGGTGACGCCAGAAGAGCCGCTACAGCGGCCGCGTTTATCGCACGTTTCAGGATGCCTTTCATAAGTCCGTTCCTCATAGCCATTAATTAGGCGGTATCCATCTTATTGTTGTGTTTTTACCACATTCCCGCGGGGCGTTAACAACAAAGATGTAATAAAACAATTCAGGTTGTCAATCACTTAAAACGCAAAAAGCAAGAAATATACCCAGCCCGATATATCAGCATTTACTAATGCTTACGCGTGATTCATTACCAAGGATCTCTAGCGTCTAAACGATGGTTTTACTTGAACTGGCGGTGTTTGTGGGGATATGCTCAGGAGCCGCAGCGGCAACACAACACTTAAATATTAAGGAGTCGCGGATGCGTCAATCAAAAGTCAAGTTAATGTCACTGCGCCTGTTGAGCGCCGGATTCCTGACCGCCTGCACTTCCGCCAGCATGGCATCCGGTTTTGCGTTGATCGAGCAAAGCGCCAGTCAAATGGGTAACGCATTTGCAGGTGGATCGGCCGTAGCTAACGACGCGTCGACCATATACTTTAACCCCGCCGGTATGACCCGCTTGCATACCCAGGTAGTTGCCGGTGCACACCTGGTAATGACATCGGCCAAATTCGACGGTAACGCGACTGACCCCGCCGGTTTCCCGGTCAGCGGAGGCAATGGAGGCGATGCCGGTGCTAACGGAATCGTACCCAACCTGTATTTTTCCACACCACTCGGCGACGGCCTGTTCGCCGGGATCGGTATCAACGTGCCATTTGGTCTATCCACCGAATACGACGACGGCTGGAAGGGGCGTTACCAGGCCATTGAATCCGAGCTCACGACGGTCAACATCAACCCTTCAATGGCCTACAAGGTAAACAACCAGTTTTCCCTCGGGGTTGGTATCAGCCTGCAGTACGTCGACGCCAAGCTCACCCAGAATCTTGATCAGGGCAGCCTGTGCGTCCCCACCCAGGCCGCGCTGCAGGCTCGCGGTGTGCCTGGAGCTGATCCGGCAAATTGCGCCGGGCTTGTGCCCCAGGGCAGTGACGGATTCGGCAAAGTCGAGGGCGACAACTGGGCCGGGGGTTATAACCTTGGGATTCTGTACGAACCTACCAGCAGCACGCGGGTTGGCCTGTCTTACCGGTCCAAGGTGAATCAACAGCTAACCGGCAAGGGCAGGTTCAACAATATACTCCCGCAGTTCTCCAGTTTCGGCATTTTTGTGAAATCCGATATCACCGCTGATCTCGACCTGCCGCAATCCGCGTCCCTGAGTGTCTATCACGATCTCAGCAGCCGGTGGTCGGTCATGGCCGATGCCACCTGGACCGGCTGGGATAACTTCGATGAGCTGAGGATTGAGTACGACTCGTTCCAGCCGGATACCGTTATCGATGAAAACTGGGACGACGTCTGGCGCTATTCGCTGGGTGTGGATTTCCGCTATAACAGCGCCTGGACATTCCGTGTCGGCACCGCCTTTGACGAAACCCCGATTCCGGATGCAGAACATCGCACTGCACGCATCCCCGGTGAGGACCGGATCTGGGCATCAATCGGCGTTGGCTACCAGGTCACACCGAGCATTGGTATCGATGTTGGCTACTCTCACCTGTTCATTGACGACCCCAAGATCAACGATGGTCGCCCGACGACTGGCACCATTACAGGAGAATACGATGCAGACGTCGATATTGTCAGCGCCCAGGTGGTGTGGGATATCTAGCTCGCCGTAACAGGAAAATTCAGGCTAACAAAAAAGGCCGGCGGGAATACCCCACCGGCCTTTTTTCAGAAATCAGCGACGGCTCAGGATTTCTTGATCAGAAATTCGTACTTGCCACCGGCTTCTTTGGATTCCAGCAACTCGTTACCGGTCTGCTTGGCAAAGGCCTCAAAGTCCTTAACAGAACCGGGGTCAGTCGCGATGATGCGCAGCACCTGGCCACTATTGATCGTACCCAGAGCTTTTTTGGCCCGCAAAATCGGCAGTGGGCAGTTCAGTCCTGATGCGTCCAGTTCTTCGTCAAAATTCGCCATCGTAAAAAGCTCCTAAAACGTGTAAGTGTGATCAACCGTCAGCCGGTCCCGGAAATGAGGTCGCCTTTATAGGATAAGTGCTGTACAAACGCAAGCCCAAAGCCCTTGTATACCCCTATCGGACAAGGCTTTTCATTCCCGCCACAGCTTCAGTCCGGGCTGCCCCGGTCAGCCGGCAAGTCCGACAGTATCAGGCTTTTCAACAGGATATCCCTGCCTGTGCCAGCCCACAATTCCACCGTTCAGATTAATGGCCTGTTCCACGCCCTGCTGCTTCAACCAGGCACAGACATGCCCGGAACGCGCACCGGTACGGCAATACACCACGATTTTCTTCCGGCTGCGCCATGCTTCCAGCTGCAATGGAACCAGATGCATAGGCACTGCCTCGGCGCCGGCCAGCATGCCGTGAGCCATCTCAGCGGGGGTGCGTACATCCACCAGGAGATAATCTTCCTCGTTGGCAGCCACCATTTCTGCGAGTCTTTTCGAATCAATTTCCTGAATTCCCGACATATATCCACCGTATTAGTAAATGCTAATATTCTGTACGGGGAACCGCCCGATGTCAAGAGTGGTCGAACCAGCGGACAAATTACTAACGCCTGTGCAGGGGTAAAAAAGCCGGGCGAATGGTAGTCTCGAAGTATTGACTAGGGTATTCTCGTGACCACATGATTTTTCGCAGGTTCACATCGGCTGCTCTGTCAGTAGCGCTCGCATTTTCACCCTCTTTCGTCGCAAGCGAGGTCGCCGGTAACGATTTACCGGATTTCGGCGATTCCAGCGGCTCGCTCATTTCCCCCGCTCAGGAAATGGCGCTGGGAGAAGCCTTTATGCGCAGCGTGCGTGCGCAAACCACGCTGGTGACAGATCCGGAAATCAACGACTACATCGACCGGCTCGGCCACCGTCTGGTCGCCAGCAGCGATGCACCCAACTACCCATTCACCTTTTTCGTTGTCAATAATTCTGCAGTCAACGCATTTGCGGGACCGGGCGGCTATATCGGAATACATACCGGACTGATTCTCACGGCCCGTAACGAATCCGAACTGGCCGGCGTTATGGCTCACGAAATCGCGCACGTAACCCAACGCCACCTGTTGCGCGCCTATGAAAGCGCCAACCAGATGAGTCTGCCAACAGCTGCGGGCATGATTGCAGCCATTCTGCTGGGCGTAGCCACTGGTAATACCGAAGCCGGCATCGCCGGTGTTACAGCGGTCCAGGCCGGCAATATCCAGCGCCAGCTGAATTTTACGCGTGCCAATGAAAAAGAAGCTGACCGTATAGGCATCCAGACGCTGGCCCGCTCCGGCATTGATCCCTATGGCATGCCCAGTTTTTTTGAACGGCTGCATCAGTCCACCCGCCTGTACGGGAACAACGTACCGGAATTCCTCAGCACCCACCCCGTCACCACCAACCGTATTGCTGAATCTATGTCTCGCGCCGAAAAATACGGCCGCGGCAAGGAACGTGACACGCTGGGATTTCAGCTGACTCGCACCCGTTTGGAAGTCATGGAGTCGGATAAACCGCAGGAAACTCTCAAGCAGTACCAGTCGCGGGCAAAGAAGCAGTCGTCCGGTCCAGCTGAAAAATACGGGGTGGCGCTGGCGAACTGGCGAACAGGTGCCAACGACAAGGCTGAAAAACAGTTACAGGCGTTAATGAAAGATGACCCTGACAGGGTGTTATACAGGACCACGATGGCCCAGATGCTGATGGACGGCGGACAGACACACGAAGCCCTGCAGCTCTACAAGGACACGCTGAGCCTCTACCCGGGCAATCTCAACGTCGGCCAGTATTATGTTGCAGCACTGATCGAGGCCGGCAAGGCCAGCCAGGCGCGCGACCATGTAATGAAAATGCTGCGTGACAAACAGGCCCGCACCGCGCCAATCTACGAATTGTGGGCCAAGGCAGCCAGCGTCAGTGGCCCCGCCTGGGAGACCAATGTTGCTTCTGCAGAGGTCTACTATCTGTATGGTAACCTCCGCTTCGCCACTGACCAGCTGCAGCAGGCGCTCGATCACAAGGGGCTAAGTGACTACGATCAGGCCCGAATCCGGGCCCGTTTACAGGAATTTAAACAGCTCATGGCGGCGCGCGAACAGAAATAAAGCCTGCTTACGGGAATAAATGCAGGGCCGGGCCCGTCCCGTGTAAATCATTTGCAATTTGGTTAATGAATCGTTCGCAGGCAGCAATTTTAAAGAGTGCTTATATTCGCTTCTGGCGTGACGCAGGCACAAAGCAAAAATTGACTTTGACTCAAAGGAATCAGGGAACTATATTAGCAACCTACACATGCACCTATTTTCAAATTGCGGCGTTCGTTACCACTTCGCAGACTATTGCCAGGCAGCTGGCACAACCACCTCGAAAGCGCACTTAAGGAGGAAAAGATGCGGACACATCCCGGCATCATGAAAACTGCAAGTTCTGTGCTGGTACTGGCTGGCAGTATTATTCTGCCATCGGTCCCGAGCCTGAGCCTGGCAGCAGACACATCGGTTGTAGATCAAGGCAAGGCCATCTCTTTTGACCGTAAAAAAGGCAATTGCCTGGCCTGCCACCAGATCGAGGGCGGCCAACTGGCAGGCAATATAGGTCCCCCACTGGTCGCCATGCAGGCCCGCTTTCCCGACAAGGCCAAGCTGCGTGCACAGATATGGGATTCGACCAAGATAAACTCGAACAGCATCATGCCGCCCTTCGGTCGACAGCAGATTCTGAGCGAGAGTGATATTGACAAGATTGTGGAGTTTATCTACACGCTGTGAACCAGCTGTAGAGCAACGAGGAGATAGAACTAGTGATCAACATGAAACGCAGAACCTTTCTGAAAGGGTCCGTGGCTGCCGGAGCCGTTAGCGCCGCCGTCGGTGCCGGGCTGTTAACACCCCGGATGGTACTGGCCGCCTGGCCAACGGCCGCCTTCGAAGCTAAATCTGTAGACGCCGCGCTGGACGCCATGTCTGGTTCCCACGCACTGGAAGGTTCCGACAAGATTTCCATCCGTGCGCCGGATATCGCTGAAAATGGTGCGGTAGTGCCGGTCTCGGTAACTTCGACCATCGATGGGGCCGAGTCCATCAGTATTCTGGCCGAAAAGAACGCCGCCCCGCTGACCGCCTCTTTTATTTTGGGCGCGGGCGCAGAAGGTTTTGTCTCCACCCGAATCAAGATGGGCAAGACTTCCAGCATTATTGCGGTAGTGAAGGCTGGCGGAAAATTGTACAGCACAGGTAAGGAAGTCAAAGTCACCATCGGCGGCTGCGGCGGCTAACCAGTTTTAGAGGATATAGCAAAATGTCATCGATCAAAGTTCGAGCAAAATCAGAGGGCGGCGTGACCACGGTCAAGGCCCTCGTCAAACACCCGATGGAAACCGGGCTACGCAAGGACAAGAAAACAGGCAAGCTGATTCCTGCCCATTTCATCCAGGAGGTCACCTGCGAACACAATGGCAATGCGGTAATGACCGCCTTGTGGGGTCCGGCCGTGTCCAAAAACCCTTACCTGTCCTTCAAGTTCAAGGGCGCCAATGCCGGCGACACCCTGAAAGTTAGCTGGGTGGACAACAAGGGCGAAAAAGATTCAGCGGAAACCCAGGTCAGCTAGATGCGACCCGCTTGGCGAACAATCAAAACCGGAGGTGGAGAACCTTATGAATAAACTGTTAGTCATCGCTGCGACTCTGGGTCTGATGGGCACTGCATCCGTTGCAGTTCAGGCCAACCCCCAGCAGGACCTGAAAGAGTTTCGCGCTTATTTCGCAGATCGTTTCCCCGATGTACCTTTCAATGAGTACATAAATGGCGTCTATGCAATCGACCAGGCTTCCCGTGAACAGTGGGAATCTATCGAGGAGTTTCCGCCCTATGAACTGAACGTCGACAAGGGCAAGAAACTGTTTAATACACCGTTCAAGAATGGCAAGACCTACGCCAGTTGTTTCCGCAACGGCGGTGTCGGCGTTAAACAGGACTTCCCCTACTACGACAGCGCTACTGGCAAGGTCATTACACTGGAAAGTGAAATCAATGCCTGCCGTAGCAAAAACGGTGAAAAACCGCTGGGATGGCAAAAAGGCGACATCGCCGACATATCAGCGTACATGGCCTATACCTCGCGCGGCAACAAGATAAACGTCTCCGTACCCGCCGATGAAGGCGCACAGGCCGCCTATGAGCGTGGCAAGGCGCATTTCTATAGCAAACGCGGCCAGCTGAACATGTCCTGTGCCGACTGCCACCAGTGGAATGGCGGCAACCGGGTACGTGCCGATCTGCTTAGCCCTGCCCTGGGACACACCAGTCACTTCCCGGTGTATCGCTCCAAATGGGGTGGCCTGGGTACCCTGCATCGCCGTTATGGAGGCTGTAACAAGCAGGTGCGGTCAAAACCGTACAAGCCTCAAAGTGACGAATACAGGGCCCTTGAGTACTTCCACACTTACATGAGCAATGGCCTGGTTATGAATGGCCCGGGTGCCCGCAAATAGTTATCTACGCCCGATAAAAGCCCGGTCAAATGGCCGGGCTTTTTTGATTGCGTTGCAGGAATAATCCTTACATATTCTCGTCTCTCCATGCAACAACGCAGAAATCAGTTACCAGCAAGGATCGTCACATGAATATTAGCCGTCGTGAGTTTCTTCAAATGCTTGCCGTGGCAAGCGCCTCCGGTATTTCTCTCAGTGCCTGTGACAACGATAGCGCCAGCCGGCCGGCAGCGGGGATAAAACCCTCTGCAAAGCCTGCCAGCCCGTACGAACTGGCTCCGTTCGGGAATGTATCCGTCATGCACTACACCGACTGTCACGCCCAACTGACGCCCATCTATTTCCGCGAGCCCAGTATCAACCTGGGTATTGGTTCGATGCGGGGAAATCCGCCGCATCTGGTCGGTAACAGCTTTCTTGCCCATTATGGCATCCAGCCCGACAGCCGCGAGGCGCACGCCTTCACCTACCTGAACTTCGTGGAAGCAGCGAAGCAATTCGGCAAGGTCGGCGGTTTTGCACACCTCTCCACACTGGTGAAAAATGTCCGCGCCCAGCGCCCCGGCGCCCTGCTACTGGACGGCGGTGACACCTGGCAGGGGTCCGGTACTTCCTACTGGACGAATGCCCAGGATATGGTCGACGCGCAGAAACTGTTGGGGGTCGATGTAATGACCTCCCACTGGGAAATGACCTTTGGCGCCGAGCGCGTCACCGAGATTATCGAAAACGATTTCAAGGGGCACATCGATTTCGTTGCACAGAACATCGTGGACAACGAATGGAACGAACCGGTCTTCAAACCTTATGTTATAAAAGAGATCAACGGTGTCCCCACCGCTATCATCGGTCAGGCGTTCCCCTACACGCCCATTGCCAATCCGCGCTATATGGTACCGGACTGGAGCTTCGGCATCCGTGAGGATCGCATGCAGAAAATGGTCGATGAAGCGCGTGCAAAGGGGGCACAGGTCGTTGTAATGCTGTCGCACAATGGCATGGATGTTGACCTGAAAATGGCTTCACGCGTCACCGGCATCGACGCCATTATGGGCGGTCATACCCATGACGCCATACCACGCCCGGTTGAAGTTAAAAACGCTGGTGGCATTACCCTGGTCACCAATGCCGGCTCCAACAGCAAGTTCCTCGGCGTACTCGATTTTGACGTCAAGGACGGCAAGGTCCGCGATTATCGCTATCATCTGCTGCCGGTCTTCTCCAACCTGCTGGAAGCGGATGCCGAAATGGCCGCCTATATCGAAAAAGTCCGTGCACCGTACCAGGACCAGCTGTCTGAAGAACTGGCTGTCACCGACGAACTGCTGTATCGCCGCGGGAATTTCAACGGCACATTCGACCAGCTTATCTGCGATGCGCTGATGGATGTGCAGGGTGCACAGATTTCCTTGTCCCCAGGCTTCCGCTGGGGTGTCAGTGTTTTGCCAGGCGAAAAGATTACCTTCGAGCACGTCATGACCCAGACCGCCATCACCTATCCGACGGTGACGCTCAACAACATGAGTGGCACCCGTATCAAGGAAATACTGGAAGATGTAGCAGACAACCTGTTCAACCAGGACCCCTACTACCAGCAGGGCGGAGACATGGTACGCACCGGTGGCCTGAAATACAGCATTGACCCGAGTGCCAGTATTGGCTCCCGCATCAGCGATATGGAAGTTGACGGGAAACCGGTCGACCCCAATACCGAATACCCGGTTGCCGGCTGGGCCAGCGTCGCCCAGCCACTGGAAGGACGCCCGGTGTGGGACGTGGTTGCAGAATACCTGCGCGACAAGAAAACCATCGGGCATATCGAACTGAACGAGCCGTTGATCAAGGGTGCCAGTAGTAATCCGGGTTTTTCGGCAACCACCTAGCACACACCCAACTTAACAAAAAAAGCCGGATATTCAATCCGGCTTTTTTGTTAAGTGATTGGTGGGTCGTGTAGGATTCGAACCTACGACCAATTGGTTAAAAGCCAACTGCTCTACCAACTGAGCTAACGACCCGGAAGAAAGGCGGGCATGATACCGAACCCGCCGCAAATGACAAGTCTTTGACAGCCCCGGTGGGTTACACCGCCTCCAGCCGCCGCAGCGACTTCGGCAGCAGGTGCAAATCAACCAGAGCCGTAATCAGTGCCGCTGTAAAGCTCGCATCAGCCTCATATACCATCTTGTAGTACTGTACTTTCATCGTCAGTGCGCTGCCCAGCACAATACCGCCGAAGGCAATAAAAGAACCCAGTGCAAGGGTCGAGATACCTGTAATACCTTGCCCAATGGTACAACCAAGGGCAAGTACACCGCCAAAGCCCATAAGCGTCGCACCAATCAGATGATTGAATAAATCCCTGAGCGAGGCAAACCATTCAATCCGGAAACTGCGGCTTACAACTGACCACAGCAGTGACCCGAGTACCACGCCGAAAATCGCAATCACACCAAAAGTCAGGTAGGCCTGTTGGAAACCGGCAGCCGTATATCCTGCCATCTGCCCCATCGGATTAATAAAGGTGAAAGACTGCGGCGCCAGCGGACGCGTGTCCGCCGGTTTGCCTGCATCGGACTCTGCGAGGAAGTCCCACTGTTGAGCATAGGCCTGCAGACTGTATTGCTCCCCGTCAATGTCGATAACGGCGTTGCTGGTGACATACCAGGCCGCCAGCACCGCGAGCCCGACGACCAGGCCACCGAGAATATTGTCGAAGCTGCCGCGCAAATCCCTCGAGCTGAAAACGATAACCAGCAGCACTAACCCGAGAATGCCACCGATAACCATGCGCGCCTGTACTGCATTTTCGCTGCCGGCTACCAGCGTGCCCAGGTCCTGACCGGCTCCCAGGTCAACCGCCAGGGGACGAATCCAGTCGTAGAAAAGTACGGTAAACAGGGTCTGATCGCTTCCCGGGAACGGGTTGATCATGTAATAGGCAATCACAGCAATTAGCAGAAAAACCAGAACCGACTTGAGATTGCCGCCACCAATGCGAACCAGGCACTTATTGCCGCAACCGCTTGCCAGCGTCATGCCGATACCGAACAGGATTCCGCCCAACAGGTTTTCAGCCCAGATCAGCTGACCACTCCGGTAAGGCGGAAATGCTGCTCCGGCATCAACCAACCCGGCAGGCTCAAGAAAGCTCACACCAAGCACTGCGACGGCGATTGCCAGCAGCCAGGCGCGGAAGCGACCGGTATCCCCGATATTGACCCAGTCGGAGACAGCACCCATGGTACAAAAATTGGTCTTGTTAACCACTACACCCAGAACCAGCGCGATACCGAAAACAGACCAGAGGAAAAATGCCTGAGCGGCGATAAAACTTTCAAACGTCATACTAGTACCTTTACCTATTTACTTCCGGTAGCGGGTCGGATCTTCAACCCCTGCCTCTGCGAATCCACGCAAGCGCAAACGGCAGGAATCACATGTCCCGCAGGCTCTTCCAACCTCGTCTGCTGCATAACAGGACAGGGTCTGCCCGTAGTCTACGCCCAGTCGAATACCGGTTCGAATGATTTCCGCTTTGCTCATTTCGATGAGCGGTGCGTTAACCCTGAAAGATCCACCCTCGACACCTGCTTGGGTGGCTAGTTGACAGAGACGCTGAAAAGCCTGGATATATTCCGGCCGACAATCAGGATAGCCGGAGTAATCCACAGCATTGACACCGATAAACAGATCCCAGGCCCCCAGCACCTCGGCCCAGCCCAGCGCAATGGACAGAAAAATTGTATTTCGGGCAGGCACATAGGTGACAGGTATACCTTCGACTGGATGCCGGGGGACATCGATAGCGGTATCCGTCAACGCCGAACCGCCAATCCGGGTAAGATCAAGGGGAATTGTTTTATGCTCAACCGCGCCCAGAGCCATTGCCACCTGTTGCGCGGCCGCCAGCTCGGCGTGATGTCGCTGACCGTAGTCCAGGCTCAGCGCGTAGCACTGATAACCTTTGTCCATGGCGATGGCCAGTACGGTGGCTGAGTCCAGCCCGCCGGACAACAGGACTACCGCTTTTCCAGGTTCAGCGTCCTGCTTCATCGCCCCAGAGAATTTTGTGCAACTGGAGCTGGAAACGTACCGGCAGACGATCTTCCAGTATCCATTCAGCCAGTTGGGCCCCTTCCTGCTGACCGAAAGCGGGTGAAAACAGCAATCCACAGCGTCCGGCCAAACGATATTCATCCACTATTGTGCGCGACCATTCGTAGTCGATACGGTCACATATAACAAACTTCACCTGGTCCCTTGGTACCAGGCACTCAAGGTTCGGGTAATGGTTTTTGTCCAATTCTCCAGACCCCGGAGTTTTCAGATCCATGACCTTTGTAACCCGGTTGTCCACGCGACTGATGTCCAGTGCACCACTGGTTTCCAGCGATACCTGGTAGCCGGCATCACACAGGTATTTGAGCAGCGTGAGACAGGCCGGCTGCGCCAGTGGCTCGCCCCCCGTAACTGTTACATGCCGTACCTGATAGCCCGATACCTTGTCCAGTATCGCGCCGATATCCATGTACTCGCCACCACGAAATGCATACTCGGTATCACAATACTGGCAGCGCAACGGACAGCCTGTCAGGCGCACAAACACCGTCGGCAAACCAACCGTGTTTGATTCACCCTGAAGGGAGAGAAATAATTCGGTAATTCTCAGACGCTCGGCGACAACCACCGGTGTCTGTTGTACGACAGATTCCATCGCCGCATTCTAGCACTGCACAACCGAACCCGGAAAACTGCCCTGGGCAACCACCGGTTAATTAGAGTGGCCCTCCCGTTTCATGCGATCCAGGCGCTCCTGTGCCAGGCGCGCCGTCGTAGTACCGGGATACCCCTTTACCACCTGGTTCAAAAGCTCCTGCGCCTTGGCCCAGTCCTTTAGCTCATACTGTATGTAGCCCATCTTCAGCTTGGCATCCGCCACCTTGGGACTATCAGGGTGGCTGCTCAGCACCTTGCCAAACTCATTAAGCGCCAACTGGAATTGTCGCGTTACATAGAACACTTCGCCCAGCCAGTACTGGGCGTTATCCGAATAGCTACTGCCGGGATATTTCTCCAGAAAGGCCTTGAACGCCGCCGAAGCCTCGTTATAGCGCCCCTCCTTTAGTTGTTCCAGCGCACGATCGTAATCCTTGCGTTGATCCGCAGGGTTCAGGGCAGCCGCTGCAGACGCTGTCCCGGCCGACAGCGCCGCGGCCCCCGTAGTAGCCTCAGGGGCAGGTGCTACAGGTGCCGGTACACCACCGCCATTACCCGCTGCCGGTTGCTGCACACCACCCGCTTCCAGGCGATGCAGACGCCGGTCGATATCAAGATACAGATCACGCTGACGCTTCTGCAGACTTTCCATGCTGTGCGTCTGCACTTCGATATCACCGCGCAGTTGCTGGACTTCATTCTGCAGATTCGATACCTGCTCCAGCAGACCGACCAGGCTGCGACTGTCCAGCTTGCGTTCGAGCTGCGTAATCCTGGTCTCGAGCTCTCCCTTGCTTACAGCCGACGCATTGGTGCCGACCGCCAGCAGGCAGATCAGCAGTGCTGGTCTAGTAACCCACATAGACCAGTTCCACACGACGGTTCATGCTCCAGGCCGATTCGTCGTGCCCTTCAACAGCAGGCTTCTCCTCACCAAAGCTCACCGTAGAAATCTGCTCCGGCGCCACACCCTGGAACTCCAGCATACGACGTACCGACTGCGCACGCTGATCACCCAGGCCAATGTTGTATTCGCGCGCACCGCGCTCGTCACCGTGGCCTTCAACGTTCACTTTGACTTCCTGATTTGCCGCCAGGAAAGCGGCATGCGCGGCCACGATTTCTCTGTCCTGCTCCGCCACATCACTGCTGTCGAACTCAAAATAAATAACACGCTGCGCCAGAGGACTGTTGGGATCATTGAGCGATTCGATACTCAGATCACCGTAAGCACCGACGCCTGACGTCGTCGCAGCGTCGTCAGCGGCAGCACCACTATGGTCTTCAACCGCAACATCACCTTCCTTACTGTCACCGGTTGAACTGCAACCCGCCAGCCATGCCAAAACCAGTGCAACTGCAAACGCCTGTATGAATTTCATGCTTTCACTCCTTGGTTAATATAATTTCTATATATTGCAAAGCCTGGTGGCTACGCTCTGCACTGAAACTGCTGTCTGTCACTCTATTTCCGTTTCGTAAAAGGCGACCAGACCGGCTCGCGCACATCACCTTTGCGCAAACTGAAACGCTGGCGAAAACGCCCGTCACTGGACACGGCAGCCAGTACACCCCGATGCCCGGTTTCCGTTGCATAGATAATCATACTGCCATTTGGCGCAAAGCTGGGGGATTCATCCAATCGCCCGTCACTCAGTATGCGCAACAGGCTGTTCTCCAGATCGAGAGCCGCAATCTGGTAACGCCCGCCTTCGCCGTGTACCAGCGCCAGGCTTTTCCCATCCGGAGAAATATCAGCGCTGGCGTTGTAGTTACCTTCAAAGGTGAGTCGTTGTGCACGTCCGCCCTGGA
>Ga0316187_10001063_pt1 | contig 23123 bp, 17 predicted proteins | sample CroRivburrow1_MG_FD_204927 | JGI IMG/M metagenome (GOLD analysis project Ga0316187, IMG submission 204927) | Coastal sediment microbial communities from Maine, United States - Cross River worm burrow 1 | ecosystem: Environmental > Aquatic > Marine > Coastal > Sediment | place: USA: Maine...
ATGCCTTTGAGGTTCTTGACCCCCATTGCCGCCCCGCCCCCCAGTCTTCCGAAATGGCGGTAGGTGTCGACGTTGATGCCGGCCATGGCGGATCCGCGCTCACCGGCCAGGCCGATACGCAGGATGCTGCGGTGCCCGGCGCCTCCGAACATGCGTCGCAGCAGTTTGCCGGTGGTTCCCACGTCCTTGCCCCACAGGTAATGGACGTCCTTCACCTCGAGATGTCTCGAACCGATGGAAAGGCAAACCGGCCGATCGGCCCTGCCGGTGACCACCAGAGCGTCCAGATCGGCGAACCGCAGGGCAAGGGCGCTTCTGCCGCCGGCATGGCTTTCGGCATATTGGTCGTGGTACGGCGACTTGAAAGCGCATACTGTCTTGCTCATCAACGGAAAGTACCCCGTGAGAGGGCCGATGGTAAAAATGATCGGCTGGCCTGGATCGTTCCAGGGATTTTCCATCTGCCCGTGGCGCTCAAAAAGCGCCGCCGCCAAGCCGCTGCCGCCCACGTGTACACTGCGTCCTTCGAGCCTCTCGACGGTGCCGCGGCCGGACGTCAGGTCCACGACGAGCACTCTGAAATCATCCCGGATCATAATGCCGCCTCCTTCGATTCCTGTTTCGAATCCGACGTGTCGGGAACAGTTGCCATTTCCAGGCAGTCGTGCGGGCAGAACGGAACGCAGCGGCCGCAATGGATACACACGAACGGCTCGCCCGTCGGATCGAGATAGATGGCGTCCACCGGACAGGCCGCATCGCAGGCGCCGCATCGAATGCACAGGCTTTTTTTCACCACCACGCCCCCACCCTTGCGCTGGGAATAGGCCCCCGTGGGACACACCGCAACGCAGGGCGCAGGATCGCAGGCGAGACAGGGTTTGGCTTCAAAACCGGTGGACAACCCACCCGAGGACAGGATACGAATGCCGGTCGTGTCCCAAGACAGGCGCTTGTGCACCAGCCGGGCACATGCCAAAGAACAGGCGTGGCAGCCGATACAGCGCTCCATTCTGGGGGTGGTCAATATCTTCATGAGGGTTCCCTGGATCGGGTTCGATGATGAGATTCAAATTGACCGGACAACCCTTAACCATAAGGCTTTGATTATCGTGTGTACGAGTGTGCCAAGAATGAACTTGTGTGTCAATACAGAGACCCTACTGCCGGGCCAAGACGCGATAAGGATTGTCAAGGCAAAACGCTAACCTGATGAACACGGTTTTACCGCGGGTTACGAGAGGTAGAAAATGTTTGACGGTACAAGATCAATGCTAAACCAGGTGCCTTTCAATTCGGCTTTCGCTATTCTGTGCATTCCCGGGCTGGGGAACATCGCTTTTGCTCACACCTTGTTCATCGGCCTTTAATTTTGCCCAGGCTAAATCATCCGCGTCGGCTTTGAGGCCGCTCTGCTGGATGTCGCGCCCGCCTTCAAAAACCAGTTCGGTCAAAAGGGCGAAATGACTGAGCCGAAGCCTTGCAGCCGGCGCATGCATGACAGGGTAAAGTGGTCGCTGTGAAACAGGTGGTCCAGCGGCCAACGCATGAACCAATAAGTCTGCATGAAAGGCGAAACACAGCAAAGCGATAAGGAACAGTCCCCACGTTGAGGGGTGCGATAGATCGAGGAACACCGATTCCAAAAATAGCAGAAGCAAAGAGATCACTAAAAGCTGCAGACGCGGAAAGTCCAGAGAACGCACCCACCAAGCTTCGTGGCGCCATAAAGGCAGCAGCGAGAGAATGGATAGAATGACTGTTGCAACCAGCAAAGTAGCAAACATCACGGCCAGCCTCGACGGAAATTGCCAAAAGCAAATTTACGTATCTAAAATCAAGGAGGACCCTGCTGCCGCCATCAACGACGATTACTTCGTAAATCCCCTTTTGGCGGGACAGAGCCCCGAGTGTCGTCGGTAGTGCCTTTTCCTCGATAAGGTGGGAATGATCACGGAAACCATATTCAATTTTTTCAGGGAAAAGCCGAAAGAAAAATATTATGTCAGGTTACGAAATCATGCTTCGGTAAGCAGGTTGGGCTCATGAGTGGCGGATAGATCCTCCTTGATCTGATCGTCCAATTGGGTGTCCGGAGAAACATCCACGGTTTTAGTCTCCCGCCCCTCATGACCTTGAACACGTAAACTAGGTGTTGCCGTTGTTTCAGACTGTGTCGCCCTGTCTTGCTCCAATCGAATGGTTTGAATTGGCTCCGGCATGTTAACCCCGGCTTCGTCTAAAGCCAATTTTACCTGTCGAATCGCTTCACCTCTTACCTTTGCAAAGTCGGCTTTCCGCTGGTCTATCCAGCCGAAAAAACGAACCAGCACGTTAAAGTCGCCGAGTTTCTCGACAATCATAAACGGAGCAGGTTCCGCCATCACGCATTCCATTTTCCGTAAGACACCGCATCCGCACTCCCGCACATCAACCAGATCCTCATTTACCCCTACGCCGACTTCGAAATCAAAGCGACGGCGTGGGTTGATGCTGTAATTGTAAATGAAGCTCTTGAAAACAGTTGCGTTCGGGATTCTCACATGGTTGCCTTCCAGTGTCATCAAAATCAACTCGCTGGGTGTAAGTCGAACCACCCGACCTTGGTGCGATTCAATCAGTACTAAGTCATTCAGATCGAACGGCCGCCGGATACTGAGCAGCAACCCTGCGAGGTAGTTTTCGACAATATCTTTAAAGGCAAAGCCAATAGCAAGCCCCACCACCCCCACAGTTCCGAGCACCGCACCGACCAGTGCCGTCAAGTCCAGTATGTCGAAGGCAAGCAGCACACCGAGCAAGAAAATCCCTTTACGCAGAAATTGGCGAACCAGATTCCGCAAAAGCCGATTCAAGCCAAGCCGTTTATAGGGCAGTTCCCAATGCGTCACGAAACGTGAAATCAGCCAAAACACAACAATCACTGCCAGCGCCACCCCTATGAGCGGCAGTTTCTGCACCGCAGTCGTAAGATACTGTTTTACTCTGGTCAGCGCTGGTTTAACACGAGTCTCAACGTCGGTTTCCACCTGTATCTGATTGTCCACGTATATGACGCCCTCAAACCGTGAGACCATCTGCGCGACCTTTTCGGCTGCCTCCTTGCGGAGTGTCGTACCTGAAAGCCGCACGACACCATCATTGACATCGATCTTTACATTTTGAAAATCGTCAATGTTGTCGATCACCGCGCGCAAACGCTTTTCGATAGCCGAATCAGACACAGCTTTAACGGGCAGTGTGGTGGGCGGGGTAGCATTTATGGTCTCAGCAGCTGAAAAAACCAACAGCGGATTGGACCAAAAGAGAGCCAGAATCAGGATAGACAAACTCCACCGCTTGCCATTGCTGTTTTTCACGATAAAAAAACAAAACCGTTCCGTTACTTCTTTAAATTTCATGGTGATTTTCCAACTCAGGCTATTTTTGCTGCTGAGAATCGGATTCTGGGTTCAAAGTGATGCGCACGGGCTCCCCATTGAGGATTTCTATGGCCGCTTCGTAGCTTTTTTCAAGATCCTCGCGGTCGTCATCGGCTGACAGCCTCTCTTTGCACCCGTGGAACACCATGGCGGCATGCCTCAATAGTGCGGCACGGTCTTCCTTTTTGGGGGTCTGAGCCGCGACGGTGGCGATGGTTTCCAAAAGATGAATCGACACGGCCGCAATGGAATGGGAATTCTGCCGAATCATATTAAAGGCCGCGTCCACCATTTTCTCAAACACAAAAGGTTTGCAGATGACCCGCAGTCTGCTCTGCTCGTCTAATCTGTGGGAGGAGAGCATTTTGCGGTTGGCCAGTTGGCAGAGGCTGGCACCCAGCCAATCAATGCAAGTAATGGCGGTGATCGGATCGTTGATACCGGGGGACAGCGCACGAACAGCGATTTCAACCAGCTGGCTGATGGCAAATTCCACATCCTGCTCCAGCGTCCGCTCCGGTCCCACAATGAAGATGGTGTTGATTTTTTCTGAAAGCGTCTCATCGACCTTATCACCAGGCCAAACGGTCACCAGGACACTGCCCCGGGTGATAAAGTTTCCCGGGTGGTATCCAAGATGGATAAGAAGGTTTTCTTCGACGGCTATCCGCATCAGGGCATCGTTGTCTACGGCTTGCAGATACCCGCTGTGGTCTGCCTTGACCTGGCAGACTTCGTGGTCGCATACCGTCGGGATGTCATAGTCTCGGTTAATGGAATTTCTGGTTAAATCCTCCTCATGGCCAAGTTCTTCCGGGAAAATGCGATCCACAGCTTTATCCAGATCGCGGCGCACCCTGGCGATGATGTTCTGTGCCTGGATCGATTCCGAAACATTATGAATATAATAAATCAGGACCCCCAGGCTCAAAAGTGACATCACTACGGTAATCGTAACCGAAAGGCCCGGTACAAACCTTGCCTCCACGGTGGCATTGACGGTGCGAAGCACGAGAACGCCATAGATGAAAGTTGACACAAAGGTGCCCAGCACCATCTGATTGGCCCTGACGTTCATGAAATTTCGAATCAGACGCGGACCGAACTGGGAGGAAGCCAGTGAAAGGACCACAATGGTGATCGAGAAAACAACACCGGCAACAGTGATCATGGAGCCGGCAATCACTGAAAGAACCGTCCGTGCACCATCTGGCCCGCCGCTATAGATCCACCAATGTTGAGCGCCTTCTCGGTAGAGGAATACCTTATCGATTGCTATGGTAACAAAGGAAAGCAAAATCGCCGCCCCGGCCATAACCGCAGGTAAAAACCAGAAGCTTTCTTGAAGGCGATACCAAAAATTCCGGATTTTAATTCTCATTGCCCCCCCTTGCCCGACTTGACTCTGCAGTAGGTGCACGCCCACGCACTTCGAAAACTTACCAGTGCCTTAAATAGAACCGTGGATGGGCACTATAGAGAATCCATCCAGAAACAGCATTTTCGACATGGGCCGGCGTTCTCGCTCTTTTCAATCCTCAACGTAGCACTGCTACGCCTGCGGTTGTCCCGCCATAGCGGGACTGCGGCCTTGGCCGAGGCCGAAATCTACCATTTCTAGACGGACCTTATATCGTCCAGCAAACCGCGCAACAAATTTAAACAATTATTGAACCAGTAATACCGTTTGAAGACTTTGACAATAGGGTCGGCAATTGACCGGATAGGTTCCTGCAGAGCATAGGCCACCACCTGAGGGCCGGTTCCCAACCCGGCAGCAAACGACAGCAGTCTTGAAAACAGATACCTTTGAACAGTGCATCCAGGCTTCTGATACGCGAAAAGTTTTAGTATTCCATTGCACTAGCTGAATAAGAGTCAATTTTACACCCGGATAGCCAATTCTTTCTTTATGACTATATTTAGAACCATGACAGGTGCAAAGCCGCTTGACATTACCGCTCTTTAGCGTATGGCATATCATCTGAAGTCATGCGGCGGGAGAAAATGCTGGCAGAGTGGGAAAGCTATTTGGAGGAGTTGAGGAAACAGCACCTCCGCAAACACCGTCTGGCGGAGGTCCTGGATGGACTGGGCTAAAAATCGATCGTGAAAAAGTGGCGCTGACAATCATGTCTTCCCCTAACAAACAGTCATGGACTTTTCGTACTCGCTTCAGACGGCATGCCTTCGGGTGGCGTTCTCAACCGGCGATAAAGCGCATCAAGGAAGCGGTTTCGGAAATCAAAACAGCGGCCCGCAAGGACCCCATCCTGGGTGGCGAAGGAGCCGTGTTGTTTTTACGGCCATCGAACAGGTGGACAGCTCATCGGGCGCAATCGCCACGGCGGTCAACAATGCCATCGAAACACTGGTGCCGATTATTGAAAAGGCGCCGGCAAACGACAATCTGCGTGACCAATGGCTGGAACGGTTATGGCGGGCGGTGGAAGACGATGATATCCCCTATATTGAACTGCTTCCCGACCATTGGGGAACGTTGTGTGTCACTCCCGAGCGCGCCTCGCGCTGGGCGGACGATTTCATTGATTTAGTGCGGACAGCATGGGGCCCAAACCCGGAAATGCGCGGGTATTACAAGGGGACTGGGGCCTGCCTGAGCGCGCTGCTCAAGGCCGGACGATATACCGAAATCCTGGCGCTGATAGAACTCGGCCCACACAAGTTCTGGCATGATCGCAAATGGGGTATGAAAGCCCTTCTGGCGATGGGCAAAAAGGCCGAAGCGCTCCGTTTTGCGGAGGCTTCCCGTGAGCTGAATGAACCGGATCTTTTTATAAGTGAAGCCTGTGAGGAAATTTTGCTGACAAGCGGCATGGCAGAAGAGGCCTACAAGCGTTATGCCTTGGAGGCTAATCAGAAAATGACCTACCTGGCAACGTTTCGTTCCATCGCCAAGAAATATCCCAAAAAGAGACCGGCAGAAATCCTGAAAGATTTAGTTGCCGGCACACCCGGCGATGAGGGAAAATGGTTTGCGGCAGCCAAGTCGGTGGGGCTTTACGCCGAAGCGATCGAACTGGCCAATCGCAGCCCCTGTGATCCCAAGACCTTGACTCGCGCGGCACGGGATATGGCGGAGACGGAGCCACGATTCGCTGTGGAATGCGGAATGGCGGCACTGCGGTGGCTGGTAGAGGGTTATGGTTACGAGATTACCGGCTTGGACGTTCGGGCAACCTATGAATACACCATGAAAGCTGCCGAGAATGAGGGATGTAAATCTGAAACCTTCGACCACATCCGCAAATTGGTTGCGGGAGAGACTTTTGGTGAATGTTTCGTCACCAAAATTTTAGGTCCCGAGCTTGGATTAAAATAAGTACACAAAGCTGAATGGATCATAAGATTACGTCAGATGACTGATAAAGAATCCCCCCGATGGCGGCATACGCTGCACGAGATTATTTTTGAGGCAGACACGCCGGCCGGCAAACTGTTCGATATACTGCTGATCGTCTCGATTGTCATCAGCGTGGTGCTGGTGATGTTGGACAGCGTCAGCGGTATTCGTGCTGTTTACGGCCGACAGCTGTACGCCGGTGAATGGGTCTTTACCATACTGTTCACCATCGAATACCTCTTGCGCCTGCTGTGTGTCGGACGACCACTGGCGTACGCCACCAGCTTCTTCGGCATGGTCGATCTTTTGGCGATCTTGCCGACCTATCTGAGCATTTTTATCCCCGGCTCTCAGTATCTGTTGGTCATCCGGTTGTTGCGCGTACTGCGAATATTTCGAGTGCTCAAACTGGTCCCCTATCTCGGAGAGGCCCGCCTGCTGATGCAGGCCCTGCAGGCCAGCCGCCGTAAAATAATCGTATTTCTGTTCACCGTGATGATTCTGGTGGTCATCTTCGGCTCGCTGATGTATTTGATCGAGGATCCGGACAGTGGCTTTACCAGTATCCCGCAAAGCATTTACTGGGCGATCGTGACGCTGACCACCGTCGGCTACGGCGACATCTCTCCCCAAACCGGTCTGGGTCAGTTTCTATCGGCGCTGATCATGGTGATCGGCTTTGGAATGATAGCAGTGCCGACCGGAATTGTGACTGTTGAGATGGCCCATTCCTTCAAGCGTAGGGTTTCGACCCAGGCCTGCCCCGAGTGCAGCGCCGAAGGACACGATGCGGATGCCAGACACTGCAAATATTGCGGAGCAAAGCTATGACACTTCACAAATAACACGACACTAGACCACTAACCGCCAGATCACACCCGCTGCGGCACCCAGCGGCACCAGGTAATGAACGGGCGCGTGAAATTTCTGGAGCAGCACCAGGGAAACACCAGCCGATATCAAGGCAAACAGATCGAGGCTGCCGTTGGGCAGGAAAACCTTGTGACCGAACCAGACCGCCAAATTGAGCACCACCCCCACCACGGCTGCGGTGACGCCGGTGAGTGCAGCCTGGAGCTTCCGGTTGCCGGCCATGGCCTCGATAAAAGGTGCACCGGTGAAGATGAAGAAAAAGCAGGGTAGAAATGTGACGTAGGTGGTGATCAAAGCCCCCAGGATGCCGGCGGTTAAGGGTGCGAGATCGCCGCTTATGTTCCAGGCGCCTATAAAACCAACGTACTGGGTCACCATGATGAGCGGACCGGGAGTGGACTCAGCCAAGCCGAGCCCGATGAGCATCTGCGGTGTCGTGAGCCAACCGCTGCCCACCGCGACATCGGTTATATAGCTCAACACCGCATAAGCGCCACCGAAGGTAACGAAAGCCGCCTTGGTAAAAAAAAACGCGATTTGGCTCAACACATCCTCAAATCCCCGCCAGGCCACCACGCTCGCGACCACAAGACCCCACAAGGCAAGACAAACAAGGAATACGCGGACGACGTGGGAGATGGATGGTCGGCCAGCCTTCAACCCGAAGGAAGGTTCGACGTCAACGCGGCACTCTTTGGTTTCCGGATCGTAGGCGCCCGCGCAGAAGACCCGGGGCAACACGCGCTGCATGAGCAGCCCGCCTGCAGCCGCTGCCGCCACGATATAGGGAAACGACACCTTCAAGAAAAAAATGGCAATGAACGCCAAAGCGGCAAATCCATAGAGCACGCGGTGCTTGAGTGCTTTTTTGCCGATGCGCAGCACCGCTTCCACCACCACGGCCACCACCACAGGTTGGATTCCATAGAAAGCGGCGGCCACCGCCGGAATGTCGATATGGGCCACGGCCAGGTAGCTCAACAACAGCATGACAAAGATCGACGGTATCACGAAAAGCGACCCGGCTGCGATGCCGCCCCAGGTGCCGTGCAGTCGCCAGCCGATATAGGTGGCCAACTGCTGGGCCTCGGGCCCGGGCAGCAGCATGCAGAAGTTGAGGGCTCGCAGGAACTGATTCTCACCGATCCAGCGCCGCCGCTCTACAACTTCCTGATGCATAATCGCAATCTGGCCGGCAGGTCCTCCGAAACTGATGAAGCCCAGCTTGGTCCAAAACTTGATAGCTTCCGTGAAGGAAACCATCACAGAAGTGTTCGTTGAGGCTGCCTTTTTCATGCCTGTCCCCGTGAATGATTTTGCACCGGCATGTCGCGGCCGAAAAAGGCAAAAACGACTGTGCCGATGATCCCGAAAACGAAGGCTGTCACAAGGTTGGTCTGCGGGCTGATCTGCCACAAGAAGGCGCCGCCCATGGCAGCTGCAGCAACGAAAACGTCACGAATCAGGTAGTACAGTCCGAACATCCCCGCCTTGCAGCTGTCCGGGGACAGATCCATGATCAGAGCCTTGCGGGTGGGCTCGCCGAACTCCTTAAGCCCCCGCAGGATGAAGGCGGCTATCAGCCACTCGAAGGAGCGGCTGTACAAAAGGACCAAGGGGAAAAAAGTGAAAAAAATGAAGGTTGCCAGAACAAACGGTTTCTTGGTGCTCCGGTCCGCCATATAAGCCACCGGAATATAAACCAGCACGGCAGTTACCATCTCTATCGTGGTCAGCAGGCCGAATTGGAAGGCCGATACCGGTTGGGCAATGGTCTTCATGCACCAGACCACCACAAAGGCATATGGGATCTGTTCGCAAAAGCGGATCAGAATGTCGGTGACCAGGAGACTTTTCATGGCCGGGTCCATCAGGCGCATGAGTTTCAGCGGATTTCTTTCCGGTGTCAGGCCGCAAGCATCTGCCGAGGATGTCGCAGAGGGGGTGTCGTCCGCGATCATCCGTTGCTGCAGCAGCAGCGCCACCGCCGCCATGGCCAAGGCGGCCCCAAAGGCCATACGAACCCCATCGCGCTCGCCCCATATGCCAATGAAGAGCCCCCCGAGCAAAGGGCCAAGGGCCATGGGAACGCGGCGCACCAGCGAATGCATGCTCACCCCCATGGTGCGCTTGTTTTGGGGCAGCACCTTGTATATCAAACTCATGGTGGCCGGCAGGGAGATCGCCGACCAGGAGATGAAAAGGACTGCTCCGGCCAGCACCGCCTGCCAGGCGGGGATCAGGATCACCAGGGCAAAGCCGGCCATGGCCACCAGGTTGAAAACCAGCAGCGACCGCTTGGTGCCGATGCGGTCGGACAAGTATCCCCCCGGAAATGAATAAAGAGCCGACAGCAGGTTGTCCATGGCCTGCAGCAGGCCGATGGCCAGCGCGCCGCCTCCCAGTGCCATTATATAGATCGGCAGAAAGCGCTCGGCCATGCGTTCGCCCATCCCGACCAGCACCACCATGGCCAGCACGCCGATGGTGCTGCGTTGCAATCCGAGAAAACCGTAAATCCGGGAGAAACGGGCTGTTCGGGTTTGATGGGTGGCCATTACTCCCTCTACGATTCACTCCGGGCCACATCCAACCGGCACCAGGCATACAGGGCGTCACAAACCTCAAGCTGCCGTTCGATATTCTCTTGGTCGTCAGGGAAACGCAGGCTGTAGCCCACGGCGATGGCCTCAAGGCCAGCCGCCAGGGAATCGGCGTCCAGACGGTTGGTGTCCGCGGCATTGATGATTCTGGCCATACGCAGCAGCGCCTTGTCGGTCAATTCGTAATATCTGATGATAATCCTGAATGATCTTTTCGCAATCAGAATTCTTCTGCGCATCTTGAAACTGGCCATTGTAGTGCGGGAACGCATGGCCGGCAGGGTTTCCGGTCGGCCGGTAACCGCCTTATCTTCAAGATCTCATTGAATTACTGAGGGTTAAGGATTGACAGCCGAATGGAGTAAGGGGTCAAGAGTTCGAGGATTCAAGGCTCTTCGTAATTTTTAGAATTTTTGAACCCTGGAATCCTCAACCTCTTAATATCCTGAAGGAATCATCAACTTTTCTGGAAATGAGTTGTATTAAAATAAATCCTGCTACGGCTCGTAACGGTTTGGATCATATTTACAAAATATCCAACCGAATCGACAGCTCATCCAGCTGTTGCCGGCCGGCTGTGGAGGGGGCGCCGGTCAGCAGGCAGGACGCCTTCTGGGTCTTGGGAAACGCGATCACGTCCCGGATGGAACTCTGGGCGCAGAGAATCATGACCAGGCGGTCGAAGCCGAATGCGATGCCGCCGTGGGGCGGGGCGCCGGAGTCGAGCGCCGAGAGAAGGAAACCGAACTTTTCGCGGTATTCCTCGGACGTCATGCCGAGGGCGCTGAAAACCTTTTCCTGAAGCTCTTTTTGATGGATGCGGATGCTCCCGCCCCCGATTTCGGATCCGTTCAGGACCAGGTCATACGCCCGGGAACGGACCGCCGGCGGATCTTTTTCCAACAGGTCGTAATCCTCTTCCAACGGTGCCGTGAAGGGGTGATGCAGCGCCTGGTAGCGCTTCTCGTTTTCATTGTATTCCATTAAGGGGAACCGTGTCACCCAGGCGAAATTAAAAGCGCTCTCGTCGATCAGCCCGAGCCGTTTTCCGAGATGATTGCGCAGCTGACCGAGGGCCTCGTTGGTCACAGGGGGTTGATCGGCCATGAAAAAGACCAAATCACCGGGTCGCATGTCGATCCGGCTTGCGAGTTCCTCTTTTTCGGCTACGCTGAAAAATTTTGCAATCGGCGACTGCCACTCACTTTCCCTGACCTTGATCCAGGCCAGCCCCTTGGCCCGGTAAACCGCCACGAAAGCCGCCAGATCGTCGATTTCCTTGCGTGACATATCCACGCACCCCCTGGCGTTCAACGCTTTCACAATGCCGCCGTTTTTGACGACGTCGGAAAACACCTTGAATGAAGATCCGGCAACAATATCGGAAATATCTTTCAGCTCCAGGCCAAAGCGGGTGTCGGGTTTATCGAGACCGTACCTTCCTATCGCTTCGGCATAGGAGAGACGCGGGAAAGGGGTTTCGAGCGTCACCTCGAGAACATCCTGAAAGAGATCGACCATCATGCCCTCGGCGAGATTCATCACGTCATCCTCACCGATAAAGGACATTTCGATGTCGATCTGAGTGAACTCCGGTTGACGGTCCGCCCGCAGGTCCTCGTCTCTGAAGCAGCGTACAATCTGGTAGTAACGGTCGAAACCGGATATCATCAGCAGCTGTTTGAACAGCTGCGGCGACTGTGGCAGCGCGTAGAACTGCCCCGGATTGACGCGGCTCGGAACGAGGTAATCCCTTGCGCCCTCGGGCGTGCTGCGGGTCAAAAACGGGGTTTCGATGTCCAGAAATCCGCGGGCGTTCAAGTATTTCCGGACAGCGGCCGCCGCCCTGTGACGGGTAACGATATTCTTTTGCATGGGTGGCCGACGCAGATCACTGTGCCGGTTGGCCAATCTTACTGTTTCGGTCACCTCGACATCGTCTTCGATCAAAAAAGGCGGGGTCTGGGCCGAATTAAGGATTTTGAGCTCCGAGACCAGCACTTCGATTGCGCCAGTTTTCAGCTTAGGATTTACCATCCCATCCGGTCGGCTTTCAACGATGCCGCGCACTCCCAGAACGAACTCGCTACGGATGGCGTGGGCTTTGGCATGTACGGTCTCGTTGCGGTCCGGGTTGAACACCACCTGGGTGATCCCCTCCCTGTCCCGTAAATCGACGAAAATGACACCGCCGTGGTCCCGCCGGCGCTGCACCCAGCCCATCAGGACAACTTCTTGTCCCACATCGGCCCGGCCCAGTTCGCAGCAGGAATGGGTCCTGCGCATGTTGCCGAGTTTGTCAGTCAATGCTCACGACTCCTTTCAGCCGTTACAGAAGTATATGCACCTATAAAAACATGTTACGAACCTGAAATGATCTCACCAACCTTTTCGACCACCTCTTCGACAGCGATCCGCACTTGCTCCCCGGTCTTCATGTTGCGCAGAATGACGACGCCCTCGACCAGTTCGTTGTCGCCGATGATCATGACATAAGCCGCACCCAGTTTGTCGGCTCGTTTCATTTGGCTCTTGAGACTCCGGCCGCCAAAGTCCATCTCGGCCCGCAGTCCTTGATCGCACCAGCGGCTGACCCACTGAAATGCCTGCTGTTGACCTTCATCGCCTAAAGCCGCCGCAAACAGGATCGGCGGTTTCTCCGCGGCGGCCTTCTTTTGCCCGACGATTTCGGCCAGCCGGTCCAGGCCGATGGCAAAGCCTGTTGCCGGCGTGTCCGGACCGTCGAGCATTTTTACCAGGCCATCATAGCGGCCGCCGCCGGCGACCGCGCTCTGAGCACCGAGAGCGCCGGTCTGGATCTCAAAAGTGGTGCGCGTGTAGTAATCGAGCCCCCTGACCAGGCGTTTGTCGGTCAAGAAGACAATCCCGAGCCGGTCGAGTGCCGTCTGTACGGTGTCGAAATCCTGGCGGCAGTCGTCGCAAAGGTGATCGAGGATCGATGGGGCGTCTGTCAGCGCCTCACGGCAGGAAGGCACCTTGCAGTCGAGTACTCTCAAGGGGTTGCGCTCGCGCCGGCGGCGACAATCGGCACAGAGGCGGTCGTCGAGTTTGACCAGGAATTCGGCCAGGGCCTGGCGGTAGTTCGGTCTACATTCCGGGCAGCCGAGGGAATTGATGTGAGCCTGAACATCGGTTACGTCAAGCCGGTTCAGCAGTGTCATCAAAATAAAAATCAGCTGCACGTCGATCAGCGGGGAGGCCACGCCGAACACCTCGGCGTTGATCTGGTAAAACTGCCGGTAGCGTCCCTTCTGGGGCCTCTCGCGGCGAAACATGGGGCCGATGGTGTAAAACTTCTGAACAGAATCGACGGCATACATGCGGTGCTGAATGTAGGCGCGCACGATCGAGGCCGTGGCCTCCGGGCGCAGGGTGATCAGGTCACCTTTTCGGTCAGGAAAGGTGTACATCTCCTTTTCGACGATATCGGTGTCTTCGCCAATGCTGCGTGCAAACAATTCCGTGCGCTCCATGACCGGGATACGAATTTCTTTAAAGCCGAAATCTTCAAACAGCGCAGAAGCCGTGCCTTCGATCTGCTGCCAGATATCGATCTCTCCCGGAAGTATGTCTTTGAACCCTCGAATCAGCTGAATCATCACGTCTCGATTATCGGTGTATTTTGACAAATAAACTGTATTTCATATCCCAGACCCCACCGGTTCGTCAACAATTAAGGGTTTGCGAAAAAATAAGTTGGCTATTTTGGGCGTTGAGGCCCCCGGCCGGCAAGGCGTGAAAACGCGTGGATATCTGGATATTCAGAAATAGTACTTGACAGGCTGCCCGAAAGATTAAAGAAATTCGTCACGGCAAGTGGCAGCTGGCAACAATAAACCAGATTGACTTCGGAGGACAACAGTATGCGGTCTGATATCCTCAAGAAAGCGGTTGAAACCCTGCCCCACAGGGCTTTGCTCATGTCGGCCGGACTTAAAAAAGAAGATTTCGAAGGCCACAAGCCCTTTATTGGTGTAGCCAACAGCTACAACGACATCATCCCAGGCCACATTCATCTGAACGAACTCACCCGGGAGGTTAAAAGAGGCATCCGGGATGCCGGCGGCGTGCCCTTCGTGTGGGGAGTACCGGGGGTTTGCGACGGTGTCGCCATGTTCGCCGAGATGCGGCTGAGCCTGCCCAGCCGGGAACACATAGCCGACAATGTCGAAATAATGGTTCTGTCCCACTCCCTGGACGGCTGGGTCGGGGTCACAAACTGCGACAAGATCACCCCCGGCATGCTGATGGCCGCCGGCCGCCTGAATCTCCCGGCCATTCTTCTCACCGGCGGTCCGATGAAGGCCAACATCATCGACGGTAAAAAACACCACCCCATAATGGGTTTCGGCCTGGTGGGACAGGTCAAAGCCGGCAAGATCACCGCCGAGCAGGCCGAAGCGCTATTGCCCTGCATGGCCTGCGGCGCCGGGTCCTGCGTCGGTCTTTACACCGCCAACACCATGGCGGTGGTCACCGAAGTGCTGGGCATGTCGCTGACCCGGTGCGCCACGACCCTGGCCGCCGACCCTCTCAAAAAGCAACAGGCATACGAAACCGGCCGGCAAATCGTGGAACTGGCCAAGCGTGGCACCACGCCCCGCGACATCATGACACCGGCGGCTTTCGAAAACGCGATTCGGGTCGATATGGCCATGGGAGGGTCCACCAACACGGTTTTGCATATACCGGCCGTCGCCCAGGAAGCCGGTATCGACATCGACGTTGAAATGTTCGACCGGATCTCGCGCGAAACCCCGCACCTGTGTTCCATCATCCCGGCCGGTCCGAACGAAATGGCAGACATCGACGAAGCGGGCGGCATTCCAGCCGTGCTAAACCGGTTGAAAGACTTGATCAAAGACGGCTCGACCGCAAGCGGCAACCGCATGGCCGAGGTGGCGGCAGGGGGTGAAATTCGGAATGCGGACGTCATTAGAAGTATCTCCGATGCCTACCATTCCGAAGGCGGGATTGCCGTTCTCAAAGGCAACATCGCCCACAGCGCGATCATCAAGCAGACGGCGGTCGAACCCGAAATGCGGGTTCACACCGGGCCGGCCAAGGTTTTCACCACCGAAAAGGACCTGCTGGACGCCATCGAGGCCAAGCACATCGCCGAGGGCGATGTGGTGGTGCTGCCGTTCCAGGGCCCTGCCGGGGCACCGGGAATGCCCGAAATGCTGACCCCGACCGATGCGATTAAAGGTGCGGGTTACAAGCGGGTAGCACTGATCACCGATGGTCGGTTTTCGGGTGCCACCACCGGCCCCTGTATCGGGCACGTGGAAATGGAGGCTTTTAACGGCGGACCGATCGGCGCCATCAAATCCGGCGATATCATCGAAATCGACATTCCCGGCCGAAGGCTGAATGTCAAGCTGGAAGAAAGCCAGATTAAGCACCGGCTCTCCAAAGCAAAGCCGCCCGACCGTCAGTTGACATCACTGCTGGCGCGCTTCCGCGGGGCATATGAAGGGGTCAATTGCTACGGCAAAAAGCTGTAAAGATGCCGTTTCTGGACGGGCACTAAATTCTGTGCAGCTCCAAAGGCGGCTTCAGTTCCGCGTTGGCCTTTTGCAGTTGGGATTCACCGGAGATCACGGCAACATTGTCCGCATAGCGGCCGGGATCGAAGTACTTTTCGGCTGTTTCCTGGACCTGCCGGCAGTTCAAGTTCAGAAGGGCTTGCTTGAACTGCTGCCGCGCCTCATCCGTGAGTCGGATGATCTTGCGATAAAACGCTTTGCGGGCAGCCGGCCCGGGTGGGTCCGGTTTGTCGATTTCGGAGCACATCTGTAACACGGCTTCGTCGATATCCGTTTCCTTGTATGCATCCGAGCGTACAAATTCGGCGGCATTTTCGTAAACCTTCAAGGTTGCGCTGACGTGCGGGTCGCGATAGGAAGCGAAGCAGAACAAACCGTCCTCCGGATTGTACAACGAAAACCCGCCATAGGCGCCGCCCTTTTCCCGTATTTCACGGTGCAGATAGAGCGAGCGCAGCAGTTTACTGATGACCGCCAGCGCCGGCGCATCCGGGTGTTCCATGCGGACGGTTTCAAAGGCCTTGGCCACGAAGGATACCGCCGAAGACGTGCTCCAGCCCTCCCGAACCGGGTCCGAGGGAAGATCGAGCGGCGGCGGGCCGAAACCGTCTCCACTTCCAATAGGAGCCGGCGGCTGTTGCAGGCGCTCATAAATACCGACGACTGCTTTTGTCGCGGCGGCCAGGGAACTCTCTTCCCCGATCAGCGCCGTTTTCAGATTGCCGCTGACAATGACCGATTGACGAATTGCGGAAAGGTTCTCAGCCAGGTCGGCGAGGGCAGCATCCGAAGAGGCTTCGAGGAGTTTTTTGATCGTCCGCAGTTGGAACACTCCAGACCAGAGCTCGCTCAGATACCGTGCAATCGAAAAGTTCCGGGCTGCCAGAGAAATCGCCAGGCGATGACCGTTGTGGATAACCATCGATTCAAGGCCTGCCCGATATTCCATCAGGATATTTTTCAAACGGTTCAGATCTGAAAAGTCGCTCTCGAATATCATCTCCTCGACGATGCCAAACATCGGTTCTTGGTTACGGTTCAAGCACTTGGCGGTGAATGCGACAAACGGAATACAGGTCCCGGCGCCGTCGAAGCCGGTGCGGGCATTGGCAGAAAAACCAATGCCGCCGGTATAAAGATCAATCCGTTTGGCCATTTCAGTGTAATCGCGCTGCAGGGTGCCGACTTTCGGTAAGGCATGGCAGAAAAAAGGCACCAACGTAATCAACCGTCGCTCCAAGCGACCCAGGCCGGCTGCCGCGGCATAGTAGAGTATTCCCGATGTCCTCTGGTCATAACCGGTCACTGGAAAGCGGGCATTGGTTTCGGATTCAATAACACGCTGCACGTCGGGCGGGATGTCTGTGCGTGTCAGCGTCGGCAGACATGAAACGTCTTCTTGAGTCTCCTGAAGTTGTTCCAATGCTCTTGAATCGGCCTCGATTTTAGCGACGTCGGCTTTCGACAGCCGGGCGGAGATCTCCGACAGCTCCTGTGCGATTCGCTCCTCTTCCCTTTTTTCCAGAGATTGATCGGGCAGAAGTTTGAAGAGGACGCGGTGGGGGTTGTCGATGAAATGTCTACGAAGGCGCTCTTCGAAAAAACCACCGCTTTTCATCTCGCGGCGAATCCTCGCCAGGTCATCGTCAAGAAGCAGTCTATTGAGCGGGTCGCCTCCGTGCAGCCAAGTGCCGGCAATCATCAGCAGCTGTTTAATTCCGTAAGGATACGGCGTATTGGTGACTTCCTTGTGGTGAAATTCGACCTGGTGGAGGGCCGATTCAATCAATTCCTCATCGATGCCGCCGTCGGCCAGCTGATTCAGCACGTCGAAGATAATTTTTTCAATTTTCTCCGCCGCCGATTCTTCCACGTCTTTCAATCCGGCAACAAACATCGTATCGCGGTTGTCAGCCTCGAAACCGGCCGCATCGCAGAGTGCAGAGCCCAACTGCGAATCGATCAAAGCTTTTCTCAACGGGGAACCGGGATTTCCCAGTAAGATTTGCTCCAAAATCGCCAGAACCAAGACCTCGAAGCCGTCTCGAATATCCGCAGTAAGCCAGGCAACGCAAGCCTGACATTTTTTGGACGGGTTCTCGCCCTGTGCCAGGGGGTAATAGGCGATGTCTTGCCGCGGACTACTCCAGCGCGGTTGGGACGGTACTTCCGTATCTGGCCGGGTGCGCGTGAATTTTTTCAGAATCTTTTCTTTTATAAAAGCAAGGTGGCGATGCAGTGGAAGGTTGCCGTAGGTGTAAAAAAAAGAATTGCTGGGATGATAGTGATGTTGGTGAAAGGCCTTCAACTGGTCGTAAGTCAATCGGGGTATTACGGCCGGATCGCCGCCTGAGTTGTGGCAATAGGTTGTGGATGGATAAAGGGCTTTGAGTAAAGATCGCGACATCACCTGATCGGGTGACGACATGGCCCCTTTCATTTCGTTGTACACCACTCCCTTGTAGACCAGTTTAGGCAAGGAAGCATTTCCGCCACGCTCCCCTGCGATCTCCAAACGATGCCCCTCCTGTTTAAAACTCAATTCTTCAATATTTGGGAAAAAAGCTGCATCGAGATAGACATTCATGAGGTTTTCGTAATCCGCATGGTTTTGTGTGGAAAACGGGTACATGGTCCAGTCGGAGGCAGTAAACGCATTCATGAAGGTGCTGAGACTACGCTTCAGCATGGAGAAAAACGGATCACGCACCGGAAACTTTTCGGAGCCGCATAAAACGGTATGCTCGAGAATATGCGCCACACCGGTGGAATCCTTTGGTACAGTTTTAAACGCCACACTGAAGGTATTTTCACGATCATCGCTGCTGATGTGAATATGGCGGGCGCCTGTCTGTACATGCTCGAGTTCGTAAAAGAAAAATTTAGATTCCGGTATCTCCTCGACCCGTTTGACGACATACCCCCCGAAATGTCCACCTGGATGCAGTTCGGGATTGTTTGGATCTTTACTAGCGCTCATTTTTAATTCCTTCAAAAATACTTCGATCTTCCTATCGACCGGCTATATGATTTAGTTACTTTGCTACATACACACCGCGGCTTTGTCGTTTGATGACGCCATTTTTGTTCAATCGAAATATGATGTTGCGAACTTTCTTTTCGTCGAATCCGGTTTTTTCCTTGATATCCGGCAGTCCGGCCCCCTGTTTGAATCCCTTTATTGCCTCAATGACCTGGTTGACGGCTGTCGAACCGCTGCGACCTTTTACTTTTTTGCCCTGGTTGTTCTTGATGGATACCTGGCGGCCACGTTTGGCGATTCTGCCCGTCGATTTCAGCAGTTTTTCGATTTGCTCCAGCTTGTTCATCAATTTGTCGACGTCTTTTTTGGTTGGAATGTTGTAAGTGTGCATAAAAAACTTCACCATTGCATCGAAACTAACGCTCTTGCCCTTGTGTCGCATGTCTCACCTCCATCTGTTTTAAAACAAGTCGTTGATAATAAATAGAATAAAATTACTAGGCAAAATACAATTCGAACAATCGTAATGACTAACCACTAAAAAGTCAAGCTGCCCACCTTGGTTACAACTTGATCTTCCGACTGCAAACTGATTAAATGCAACGGTGAGCAGGACTTCAAGACTTTGGCAGGTAAGGGTTCACGAAAAAATAAGTTTGCAATTTTGGCCGATGAGGCGCCCGGCCGGCAAGGCGCGAAAAAGCAGGCATATCTGGATATTCCGAGTTTGCGCAACGCGGCCGGACGGGATGGATCGGCGTCCAAAATGTGAAGTTATTTTTGAGGGAGCCCTAAGATGAAGGAATCGGAAATGACGTCACCCAGGACCCTACTGCAGGCATGGAATATACGCGCGGACAAGCGACTCGGGCAACACTTTCTGACCGACCCCGCGACGGCGGCCGTGATCGTGCAAGCCGCGGCAATCTCATCGCGGGATGTCGTGCTTGAAATCGGTGCCGGCCTCGGCGCCCTTACTATCCTGGCAGCCCGGCAAGCTGCCAGGATTTACGCAGTTGAAAAAGACGCCCGCCTGGCGGACCTCTTGAGGGCAGAGTTCATGGCTAACGGGATTAATAATGTCGTCCTGATGAAAAAGAACATTCTAAGGGTCGATATCCGGGCCTTGGCGGCAGAGGCGGGCGTTCGGCTGGTGGTAATCGGAAATCTGCCCTACAATATCTCTTCCCAAATCCTGGTTCAGCTGATTTCTGTTCGGGAAGCCGTAAAGCAGGCCGTTTTGATGTTCCAGATGGAATTGGCCGAACGCTTGACGGCCGGCCCCGGCGGCAGGGATTACGGTCGGCTTTCGGTAATGATTCAGTACTGTGCCGAGCTTAAGCCCGTCGGAAGGGTGACCGCAAATCGCTTCTTCCCGCGACCCAAGGTCGACTCGGCGGTTCTCTCGTTTGTCTTCAAAACCCAGTCAGCTCTTTCTCCGGAGGAAGAAGATTTTTTCTTTAAGGTTATCCGGGCGGCATTCAGCCGGCGGAGAAAAAAATTGCGAAATTCTCTTGCCGGTGGCGAGCTGGGGCTATCCACCGAAGCAGCTCAGCAGGCCCTCGAGCGGGCACACATCGACCCTTCGCGCCGCGCCGAGACCCTTGATGTGGCGGAATTTCTCGCACTGAGTGCGAGCGTGAACCGGACTCTGCGTCCCTGAAACATCCAAGATTTTTTCGTAAGCGTTCACAAGGCACCGCATCTGCTTTGTTGTCGGGCACTTGAAGTACAAAAGTACGTCTGCGCACCCGACGCCTTGCATCTGCGGCACCCTGTAAACGCTTACAATGAGGTGGTTTGAAGCGCATCGGACTTTGCAACCCTGTGAACAGTTGCATTTTTTCTACAGGTGCTCGGCCACACTGACCGTGCGGTCGCCCAGCATGTTGACGTAACTGCCCATCTCGTTGTCGTACCACCCGTAGATAACGGCCTGCGTGACCGGGACCCGGATCAGAGTGTTGGCCAGTTGATCGATGACGTTTTGGTTTAGCCCCGGAACATTCGCCAGGTCGATGGAGACCTCTGCCGTGCGGGTATGGGTTTCGTAACCCTCTATGATGGCTGCCGCACGCGGCGCACCGATGATGTCTCCCGATACGTTTTGTTTTTCGGAATAGTGGAGATAACCGTTGGGATCGAGCTCCGCCGTGCGACGGTATACCGTGTTTATGGTCTCTCGCCGGATCGGTTCACGGTTCGGCTCTTCCTGCAGGTCGACCACCAGTATGATCAACGAACCGGTGGCCGTCGGGATGCGGACTGATTCGGCGATGAAGCCGATCTGCCGCATTTCGGGAATCACCAGCCGCAAGGCCTTGGCCGCGCCGGTGGTCGTCAGGATGATGTTGTTCATGATGCTGCGGTTTTTGCGCAAATCTTTCTTCCCCGCCTGGGGCAACCGGTCGAGAACCGCCTGCGAACCGGTTGCAGCGTGAACCGTCGCCATGGAAGCGGTCAGAAATTTGTGCGGTCCGAAGTGATCCAGCAGCGGTTTTATCATGTGCGCCAGGCAGGTAGTGGTACAGGATGCATTGGAGATGATTCGGTGCCGCCGGGGATCATAGTCGTTGGTGTTGATCCCCATCACGGTGGTGACGGCATCCTCCGGCATCGTTCCGGGCAGATCGGCTTTCCGGTCCTTCATCTTGAAGGGCGCCGAGACGATGACTTTTTCGGCACCCGACTCGAGATGGCCCCGGACACTGCCGCCGGGGTGGTCGCTCGGCAGCGATGGGTCTATGAATCGTCCGGTCGTGTCCACCACCAGTCTGACCCCGCACTCCCGCCAGCCGATGTCGACCGGGTTCCGGGCAGAGCGCAGTATCCTGACCCGCACGCCGTCGACCATGATCGTCCCCTGCGTCGCGTCGATTTCAGCGATCACCGGTACCGCATTGTAGCCGTGAAGATAGCAGCCCAGCAAACCGTAAGTGGAATCACGCTCCAGATAGTGGGCTACATCCTGCAGAGAAGAGCCGGCTTCACGACCGATGTTTACCACAATTTCGTCGAAATACTTCCTTCCGACATGGTGCCAGACCGTTAACTTGCCGATCCGGCCCAAGCCATTGACGCCGAGTTTTAAGCCCTTTTCACCGGTAGCTGCACTCATTGCCTTTTCTCCTGTCTGGGGCTAATACCCATTTTAGCGGATTGCACGCCGGGTTCGGCCCGCGCCCCTTGCCCATGGGCTGCGGCCCCGGTGTCTCCTTTGCCTTCCGTGCGGCCGACAAAACCGGCGGGTAGCCGTGTTACTCTTCATTGATTTTCAGTTTTCCTAAATATACCGATCCCTCACGACCGTCAATGCTGATGAAATCTCCTGATTTTACGCACCTGTCCCTCAGAGTGAAACTCTTCTGCTTTTCGTTGCAGACCAACTCGCCGACACAGACCACGCAGTTTTTGCCCAGGCGGTGGGCCACGACGGAAGCATGGGAGGTCACACCGCCGCGGGCCGTCAGCAAACCGTCGGCCGCGTAGATTTCACGAATGTCATCCGGGACGGTGTCGCTGCGGACCAGGATCAAGTGAGTACCAGGCTCCTCCCTGCGCCACTCGTCGATCTCCTCGAGGCTGAAGACCACCCGCCCGGTGAGGGCACCGCCGCCGATCCCGATTCCGTGCCCCAGGTAACACTCCTCGGTGATACCGATCAAATCGAAGGTCCGCACCCTTTTGCGTTCCCGCATCGACATGTCGCGGCCCTGCAGCAGGAAGAGATCTTCAGCCGCCGGGGACTCGAACGTGAACTCCATCTCTTGCGGGGTCCATCCCTTCTCGTAGATGAGGTGGCCGGCCCAGCCTTTCAAAGCCGTGTAAATCTCCGGGAAATGGGTCTCCAAGGTGATGTCGGTCGGCCTCATTTCCACCTCTTGCTGATAGATTGAAATCGGCAGGGTAATCACCAGGCCGGCGACGACGTCCTCCCCCTGATTGCCGAGGGTGAAATCGCCCCAGAGTTTCAGGGTTTCGCCCGGCCAACGGGGGTTGTGGGTGAAGAAGACACCGGAGCCGGAGTCTTGCGTCAGGTTGCCGTAAACCATCGACTGCACCGTCACGGCGGTGCCCCAGTCATCCGAGATACCCATGATCCGGCGATAGGTTCTGGCTTTGTCGGACTCCCAGGAGTCGAAAACACTCTTAACGGTCATCGTCAGCTGGTCGAAGGGGTTTTCCGGCACCTCGATCCGGTTGTCCAGAAGCATCGATTTATAGGCCAGGGCCACCTTTTTCATCTGCTCGCCTGTGAAATCCTTTTTGTAGGCGATGCCGGCGCGGCTTTTCAGTTCGCTGATGATG
>Ga0316187_10001064_pt1 | contig 23121 bp, 22 predicted proteins | sample CroRivburrow1_MG_FD_204927 | JGI IMG/M metagenome (GOLD analysis project Ga0316187, IMG submission 204927) | Coastal sediment microbial communities from Maine, United States - Cross River worm burrow 1 | ecosystem: Environmental > Aquatic > Marine > Coastal > Sediment | place: USA: Maine...
CGCCGTCAATGTCACATGTTCTTTCAGCCATGAATATGGGATTTTCATCGCGCCACTCCCATCCTGCTCAGGAATCGCACATCATTTTCAAAGAACAGACGCAGATCGGGGATGCCCTGTTTCAGCATCACCATGCGCTCCACGCCCAGGCCAAAGGCAAAGCCGGAGAATTCGCCGGCATCAATACCGACCGACTTCAACACGTTTGGATGGATCATGCCGGAGCCCAGCACCTCCAGCCAGCCGCTGCCCTTGCAGATGCGACAGCCCGAGCCTGCACAGAAGACGCAGCCGATATCGACTTCAGCCGATGGCTCGGTAAACGGGAAATAGTGCGGCCTTAGGCGCACCGGCACATCCTTCTCAAAATAGCTGGAGAGAAAATGCTTAAGCACGCCTTTCAGATGCGCCATCGACACATCGTGGTCAACCTTGAACACCTCGATCTGATGAAACATCGGCGAATGGGTGACATCGTAATCGCAGCGGTAAACACGGCCCGGCGCTACCACGGCCAGCGACGGCTCGCCAACATCACGAATAAATCGCTTCATGGCGCGGATCTGCACAGGAGAGGTATGGGTCCTGAGCAGCATTGGCTCGGCATTGTCCGAGTTGACCATATCATTGATAAAGAAGGTGTCGTGCATGGCGCGCGCCGGATGTTCGGGCGGGATATTCAACGCATCGAAGTTGTGGAATTCATCCTCGATTTCAGGACCTTCGGCGACCGAAAAGCCCATTTGTGAGAAGATTTCGGTCATCTCGTCCAGGCCTTGCTGCACCGGATGCAATGCGCCCTGTCTCGCCCTGCGTCCCGGCAGCGTGACATCAATGCGCTCAGCTTCAATGCGTAACTCACCCTGTGAGGTCTTCAGAATGGTCTGGCAGACGTCATAATTTAGCTCTATTTCGTATTTAACTTCGTTGACGTGCCGTCCCACAATAGGGCGATCTTCAGGAGACAGCTTGCCGACGCCCTTCAGCACTTCGGTCAATGCGCCTTTCTTGCCCAGATACTGGACACGCAGCTGCTGGAGCGCTGTCAAATCCTCAGCTACAGCGAATGCGGCCAAGGCCTCAGATTGCAATGATTCCAGTTGACCTTTCAGCGAATCAATCTCGCTCATAACTCGAACTCCCCTTTTGCTGGCACCATCGTGCCGTGGCAGTTACAAATTTCCAAACAAAAAGACAGGACTGCGAACAGCCCTGCCTTCGATTTCATGACTACTTGTCGCCGGCTTAAACCGGAACAGAGTGATTTACTAAATCTGTACGCGGGCTGCTTCAGCCAGTTTGCTAAACGCGGCGGCGTCGCGCACGGCGATATCGGCCAGCACCTTGCGGTCCAGTTCGATTCCCGCCTCCGACAGGCCATGCATGAAACGCGAATAGCTCAGGCCATTGGCCCGCGCAGCGGCGTTGATGCGCACAATCCACAGACTGCGAAAATCACGTTTTTTGACCTTGCGGTCGCGATAGGCGTATTGACCTGCCTTGTCCACGGCCTGGGTGGCGACGCGGAAGCAGCTCTTGCGGCGGCCGCGATAGCCCTTGGCCGCGGTGATTACTTTGCGGTGGCGCGCGTGAGCGCTAACTCCTGATTTTACGCGAGGCATCGAAAATTCTCCTTACAGGTGTGGAATCAAACGTTTCAATCCGGCGGCATCAGCAGGGGCCACCAGAACGGTATCACGCATATGGCGCTTACGCTTGGATGACTTCTTGGTCAAAATATGACGCGCGAACGCTTGATTGCGTTTCCATTTGCCGCTGCCAGTCTTGCTAAAACGCTTGGCGGCTCCACGGTTTGTTTTCATTTTCGGCATTGCTTAACTACTCCTTGCACTTAAGGCGGTTATCCCGCCAGACATCAACTATTTTCTCGGCACAATCAGCATGGACATCTGTCGCCCTTCCATGCTGGGCATCTGGTCCACCTTGCCCAATTCCTCCACTTCGGCGGCTACCCGCTTGAGCTGCTCCAGGCCGAGTTTGGAATGCATCATCTCCCGGCCACGGAAGCGCAAGGTCAGTTTCACCTTGTTGCCGTCATCCAGGAATTTACGAATATTTTTCAGCTTCACATCCAGATCATGCTGCTCGGTATGCGTGCGCAGCTTGACCTCTTTCACCTGAATGACATGCTGCCGCTTCTTGGCCTCGTTGGCCTTCTTCTGTTCCTGATACTTGAACTTGCCATAGTCCATGATCTTGCATACTGGCGGATCAGCCGTAGACGCCATCAACACCAGATCAAGTCCCTTGGACTGAGCCGTTTCCACCGCTTTGTCCAGCGGCAAAATCCCCAACTGGTCGCCATCTTCAGCTATCACGCGCACCTGGCTCGCATTAATAGCGTAATTGAGCAGCATTTCCTTCCTGATTACCTACCCCCTAGCGGTATGCATCGCGCATATCCATCATCTCATCCAACCACTCGGACACGGGCTTCACGCCCAGATCCTCGCCGGCAAGAGAACGTACGCTCACCGTGGATTCGTCACGCTCCCTGTTTCCCGCCACAAGGATGAACGGCACCCGATCAATCGTGTGGGCGCGGACTTTATAGCCGACCTTTTCATTGCGCAAGTCCGCTTCGACTCTAAATCCCGCTTTTTTCATGCTTTGGGCGACATCAGCCACATATTCGGCCTGATCATCGGTGATATTGCACACCACCGCCTGCACCGGCGCCAACCAGAACGGAAAAGCACCGGCATGATGCTCGATCAGAATGCCAATAAAACGCTCAATCGAACCGAGGATGGCGCGATGCAGCATCACCGGCGTCTGGCGGCTGCTGTCCTCGGCCACGTATTCGGCGCCCAAACGCCCCGGCATGGAGAAGTCCACCTGGATGGTGCCACATTGCCACACGCGTCCTAGACAGTCGCGCAGCGAAAATTCGATCTTGGGTCCGTAAAACGCGCCCTCGCCCGGATTGAGATCGTATTCCAGGCCCTTGGCATCCATGGAAGCCATCAGCGCGGACTCGGCCTTGTCCCACTGCTCGTCGGTGCCCACCCGCTTTTCCGGTCGGTCGGCGAACTTGATGATGACATCGTCGAAACCGAAGCGCCTGTAGACCTCGAACACCAGGTCGATAAAATTGCCCACCTCATCGCCGATCTGTTCTGGCGTACAAAAGATATGGGCATCGTCCTGCACGAAGTTACGTAAGCGCATCAGGCCATGCAGCGTGCCAGATGGCTCATTGCGGTGGCATGAACCGAATTCGGCCAGGCGTAGTGGCAGATCGCGGTAGGAGTGCAGGCCATGATTGAACACCTGCACATGGCAAGGGCAGTTCATCGGCTTGATAGCGTAATCACGATTGTCGGTGGCCGTGGTAAACATATCGTCGCGGAACTTGTCCCAGTGACCGGATTTTTCCCACAACGTGCGATCCACCACCTGCGGGGTACGGATTTCCTGGTAGCCGCGCTCGCCTACCACGCGGCGGATTTCATTTTCCACCGTCTGCCACAGCATCCAGCCCTTGGGGTGCCAGAACACCATGCCCGGCGCTTCCTCTTGCAGGTGGAACAGCTCCAGGGACTTGGCCAGCTTGCGATGATCACGCTTTTCCGCCTCTTCCAGCCGGTGCAGATAGGCTTTCAGATCGTCCTTGGCGGCCCAGGCCGTGCCGTAGATACGTTGAAGCTGTTCCTGGCTGGAATCGCCCTCCCAGTACGCCCCAGCCACCTTGAGCAGCTTGAAGGCCTTGAGCTTGGAGGTATTGGGCACGTGAGGGCCACGGCACAGGTCCTCCCAGTCGCCCTGACGGTAGAGGCTTACCACCTCGCCAGCGGGAATGCGCTCAATGAGCTTGGCCTTATAGGCCTCGCCCAGACTCTTAAAGTGGTTGACCGCATCATCGCGCGGCCATTCCAGGCGCTCGACATCCAGCTTGCGCCGGGCGATCTCGGCCATTTTGGCTTCAATGGCTGCAAGATCTTCGGGCGTAAAAGGCCGCTCATAGGCGAAATCGTAGTAGAAGCCGTCCTCGATCACCGGCCCGATGGTCACCTGCGCCTCGGGAAACAGCTCTTTGACAGCCTGCGCCAATAGATGCGCGCACGAGTGACGGATAACCTCCAGTCCTTCGTCGGACTTGTCCGTGATCAGCGCAACTTCATCGCCATCCTGCAAGACATGCGATAGATCGCGCATTTTGCCGTTGACGCGCGCGGCCAGGGTGGCGCGCGCCAGGCCCGGGCCAATGGATGCGGCCAAATCATACGCGTTCGCACCTTGCGCCAGCTCGCGCGCCGATCCGTCGGGCAGTCGAATATGGATCATGGCCTTGCTCCTCTAGCCAGGAAAGGTAAAGCCCGAGGCGGGAAGCCAAAGGACACATCCGGAAATGGTTGGCGCGGGCAGGATTGAACTGCCGACCCCCACCGTGTCAAGGTGGTGCTCTCCCACTGAGCTACGCGCCATTAAATCGGGTAAAGCAAGCATTATTGATGGCATGCCATAAAGGCCGCGAAGCGTAGATAGCGCGGGCCATCGGGTCAAGCCAAGCATGATCTACTTGCAGCCATCCAAAGCAGTTTTGCCATCATGCGCCAGGGAACGGATGGCGACGGTGTTGCAAATCTCGGTGCATATATTTCCACCTTCGCGATAGTAGGCCATGTCAAAGCCGGGATTCGCCCGCCCATGCTTCTCCAGATCCCGCCTGATGCGACCCCTTTGCTTAGCATCGAAATCAGAGTGCAGCAGCAGATTGGAATTGCCGAGGTGCAGGAAATCCATGGCCAGGCTCTTGGTCGCCACTAGGTAGCCGGGAAAGCTGTATACGCATGCAATTGCCGGCACGGGATCGACCAGACAGGCCTGATAGCCGCCGAGCGGACAAAAAATCGCAATCTTCTCAACAGGTGCAGACTGCTTTTGCGCACGGCTTATCCGCCCTTTTCGCGCGCCTGCTCGATGGCGCGGGCGAGAAAATCCAGGCGATCTACCCCCCAGAACAGCCGTGGCCTTCCATTCGCTCCGTGCAGCACGAAACTCGGCGCGCCAAATGCGCCGGCATCCAGCGCCTCGCGGGTATTTTGCTCAAGCGCCTGGCGGGCGGCGCTTTCCTCAAACGACAGCCACTCATCAGGCAGGCCGCGCATGCCCGCTATGCTCGCCAGCCACCCTTCTTTTGCCGGATCAACCTGCCCGGACCAAAGCGCATCAAACACCGTGCCGGCGAAGGCTTGGCCGTCATCCTCGGCTAGCGCCGTGGCGACCCACAGCGCCGGGCGACTATCGAATGATCCGGGTTTGATGAGCTTAAACGGCACGCTCAGGTGTTGCGCCCAGCGCTGCAAGTCACGCACCAGATAGATGGCCTTTTTCGGGATCGTGCCCGGCGGCACGTTTTCGGACAGTTTAATCAACTTGGGCAGGTTCACCGGGATCCAGCGAACGGGCACTGCGTGCTCGCGAGCGAAGACCGGCATTTGCGTCGCCGCCAGATAGCTGTACGGGCTCATAAAATCATAGTAAAAATTGACGCTTAAGCCATGAATTAGCTGGCCATCCGACGATGCTCTAACCGACAAGCGACTGAATGCGCTCCACAAGATTCTGGCCGACTTCAAGCATCACGCTTTCATCTGCAGCCTCAACCATAATACGAATCTTTGGCTCGGTGCCGGACATGCGCACATTCACCCTTCCCGCATCACCCAGTTGGCGCTCGGCATCGCGGAGGGCCTGCTGCACGCCTGACTCTTCTTCCAGCCTGATGCGCTCGGGCAGCACCACATTCCATAACTTTTGTGGAAACAGCTCCAGGCCTGCGCCCAGCTCCGATAACTGCTTGCCCATGTCGGCCATGGCATAGAGCAACTGAAGGGCTGAAATAAGGCCGTCACCGGTGGTGTTGCAATCAAGCATGATGATGTGACCTGACTGTTCTCCGCCAAGATTGCAATGATTTGCTTGCATCATCTCGAGCACGTATCGGTCGCCCACGCCAGCGCGATGCATGCTCAGACCCATGCTACCCAGGTGCCTCTCCAGCCCCATATTGCTCATGATCGTTGTAACCACCGCACCGCCACGGAGGTTTCCGTGGCGCAACTGATGCTCGGCCAGAATGGCGATCACCTTGTCGCCGTCCACGATCCGGCCTTGCGCATCGCAGGCAATCAGGCGATCGGCATCGCCATCGAGAGCAAAACCGACATCAGCCCCTGTTTCAACCACCCTCTGGCACATAATTTCCGGATGGGTCGAGCCGCAACCCAGGTTGATGTTCAGACCATCGGGATCGACATGCAGGGGCACCACGTCGCAACCCAACTCGGCCAGCGCACGCGGTGCCACATCATAAGCGGCGCCATTGGCGCAATCGATCACTACCTTCAACCCATCGAGGCGGAAACCGCGTGGCAATGAGGCCTTGCAGAACTCCACGTAGCGGCCGCGAGCGTCATCAATGCGAAAAGCCTTTCCGATATCCGAGGGCTCCGGCAACGCGGGAAGATTGTCCATGAGCCGTTCGATATCGTGTTCGACCTCATCGGGAAGCTTGAAACCATCGCCAGCGAAGAACTTGATGCCGTTATCATCAGCCGGGTTATGCGAAGCGGAAAGCACAACGCCAGCGTCAGCACGCAATGAGCGGGTCAGATAGGCAACCGCTGGCGTCGGCACGGGTCCAACCAGCAGCACATTCATGCCTTGGGCCGTCATTCCAGCGCAGAGCGCTGATTCAAGCATGTAACCCGACAGGCGCGTGTCCTTGCCGATCAGAATATGCGGTTTGTGCGACAAATGCCGGGTCAACACATGACCCGCCGTCCGGCCCAGCCGCATGGCGAATTCAGCCGTCATGGGCTCCTGATTCACCCTGCCACGCACGCCATCGGTGCCAAAGTAATTCCGCATAATCAGCCGCCCTCCTGGATTTCCTGCTTCAGAACTCCGCGCACGGTAAATTTTGTATCTTCATTGACCAGTTTAATCGCCCTTCCAGCTGGCGTTTCCACGCCCACAACCACCTCGAAAGACCCGGGTTTCAGCTCCGGCTGAACCACGACCGTGCTGACGTTGCCCAACGCATCCAGCCACACTTCAGGCCCTTCCAGCAGCGCATGATCCGGCTCCACCTGCGCGGCCAGAGCCTTCCAGCCAGCCGCCAGCTCAAAGCGCGGATGCAGCGGCAGGCTGCGTTGCACGATTCTGTCCACCTGCAATTCGAGCCGGTCAGGTTGCAGTTTTTCCACCTGCATGCCGGGAGGAAGCTTGATGTCGGACACCTTCAGCGCCCGTTCCACCACCCCCGGTTCTGCTAGGTCGGACAGGTTGATTGGCACCTGCACATCCTGCTCCGCCAGCACGGCCAGACGCACCTGTGGACCGCTGATGCTAACCCGCACATGATCCGGCAGGTCGTTGACGATAACCAGATTGGCCGGCAATGCGCGCACCTGCAAGGGCACATCCATGCTGACCGATCCCACACCCTGCCCCTGCACCAGCGCCCAGAGCACGAACGCGACCACGATGGCGGCCAACCACAGCTTGTCGGAAAATAACCCCATCCGGTTCACAAAGACGCCTGCGCCGATGCCAATCTGTTTTGGGCAGCCAGCTTATCTTCCAAAGCCATCCGCAGGCTGGGCGCACCCAGCGCATCGCCCATACCCCCTGCCTCCACCAGCCGCACGGTGCGGTGCTCCTCCGAGACGACGATAATCAGGGCGTCGCTTTCCTCACTTAGGCCCATTGCCGCCCGGTGGCGTGTACCGCCGGAGGGGATGTTCGACTGCGTCAACGGCAGTAGCACGCGCGCGGCTACGATGCGCCCATCGCGCACAATAATCGCGCCATCGTGCAAAGGCGCCTGCGGACAAAACAGCGACATGACCACGTCCGGCCGGAGCGCAGCATTGACTTCGACCCCGCTATCATACAGATGCCTGAGTCCGGTATCCCGCTCAATGACAATCAGTCCGCCCCAGTTGCGATGCACCAATGCGAAGCTGGCGTCCACCAGCCCCTCGATGGTGCGCTCGCCGCCGCGATCGACATTAGCGGCTAGCGGGTTCTTACCCATCTGCATCAGCCCACGGCGTATTTCATGCTGGAACAACACGACGAGAATAACGATGAATGCGGAGAAGAAATGGCCGAACAGCCACTCCACGGTCAGCAGGCCAAAGGCGCGGGCCAGTTCGTAGACGACCACCACCACGGCGATGCCGATCAGCATCTGCACGGCCCGCGTGCCGCGGATCAGGCTCAGAACGAAATAAATCACCACGGCCACCAGGCCAATGTCGATCAGGTCCCGAATGCCGAAGTGCCACGCTTCCATGTTCCGAAGCTAAGGGATGATTTACCCTGTCGGCAAGGCCTGTCTGATGGCGGAGGCCACCTTGATGGCGCGGACCTGGGTCGGCACATCGTGAACACGCAGGATATCCGCCCCACCCAGCACGCATGCTGTCACCGCGGCGGATGTTTCAAATTCGCGATCGTCAGCCTGCGCACCCGTGATCGCGCCAAGAAAAGACTTGCGTGACACGCCGAGCAACAGGGGAAGGCCAAGCTTTTTGAAGCGTGGCAGAGCGGCGATCAGCGCCAGATTGTCCTGCAGGCGCTTACCGAAGCCAATGCCCGGGTCGAGGATGATGGATGATTCGCGCACGCCCGCGTGCAAGCATGCCTCCAGCCTCCGCTCAAAGAAGGCCTCGACCTCTCCTACGACATCTTCGTAACAGGGATTCTCCTGCATGCTGCGCGGCTCTCCCAGCATATGCATCAGACACACATCCGCACCAGACTCGGCCACTGCTTGCAAGGCGCGCTCGTCGCCGCGCAGGGCGGTGACATCGTTGATCATCACCGCACCGGCTGCCAGCGCCTGGCGCATCACCTCTGATTTACTGGTGTCGATCGACACCTTGAGTCCCTCGCCAGCCAGCGCCTCGACGACCGGAATAACGCGCGCGATTTCCTCGCTCAAAGAAACCGGCTCGGCCCCGGGACGGGTCGACTCGCCGCCCACGTCGATGATGTCTGACCCCGCGTCGACCATGGCGCGCGCATGGCGCCGGGCCGCCTCGGCTGTCGTGAATCGACCGCCATCGGAAAAAGAATCGGGGGTGCAATTGAGCACCCCCATGATCCATGCGCTGCCGCCCGGCGGCTTGTGCCAGCGGGAAGCGGCCGTCATCAGACCCCTTGGCCGGCCTCTTTTTTGCCCAGAGTGGTGCCGGTGCTGGGCGCTTCCGCGGTCGGTTTGTCGGGCGGCGGTGTCTTCTTGGCTTTCGAGGCGGTGTCGCCGCGCACGAGCTTTTTACCAGCCAGCACAAGATCGACCTCGTCGCCATCGAGGGTTTCATACTCGATCAGCGCCTCGGCCAGCATGTGCAGCTTGTCCATTTGATCCTCAAGAATCTTCTTGGAGCGGTCGTAGTTCGAATCGATCAGATGCCGCACCTCGATATCGATCTTCTGCGCCGTGGTCTCGGAAATATTCTTGGTGCGGGTAATCTCTCGTCCCAGGAAGATTTCCTCCTCGCGTTCGCCGTAGACCATCGCGCCCAGTTCATCGCTCATGCCCCACATGGTGACCATGTTGCGGGCGATCTGTGTGGCTCGCTCAAAATCGTTGGATGCGCCCGTGGTTAACTGCCCCAGCACCAACTGCTCGGCAATGCGTCCGCCCATAAGGATGGATATCTGATCGAGCAGGTATTCCCGGTCGTGATTGTATTTATCCTCTTCCGGCAGCTGCATGGTCACGCCCAGGGCTCTGCCGCGCGGAATAATGCTGACCTTGTGCACCGGGTCGGCATGCTTGAGGTTCTTGGCCACCAGGGTGTGCCCAGCCTCATGATAGGCGGTGGTTTTCTTCTGTTCGTCCGAGATAATCATAGAGCGCCGTTCGGTGCCCATCATTACCTTGTCCTTGGCCTGCTCAAAGTCCTCCATGCTGACCTTTTCCTTGTTGTAGCGAGCTGCATTCAGGGCCGCCTCATTGACAAGATTAGCCAGATCGGCACCGGAAAAGCCCGGCGTGCCGCGCGCCAGCACGTGTGCGTCGACGCTAGCGGCCAGCGGCACGGACTTCATATGCACGCGAAGAATTTGCTCTCGGCCCAGCAAATCGGGGCTGGGCACCACCACCTGGCGGTCAAAACGTCCGGGCCTGAGCAGGGCCGGGTCGAGCACATCGGGCCGGTTGGTGGCAGCCACGAGAATCACGCCCTCATTGGATTCGAAACCATCCATTTCGACCAGCAGCTGATTCAGCGTCTGTTCGCGCTCATCATTGCCGCCACCGATGCCTGCGCCACGATGGCGGCCCATGGCGTCGATTTCATCGACGAAGATGATGCACGGTGCGTTCTTCTTGGCCTGGTCGAACATATCGCGCACGCGTGATGCGCCGACGCCGACAAACATCTCAACAAATTCGGACCCCGAGATCGAAAAGAAAGGCACCTCGGCCTCGCCGGCAATGGCGCGGGCGAGCAGCGTCTTGCCGGTGCCCGGAGGGCCCACCAGCAGCACGCCCTTGGGAATCTTGCCGCCCAGGCGCGTAAACTTGGTCGGATCACGCAGGAATTCAATAACCTCGGTAACTTCCTGCTTGGCCTCATCGCAACCGGCCACGTCATCGAAAGTCATCCGCTTGGTGTCTTCATTGAGCAATTTGGCCTTGCTCTTGCCAAACGACATGGCCCCGCGACCACCGGCCTGCATCTGGCGCATGAAGAACACCCACACGGCGATCAGCAAGAGCATCGGGAACCACGAGATCAGCACAGACAGCAGGAAGGGCATTTCCTCCGCCTTGCGCACATCGACTTCGACATTGTTGTCCAGCAGGCGCTGCACCAGACCCGGATCATCGGGGGCCAGGGTGCGGTAGGCACGCAGCTCGCCTTCGTAACCACGGTAGCGGCCGGCCACTTCCTTATCCTTGATCACCGCATTTTCCACCATGCCCTTGTCGACCTTGTCGATAAACACAGAGTAGGAAATCTCCTCACTGGGCTGCACCTGAGGCCTGAACAGGTTGAACAGGCTCACCATCGTCAGGGCGATCACCAACCAAAGGAGTAAATTCTTGCCCATTGCGTTCAATGCGCACCTCTCAAACTTGATATGTACCAAAAGCCTTCATTGGCTTTAAGGTTGATAGCTTTTCTCAGTATAGGGTCTGCGTCCACCGAATTAAAGTGACCAACTCACAAAAGATTCGGTATAACTCTGAAAACCGCATAAAAATCATGAGTTAATATGTTTACGAAGTATCTCGGCCAGGGGCTTAATGTACCTGTTCTGGTGCCCACTTCCAGGGAATGGAAGCTCATATATAAGGACTTGCAAACCGGCCTTTGTTACCGCCTCCCGAACCAAGCCAGATATTTTCTTCAATACTATGACTATTACCTCCGGGCGCGCGTCGGAGAGACGCAAAGAGAGCGTATCTACACTCTGCTCTAGTACACGTTCCCTCTCTTTTCTGTCGAGATTATCTACGGGATCATGACTCAAATCCTCGAGAAAACATCCTTTTGATTTGAAATAGCTGAGAAATTCCTGCACTGAGTCAAATTGGGTCTCAAAGGCTTGCTCAAACGCCCTGCTTGTAAATGTAGTCATGTTGCTCTTATCGTAAAAGAACTTCCCACTGGCCGGCGGCGACTCGCCAACAAGGAGAACCGATACCTTCTTGGGTCTGTATTTTTCCCTTTGTGCCTCGATATTTATAAGGGTTAGGAAACATATCTAAGAGGCCGGCGCATAAAAGCGGCATCTTATTGCACTTGCAGTGATATCCCATCTTCCGCCTTGCTTGCCGCATCTTTCCCATGGGTGTCGCTGGCAGACAGGCACACTTCGCCCTTTCGCCGCGACAGTCGGCAGCGACTGAGATCGAGGCCTCCCTTACCTCCCTGGCTAGTCCAGCGCTCGACGAGTTGCAAATGGCGGCGGCCAAGTACACGGCCCTCACCAAAGAGAGAAGCCATCATGCGTTGCAGCAGCAATGCCCTGACCGGTGCGTTCAGCGCTGACCAGACGCACCAGTCTACGGCTACGCCATCCGCGCCCTGTCTGACATCCACTTTGTCCAACTCAGCCTGAAGCTCATCAGCCACCCTGGCTGCCTGGCGGGCAAAGCGCGTGAATAATTCCCTCGGCTCCACGCCGGCCCGGCGCATGGCAGAGAAAATCGCATGCCGGATGCGGTTGCGCAGCAGCGATTGATCAACATTGCTGGGGTCTTCCAGCCAGTCCGCACCGGCGTGATGCAGGGCTTCTTCGATGTCATACCTTGGAACCGCCAACAAGGGCCGCAGCAGCATCAACTGGCCTGCCTGTCTGGACTCGGCCATGCCGCGTAAGCCCATCACGCCTGCCCCCTGGAGCAGCCGCAGAAACACCGTTTCAGCCTGGTCGTCGGCATGATGGCCCAGGCACAGCACTGCAACACCCTGCTCGTCGGCCCACTTCGCAAACACGGCATACCTCGCCTGCCTCGCCTCCGCCTCGCGGTTGCTGTTTGCCGGAGTGCAAATCTGCGTACAAAAAAATGGAATCCCCCAGCTCTGCGCCTTGCTGCGCAGCAGTTCCGCCAGTCCGGCGGAGTCCGCATGCCAGCCATGATCGACATGCCAGGCTGTGGGTTTCATCCCTAACTCGTGCAGATAGAGCAGCAGCGCTGTCGAATCCGCACCGCCGGACCAGGCTACGGCGCATGGCCTGCCATCAACCTGTTGCCGCAGCACGCTCGCGACGGAATCTGAAAAATGTAACGAGATCAGTGCCAGTTTGGCACACCGTCTTTCAGGATGGCCATGGCGAATTCAGAGTCGGAATCCAGGATTTCAAACAAATCCACCAGTTCGCCGGCCAGGATGACCGTGCCGATGCGCAGCACGATGTTGGCCGCCGAGCCGCCGCGATGATACTGGATCAGGATGACGTTCAGGTCGTCCTGCGGCAACTGGAAACCGCGCAGGCAAGCCGAAGCTTTGCTCGCCGGAATCGTATATTCCTTGACCGACGCCGTGCCTCCCAGCGCCTGCGTCCATACCTCCAGCGCCTCGGCGCTGATGGCCAGGCCGGCATTGTACAGCGCCTGCACGCTCGAGGCCTTGCTGATATTGAGCTGCCTGATACGCACCTTGCCATAGGGCTTGGTGCCTTCCTGCTTGCCGCGGGCGTGCAACAAGCGGCCGAGGGCGGGCTCATGCGAAACGCCATCATTGCTTTGCGCCAGCGCCTGGCTGAAAACCAGTTTGCACTCGCCGAAGCGCGGATGCTGGCGACTGACATGCCACCACTGATTGGACAGCGACAGGCACATGGCCACCAGGCTGATGTCTATGCCATGCACGTAATCGGTTTGCGAATAACTGTCCCTCAGGGTCGAGCGTAGTTGAATCGCAATGCCCACAAGCTGCGGCACCGGCCCGCGCAGGCTGCAACCGGAAGCAGAAAAATCATCAAGATACACCTCTTCGTCCATATCCAGCACGTGCAACACGCCGGTCAGGAAGTTTTCCTGCACAAACGATTCAAATGATTCATTCAGATATTCCGAGGCCGCAGCCAGATAATCGGCCCAGTCAACCCTAAGCGAACCAATCTTGACGCTGGCGACTTTGGCCTGGTGCAGGGGCTTTTTGCCCTCGGCCTGAAGATAAATGAGCTTGCCTTCCTCGTAGGAAGATTGCATCAGGTGATCTGCCTCGCTGCCATGAATGCGGCCCACCAGGTCCTGGCGCCGGTCTTCCCAGAAATTTTCCATCTTGCGGCGGGTGATTTCGAGTCGGATATCTTCATCGAAAGCGCGGAAGGCCATCACGGTGCGCGAATCGTGCAACCAGGGATGGCCGGCCTTCTCGGCCTTGCGGCTACCGGCGCAGATGCTGGCAAACCAGCGCATGAACACGTGATTTTTCTGCTGACTGAACGCATCCGACAACATGTCGGCGTGTCTGGCCGGATCGTTGATGAACTGGTCCAGCTTCTTCGGGTCGTCCACCCATTGCATCCAGTCGCCATGGCCGCACTTTTCCGCCAGCTCCAGGAGGCACAGGCGCGTCCAGCTGCGCCTGATGAGATTATTCCCCATGCGATCCTTGCCGATCAGCGCCAGCATGCCGGCTTCCTTGCCAGAGCCCAGTCGCTCACGCATGCCCATCATGCGCGGCACCAGATCTGGCTCCAGGCCGTAGGCAAACATCGCCGGACGCGAATCCGCCAGCAGGGCGTCTTCGGCCTGACGATAAAGAAAGGCCAGCGGCGTAACAGGAATAATCATGTGTTCATAGGTCGAAATACGGGTCACTTCGAGATCGCCATCGACGTGCTTTTTTAGAAAGTTCTGCAGGCACCAAAAATAACATCCGCCAAACACCGTGATCAGAATTCGGTCGGCCAGCTCGGGATATTCACTGGAAACCGAGCCGATGCTCTGGCGCACCAGTTTCACCAGCAGGGTGTTGACCGCCGCCACCCACGGCGCCCGGTCATCCTTCTCCTGCTTCCACGACTGGTTCCACACCCCCTCGAGCATGTCCACCAGGGCGCGGCCGGCGTATGGATCGGCGCACCAATGATGCAGCAAGGCTCCGGGCAGCTGGGGATTGGCCTCCTTCAAGTGCGCGAGCAAGGCCCTGGACACTCTGTCCGTAGCCGGCAATTGGTGGGCGGAAACCCGCTCGCCCCTGACCAGATATCGATTCATGTATTCCAGCAAGCGCGCCACGGCGTCATGCAGCGTGGTCTCCACATTCGGGTGCGCTGCGTAAGGCAGCTGTACATGGCCATCTTCGGAGACCGTGCGCAGGGGCAAACGGTTGATATTGAACGAGCAGCGGGATATGGGATCCTCCCCGCGCGTACGCACGGGCTTGATCCAGCTCCAGCGGTAATCAAAATAGCTGTATGACAGCATCGGAACTTCTTCCCCTTTTCATTGCCTCGCAGGCTACGCCTTTCTAGGATGCGCCGCCTATGCTCGCATCGCCCAGCAAGTCTTCGATCCTGAAGACCTCCCAGCCCCCACGCAATTCTCTTGCCAATATTGCCGGCTCATGGGCGCTGGCCTGCGTTATACTGCTGTTTTGCTCATCCGCAAAGGCGGAAATCGCGGTCACCCTGCCGCCGCTGGCCGGCCTGGTAAAACTGTTGCTGCCGGAATCAGACGTTTCCTGCCTGCTGCCGGGCAACGCCGACCCCCACCATTTCAGCCTGACGCCAAAGCGCGTTGAACGTTTGCGCCAGACGGAACTTTTGATCCGCACCAGCGCTGACGACGGCGCCTGGCGCGGACTGCCCAGCGACATCGAGACGGTGGATGTGTGGCCTGAGATGGGGCACGCATGGCTGCTGCCCACCGAGGTTCAGCACGCCCTTCCACGACTGGCCGAGGCGCTCGCCAGGGCCTATCCGACCAAGGCGCAGGCCATCGCGGCCGGCCTTGAAAAGGCCTTGGCTGAAACCGAGGCCGTGGAGCACGAGATTGAATCCACCCTTGGCTCCCTGCGCGCGCGCGGCGTGATTATGCAGCACCCCTCCTGGCAGGCGTTCTGCCGTCATTTCGGCATCGAGGTATTAAGCGTACTCGAAGCCCACCGCCACGGCCATGAATCCGGCCCTAGGCGTCTGCAAGAAGCGCTGACCCAATTACAGGCAAGGCCGGATGCCGTGCTGTGGGGAGACGCGCGGGATAACGTGCAATCGCTGCATTGGCTCGCCGATCACGCGCAGGACGCGCCCATCCGCCTGCTCGATCCGCTGGGAGCTTGCGGCGCGATCTGGAGCGAGCTAATGCGTCAAAATCTCGCCATCATGGTGGCCGCATGAGCGCTCCCATTGTCAGACTCGACCACATCCGCGTAGGTGAAGATGCGGCCATCCTGGAAGACATAGACCTGGAGGTGCACGCGGGCCATTTCCTGGGCATTGTCGGGCCCAACGGCGCGGGCAAGAGCACGCTGCTGTCGGTCATCACTGGATTGATCTCGCCGAGCGCCGGCCATATCGATCTGTTCGGGCGCTGTCTTGGACGCCTGAACCGCCGCCGCCTGCTGCGCCAGGTGGGCTACCTGAGCCAGATGCACGCGCATGAGGACCATCTGCCGCTGCGCGTAGCCTGCGTCGTGCGCATGGGCCTGGCCGGCTATGACGCGCCCCTGTGGCGGCGCACCAGGGATACCGATCAGATCGCCGAGGCGCTGGAGGCCGTCGGCATGCTCAAGCACGCCCAGACCGATTTCCGCCTGCTCTCCGGCGGCCAGAAACAGCGCGTGCGCGTGGCCCGCGCCCTGGTGCGCCGGCCCAAATTACTGCTCCTGGACGAGCCGTCGGCGGCCATGGATGCGCCCGGCCAGGAAAAGCTTTATCAGCTGCTGCGCGGCCTGTGCGAAGAGCGTGGCATGAGCGTGATCATGGTCGATCACGATGTGGCGGCCATCAGCGCCTACGTCGATTCCGTCGCCTGCCTGAACAAGCGCATTCATTACCATGCCATCAAGGGCGAGCGCATCCCCGACACCATCTGGAAGCATATGTACGGCGAGCATGTGCATATGGTGCGCCATGATTCGCACTGCATCGGCTGCGGGCCGGAGGGCAAAAGGGCATGATGGATTTCTTAGCCAGCCCGGTGATGCTTGCCGCACTGCTTCCTGCCATGCTTATTGCCATGATCAGTGCCGCCATGTCGGTCATGGTGGTGGCGCACCGGCTTTCCTTTCTGACCGTCGGCGTCTCGCATGCAACATTGGCCGGCCTCGGCCTGGCCGTGTTTTTCGCCCTGCCGCTATTGCCCACCGCCACCATGGCCGCCATTGCCGTGGCCCTGCTGCTGGCCGCCATGCCGCGCCGCTCAGGCATCGGTGAGGACGTCGGCACGGGCCTGTTGTTCGCCGGTGCGATGGCCCTGGGCGTGCTGCTAATCTCCAGCGCCGACAAATACGATGTGGACCTGTTCGGCATGCTGTTCGGCAATATCCTTACCGTTTCACAGGACGATATCCGCTGGCTATGGCTGACGGCGGCAGTGGTTTGCATCGGCATGCTGTTCGCCGCCCGCGCCTGGTGGATGATCGCCTTTGACGCCGCCACGGCATCGGCCGGCGGCGTCCCGGTCAGGCTCTATCGCGGCCTGTTGTATACCGTCGTGGCGCTGACCGTGATCATGTGCGTCAAGCTGGCCGGCATCGTGCTGACCACGGGCCTGTTGGTCTTGCCTGCGGCCTGCGCCTGGTTCTGGGGCCGCAGCCCGGTCGTATTGTGGCTCTTAAGCAGCATCTTCGCCCTCGCCGGCACGCTTGCCGGTCTGATGATTTCCTACCATCATGACCTGCCTTCGGGCGCGTCGGTGGTCATTACCCTGTGCATGATTTTCGCTTTGAGCTGGAGTGTGGCATGGCTGAAACAACGCGCCCTGTAGGCGTTCCCGCCGGGATTTTCATACGCTTTTTTTCCGCGTGTTATGACTTGATGATTCTGTTTTCGGTTACATTTGTCCTGGTTGGCGGACCGATCACCCTCGTCAAGGAATTCATCGGCCCAGTGCCCAACTGGGTGCAATACATGCTCTTCACGACCGTATGTTATGCCTATTTGGTCGGCTTCTGGATCAAGGGCGGCTCTACAACGGGCATGCGGCCATGGAAATTGAAGGTGGTCATGGCTGATTCGGGTGACAATATTAACCTGGGCGCGGCCACCATTCGTTTTCTAGCCCTCATGATCACGTGGCTTTCACTGATCGTGACCTTCTTCTACCTGTCCATGAGAAACACCGAATCGCCGCTGTTTCTCCTGGCCGCCGGCATTCCCGCGCTCAGCGTGGTAATGATGTTGTCAAAAAACCGCCAGGCCCTTCATGATTTTCTCGCCGGCACCGCGGTTTACCGCGTTCAGCCGGCCGCGAAGCCTTCAGCAGAAGAGTGACGCGTATCTCACTGGATCCTGACGTTATGCGCTTGGCCCGGCCGCGCTAATCTCCGGCCCGACCGCATCCTCAAACTGGGCAAAATTACGTTTGAACTGAGCCGCTAGATCCTTGGCCTTTTCCTCGTAGGCGGCGGCGTCGGCCCAGGCGCGTTCGGGGTGAAGCACATCGTCGGCCACGCCCGGACATGACCGAGGCACCATCACGCGAAACACCGGATGCGGTGCGAAGTCGGCGTCCCGCAACGTCCCACCGAGGGCGTGATTGAGCATGGTGCGCGTCTGCGTGATGTCCATGCGCTCACCGACGCCATACGGCCCGCCCGTCCAGCCGGTGTTGATGAGCCAGCAATCGGCCTCGTGGCGCCTGATCCGCTCGCCCAGCAACTCGGCATAGACATGGGGATGCAAGGGCATGAATGGCAACCCAAAGCATGCGCTGAAGGTTGCCTCCGGTTCCGTCACGCCCGCCTCGGTGCCCGCCACCTTGGCCGTGTAACCGGAAAGGAAATGGTACATGGCCTGCTCCGGCGTCAGACGGGAAATCGGCGGCAGAACGCCAAAGGCGTCGGCGGTGAGAAACACAATGTTGCGCGGATGGCCGGCCACGCCCGGATATATCGAGCCTTTCACATGCGTGATCGGATAGGCGGCGCGGGTGTTCTCCGTCAGGGTTTCGTCGTCCAGGTCGAGATGACGGCTGTGCACATCCAAATGCACGTTTTCCATCACCGTGCCGAAATGGTGCGTCATATCGTAGATGGCAGTCTCTTTTTCCTCCGATAGATGGATGACCTTGGCGTAGCAGCCGCCTTCGATGTTAAACACGCCGTCATCGCTCCAGCCATGTTCGTCGTCGCCGATCAGGCGGCGGCCGGGATCGGACGATAGCGTTGTCTTGCCCGTGCCGGACAGGCCGAAGAATACCGCTACGTCGTCATCCGCACCGAGATTCGCCGAAGCATGCATCGACATCACACCCTTTTGCGGCAGCAGGTAGTTCATATAGGTAAATACGGACTTCTTGATTTCGCCTGCGTAGGAGGTGCCGCCGATCAGCACCAGACGTCGACCAAAATGGATAATGATGAAGGCCTCGGAATTGGTGCCGTCCTTCGACGGCAGCGCATGATAGTGTGGCACGTGGATAACCGTGAATTGGGGATCGTCGACGCCAAGCATGCGCCCAAAATCGATGGGCCTGACGAACATGGTGCGGGCGAACAGGGCATGCCAGGCGTCCTGGGTGACCACCCTGACCGGCACTTCGTAGTTGGGATCGGCACCGGCAAGACAGTCCTGCACGAAGACCTCGCGACCCTCCAGATAGTGGCACACCCTGCGATACAGGGCGTCGAAATGATCCTCGGAAATCGGCTGGTTGACCTTACCCCAGTTGATATGCTCGCGGCTCGTGGGTTCATCGACGACGAACTTGTCCTGCGCGGCCCGCCCCGTGTAATACCCGGTTTGCACGACCAGCGGCCCCATATGCGACAGATGCCCCTCGCGGCGGCGAACCGCTTCCTCATACAGCACGGGCGACGGTGTGTTCCAGTACACCCGCTCCATATTGACGAGACCCAGCTTCACCAGCCCGGCTTCAATACCTGACACGCTCATTGATGCCTCCAATTGTCCAGCTAGGACGCTCTCTGAAATCAACAGCCGTACTTTATCACTGTCGGGGGCCGAAGGCATGGCCCTGAAACCAGCCGCTATCCCCGGCAAACGTTATGGGTTTCGGTTGACCGGCGGCGCTACCGATCCTCCCCTATGTCAGGCCTGAGAATCTTCGTCAGAAAGGTTCAGTTCCAGATAAAGTTCGTTAAGTTCCTCCGTCGGACTGCTTGTAAAACCAAAGATATCGAAAACCCTGAGCATCGGCTTGTTGTCCCGGCGGACATAGGCGTTCATCGTGCGCACCTTCCGTTTTCTGGCGATGGAAATCATCTGTTCCAGCAGAGCCTTGGCCATCCCCTTTCCCTGATAACTCTCTCTCACCACAAAGGCCGCTTCAGCCGCATTCTTTTCCTCGATGAAGTAATAGCGCCCAACGGCCTCAAGCTCCTCTTTCAGTCCCTTGCGCCTGACGATGCACAGCGCCAGGTCTTTCGTCTGGTCTACGTTCACCAGCGCGTAGGCTTTTTCGCGCGACATCTGTTTGGGGCGGTGGCGATACCGCATCAAGAGGGTGTCTTCCGTGTGCGAGTAGAAGAATTCCTGCAGGGGGCGCTCGTCGGCCGGGTGCAGGGGCCGCATGAGATAATCCTCGTTATTGAGCTGTATTTTTTTAACTTCCACAGGTCCCATTTCCGGTACGCGTGTTGGCTTCTTCTTCTGATAGGCGGGCACCCGGAAATGAGCGCGAACCTTCTCCAGCAGCCAGTCCCGGAAGTCGGGGTGGGCCACCTGGATCAGCTCGAGAGCGCGCTCTCGGATGCTTTTTCCCCTGAGGGAGGCAATACCGTATTCCGTCACGATATAGTGGACATCCCCTCGCGAGGTCACCACGCCCGAACCTTCCGTCAGATAGGGCACGATCTTGGAGACAGTTCCGCCTTTGGCCGTGGAGGGCAGCGCAAGGATGGATTTGCCGCCCCGGCTCATCATTGCTCCGCGGATGAAGTCGACCTGCCCGCCGATGCCGCTGTAGAAACGGTAACCGACGGAATCGGCCACGACCTGTCCCGTCAGGTCAACCTCGATGGCGCTGTTGATGGAGATCATGTTGTCATTTCTGGCTATGTTGACCGGCGAGTTGACATATTCCGAGGGATAGAATTCCACATGCGGATTCCTGTCGATAAAATCATAGAGGCGCTTTGTACCCATGCAGAAAGAGGTGACCGTCTTTCCGGGATGGAGGGTCTTCCGCCTGTTGTTGATGATGCCTCTGTCCATCAGATCGATGATGCCGTCGCTGAACATCTCCGTATGCACGCCCAGATCCTTGCGGTCATCGAGACTTCGAAGCACGGCATCCGGGATTTTACCGATGCCCATCTGCAGGGTTGAGCCATCCTCGATGAGCAGGGAAACGTACTGGGCTATCAGTTCGGTCACTGGATCCTGTTCAGCGGGATGGAGTTCAAAGAGCGGCTCCTCGGCCTCCATCCATGCATCGATTTCACTTATATGGATAAAGCTCTGTCCGCTCGTCACGGGCATGCAGGGATTGATCTGGGCCACCACCTTTCTGGCTGCCCGGCAGGCGGCGGAAACGACGTCGACGGAAACGCCCATGGAGCAGTAACCATGAGCATCAGGCGGGCTGACCATGACCAGAGCGGCGTCGAGGGGCAATGTCTCGTTCAAAAAGAGTCCCGGAATTTCGGAGAGGAAACAGGGCGTGTAATCCGCATAACCGCTGGAGACGGCCTCCCTCGTGGCGGGCCCCAGAAACAGGGCGTTGACCTTGAATATTTTCTCGTACTCTTTTTGGATCCACAGGTTTTCGCCCATCGTCAGTATATGGACCACCTCGATATCGTTCAGGTTCTTTCCCTTTTCGATCAGGTCCCGGATCAGCTTATTGGGAACGGCGGCATTGGAACCGATAAAAAGCCGGTCGCCTGATTTAACGAGGTTTTTCCAGTCGACAGATGAATGATCAGCCATTGAAGCTCCGTAAACACAATTGCCGCCAAGGCGGCCAAATAATGCATGCCCCTTAATTATCGCGCTGTGCGCACCTCAGCATGAGCGGAATCGCCGGTGTAAAAGCTAAAAGGGGTCAACCCCCTTTTCTACTGACCAACATAGCGTCCGCTATCCGGTACGCACCGTCAATTCGGGGCATCCGTCCCGCTATCAGTGCAAGACGTTGGCTGGCGGTTCGAAACTTTCCAGAACCTGTCTTGAGATGGAAGCTGTTTGTTGGCACGATTGTGCCGGTTTGAAGGAGCGGGCATGGACATTGTAACGCAGGGACTTGCCGGTGCAGTGCTGGCGCAGAGTTTTTCGAAGAAACATGAAACGCGGATAGCAATGGTCATCGGTTTTCTGGCCGGCTTGCTGGCCGATGTCGATGCGCTGCTCGCCCTGTATGAACCTGATCCGTTGCTACAGCTTGATTTTCATCGACATTTCACCCACTCGCTGTTTTTTATTCCATTCGGGGGTTTGATTGCCGCCGCTCTGTTGTGGCCAGTGCTGAAAAAGCATCTGCCATTTCAGCGTGTACTGCTGTTCACCACGGCCGGACATGCCACCTCTGGCCTGATTGATGCCTGCACATCCTATGGCACATCGCTGCTATGGCCGCTCTCCGATGCGCGTATCTCGTGGAGCGTGGTCTCCATCCTCGACCCGCTGTTTTCCATTGCTCTGATCACCGCGATTGCCTTTGCCGCTGTGAAACGGATGCCCCGGCATGCTGCATTCGGCGTTTGCTTTGCCGTTTCCTATTTGCTGTTTGGTTTTACCCAGCATGAACGTGTGGAAGCACTGGCTATGACAATGGCCGAATCACGAGGGCATGCGGTAGAGCGCATTGAGATCAAACCAACCATGGGAAACCTGTTGCTCTGGCGCTCTATTTATGAGGCCGATGGTTATTATTACATTGATGCATTTCGGGTAGGACTGACGGGTGAGGAAAAGTTTTACACGGGTGAATCAACAAAGCGCTTTGAATTCTCTGATCTACCAGGGGTATCGCAACATTCCGTGCTGGCTGAGGATATCCGGCGTTTCGATTTCTTTTCAGATGGTTATATCTCGGTGCAGCCTGTTTCATCACAAATTGGCAAGAGCCCGTTTATCGGAGATATCCGCTACTCGATGTTACCCACTTCCAGTACGCCAATCTGGGGCATTGAACTGGATCTGGCTGATCAACAAAAGCATACGTCGTTCAATCAATCTCATGACACATCGGACCGAACTCGCCAGATGTTTATCGACATGCTGTTTGGTGAAGATATCCGAAATGTAAAAAGGGCCGCGGAGTTCGAAGCGCAGGCAATGGCGGATTCGCCCGAAAATCACCCGTAATCATTAGCGCCAGATGTTGGTCGGCGGTTCGAAACTCTCAAGCAAAAAGGGTATGAACTAGCCCTGGTTTAACGGACACCTAAAATGGGGGTCACTCCATTGGAGGTGTAGGAATGGAAGATCGCAAGCGGTATACGAAGGAATTCAAGGAAGAGGCCGTCCGGCTTCTTGAGTCGAGCG
>Ga0316187_10001065_pt1 | contig 23120 bp, 21 predicted proteins | sample CroRivburrow1_MG_FD_204927 | JGI IMG/M metagenome (GOLD analysis project Ga0316187, IMG submission 204927) | Coastal sediment microbial communities from Maine, United States - Cross River worm burrow 1 | ecosystem: Environmental > Aquatic > Marine > Coastal > Sediment | place: USA: Maine...
TGCTGAGTCGTTTCAGAGAATCGACGGCACTGCGGCCGCCGCTCGTTTCTCCCGCGTATTCGTTTATCTGTGCGTAGGTGCCGGCCGCGATCAGCCATAGCAAGCCGGCTGCCGCGATTAACAGACCGAGCCAGGATTCTTTGACGCCCGCTGCCGCGGGCAGCATGAGTGCTGCACCGATGCCGATCGTCAGCAGGCCAGCGGCGCTCGCCGACCAGCCGTTCAGCTGGCCACGTTTCGGTTTCGGAATCGTCTTGCCGAGCACGTCTTTGGCTGCCACCGAGCTGAAACCGCGCGCCAGACTGAACAGGGCCGTCAGCAATAGAATCGTCCAGCCAGCCGCAACACCGTCGAGAGACAGTACCGACATGCCGATGCCGACAATACAGAGACTCTGCCCGAGGCTGCCGATTACCCAGACCCACTTTCTGATGGCCAGTCTGCGAATCACGCCGCCGATAAAAAGCTGCGGGATCATTGAGCCCGACTCGCGAATGGGTACGAGGAATCCAAGAACGAATGCGGGCGCCCCAACGGCTGTCGTTGCCCAGGCGAGCGTGGTCTTCGGGCTCGCGATGGCGTCACCTAGCTTGGTCAGGAAGCTGCTCAGCAGTATCAGGGAAAAAGTTCGAGGCGTTTCACGACACGCCGCCTCCGGAATATCCTCGCAAAGACGAGTATCTTCATCATTGGTCAGCTTGTCATAGAGCTCGTTAGCAATGGCCATGAATGCAAAAGCCCCGAACGGTAATATGCGGAAACGCAACGCTCAGTCTCGCGCCAGCAGATAACCGCAGCAGGCGCATAGCGCAGTCAGGAAACCGCCCCACGAAATATCCGAGACGACCAGTCCCGTTGTCCAGCCCTTCAAGACGGAGAAATTCGTGAGCGAAAATGTGCCGTAAGCTATAGCGCCAAGTGCGGCGCCGTTGATCAGTGCCGTTCTGATATGTTGGGATATCAATGCCGGCTGTACGGCAAATAGCACAATGCCGGCAGGATAGGCCAGGTAGAACAGGCCCGCCGGCAGAAAATTGGGCGTGGCGAGCAGCAGGTGCCCGACGGTGTTTTGGTAGTGGTTGCCGACGAAAAGGGCAATCCAGATCGCATCGACGATCAGAAACGCTATGGCAGTTCCGAGATAGGCTTTGAAAAAACGCACGCAGGCCATTCTACAGGCTGTCGAGATACTCGACTAGCGAGGCCACATCGCCGCCTTCTCGACGAGTCGATCGACCGAGATGCGCGCTCTCTTCACTTCGGTCGAACCATATCGATCCTTCCTTTTGTTGCGAAGGTCGTGCTGATGCCAGCCAGATGGCGGTGTCCGCGCCGGCCTCGGCGTCGCGCAGCACGTGTTGGAACAGTGCGCGAAACGCGGGCAATGACGTTTTTACACCTTCCGTGTCGACCCAGCCGGGGTGCATGACGTAGAAACACCAGTCGCGATCGGCATGGCGTTGACGCCACCACTCGTTGAGTTCCACCTGCGCGCGCTTCTGGTACGCATAGGCCTGCACGCCGTCATAACGATCCGGGTTCAGTTCATTAAGCCGCTCGACTTTTAGCGGCACGTTGTACATGCCGCCGGAAGACATATTGATGATCACGGCGTCGTCGGCCAGAAGCCCGCGTTCGATGAGGCCATTGGTGAGGACGTAATGGTTGAGAAGATTCGTTGCAAAAGAAAGTTCGTGACCTTCGTCACTGACCTGGTGTTTGTTAAGCAGGACGCCGACGTTGTTGACCAGAACGTCGATCGTCGACTTGCATTCAGAGGCGGACAATTCATCCAGGAAGGTTAAGACATTTTCCGTTAGCGATAAATCCACCGGTCGGGAGAGAATGCTTTCGCCGACGTTTGACTTCAGATCGGCCAGCTTATCGGCGCTGCGCGAGAGCGCCAGGACCTCGGCGCTGCCGTCAGCGGCGCCTGCAGCAATGGCGCGTCCTATGCCGCCAGATGCGCCGCTCACGAGCCAGCGCTGATCGCGAAAATCCCGGGGCCGGTTTTTCCAGAGCAAGCGACGCTGCCGATAGCCCAGCGCGCTGAAGCTATAGGCAAAGCGGGTAAAGAAGTACATGCCTTTCAGAACATCGTTCATGCGGTCATTCTACCGCTTGGTTTTCAAGTGGCGGTATGGATTTAAGGTAGCTCGCAATTGCGTCGCGGTCTGCCTTTGTTAACCTGGCCATGTTTTCCTGCACGGCGACCATGGTACCGCCGACCGTGTCGTACTCCGGGGTGAAGCCGCTCTCAAGATAATAGGCGATGTCACTCGCCGACCACTCGGAAATGTTCTTGCCAGCGGGCGTGATGTTGGGAATTCGGCCGCGGCCTTCCGGGTTGGGTGCCCCTGCGAGCCAGCGGTCGGTGACCAGGCCGCCGAAGCTGTCGCGTTCGGTATGGCATTCGCCACAGTGTCCGGCTCCCTCGACAAGTTCCCGGCCCTGCTCGATGGGAGGCGATGCTGTTTCGAACCTGATCACCGGCTCGGTGTCCAGGTAGCGCCGTTTCCAGGCCCCGATGCCGCGTCGCAGGGTCCACGGAAACTCCAGTGCATGATCGGCGACCTGTCCGGGCATGGATGACAGCGTATCGAGATACGCCTTGAGGTCCATAATGTCAGTAGCGGGGATCTTTGCGTAAGACGTGTACGGAAACGACGGATAGTAGTGCTGTCTGCCTGGCGACACGCCGCGCTGCATGGCGTTGACGAACTGGATCATCGTCCAGTCACCGATTCCGTCTTCCTTGTTCGAGGAAATGTTCGGAACACGAAAGATGCCATAAGGCGTATCGAGCTCCAGGCCCCCGCCGAGCAGCAGCTTGTTTTCGTCTTTAGCACGCTTTCCGTCAACCGGTGTTGCGTGACATGAAGCACAGCCCCCGGCCCAGAAAATGCGCTCGCCGGCCGTGGCGTCGGCGGCATGATCCGGCAGCTCGTCTGCCGACATCGGGCGCGGCTCGGTGAGCCACCACGCGGCGACAATAACGGTCGCGAGTAGTAATGCAGCCGCTCGAACGCGGCTCATCGCAGTTCGCTCATCCGGTCGCTTTGGCGAGTCGCTCTAGTCGTCTGCAAGCCGGTAGGTGTCGTGACAACCTTTGCAGGTTTTGAAGACGGCGCCGGCGACCGGCTTTGCGTCTTCCAGATTAATGGGTTTCGCTGTAATGGCAGCGTCTATAGCTTCACGCCAATCGGCCAGCGCCTGCTCGAAGCCCTCGCGGTCCTCCCAGATCGCTGGTGCTGCCTCGGTGTCCATTCCCGTCTCGGTTCCCGGCGGGAACAAGTCGCCGAACTTCGTCGAGACATTCTGGAAGGTCTGTAGCGAGGTCATCAGTACATCCAGGTCATACTCCGCTTCGCCCTTGAGCATTTTTCCAACGGGCTTTGCAGCTTTGCCCACATCTTCCATAAGTTCATGGCGTTCATGGCGCGGGTCGTCGTCTGCGGTGGCGGCGGCTACGCCGCCAATAATCACTGCAATGAAGGTGATGAGAATACGAGCGGGGTAGGACATGCTGTTACGCTCTCTGAGTCAGGAAATTCGGCTAGCCGCGATTTTGGGAAAGGCACGGACAAAATGCAAATTTTACGATCAATTACAGCCGGGATACACAAGCGCCCCAACGATTACGCGATAGATCGTTCGCTAGCCTGCCTTTGCTATCGCATGTTTTCACTCTTCCATCCTTAACTCGTTTTTCGAACAACCGCATAAGTTTTTTCTGCACCGTCGGTCATGAAGTTGCGTGAATGCCGCCCGAAAGACAGGTTGAATAAGAGGAAACTTAGCGAAGGCGCTTTTCATTTTCGGGTCTCGGGAGGATACACTCGGGAACCATGAATGATGGAAAAAAGACGATATCCCTGGTCCTCGGCAGCGGGGGAGCTCGTGGCCATGCCCACATTGGAGTAATACGAGCGCTCGAGGAGCGAAAAGTCTCGATACTCAACATTGCCGGCACCTCGATGGGTGCGGTAATCGGCGGCATTTATGCCGCGGACAAGCTCGATACCTACATTGACTGGGCCTATCGGCTCGACAAGGGCGACGTTGTGAAGCTGCTCGATTTCTCCTTTAACTGGACGTCGATTTTCAAAGGGGAGCGGATCATCGACGTACTCAAGGAACTCGTCGGCGACCGCAAGATCGAGGATCTCGACAAAGGATTCACGGCAGTCGCGACCGCACTCGAGGAACAGCGTGAGGTCTGGCTGAATGACGGGTCACTGTTTCGCGCCATTCGCGCGTCGACCGCCGTGCCAGGCGTGTTCGCACCGGTGCATATGGGTGGCCGAACGCTGGTTGACGGCGGGCTCGTCAATCCGATTCCCATTGCGCCCACGTTGAATGACTCGACCGATTTGACGATTGCCGTCAACCTCAGCGGTTCCAAGGATGACTACAAACCCGCTGAAGAATCGAAGAGCACTGAGACTAACGCCACGGGAGACGGCTATCGTGAGAAAATTTCGCGCTTCGTAAACGGCTTGCTCGAGAGCGATAATTCGACGCCGTCGGCGCCGGATGCTGCGGATCTGCTCGTAAAGTCAATCGACGTTATGCAAGGGGCGATCGCCAGGCTGAAACTGGCGGCCTATGCGCCAGATCTCGTTATCAAGATTCCGCGAAACGCCGCCAGCTTCTTCGAGTTTCATCGCGCGGAAGAGATGGCCGAACTGGGCTACGAACGGACCTGCAAGGCCCTGGATGAACAGGGATTGTGAACGCCGTTCTTCAGCGGCAAAGCTGATTCCGTTACGACTTCTCAGCCGGTTTCCGGGCGGCCGCAAGCCATAGCTTCATGAAGTGTTTGCCTTTCGTCGTTAGGAAAACGCGCTTGACCCGCAGGTTCAGGGGGTCAACCTGAAGGGTCAGGAGACCGGGCCCCGGTGTTTTCTTTGTCGTAAGCGCTGATAGATCGGCGAGGTTGCGAGACAGCGCCGTTATGGACGTGGAATCGAGATGACTCAGTAGCTCCCGCTGACTCAGACCTTCATGAAAATAGACTGCGATTAATATGAGAAGTCGCTGCGCGGTGATGTCCGGACTCAGTTTGGCTCGGGCGAAGCGCAATGCCCATTCGAGCATCTGAACGTTCTTGTCGTAAGCTTTTTTCGGCATGGGTATCTCGCCAACTTTTTGTGATGATATTGCAATAATTGCGTTACCGCAACTATTTTGTTACGCTTTCACCTCATTTGGAAACAAGGAGGAACCGTGACACAAGCAGTATTAAAAAACGAAATTACCGAATTAGTACCCGAATCTCCGATCAAGCCTGAACAGCGAAAGGAGATTTCCGAAGCGATCGCCGGCGTCCTCTCCGATGCCTACCGATTGGCGATCAATACGCAGGGACTGCACTGGAACGTAGAGGGACCAATGTTCTATAGCGTGCATAAGATGACGGAATCCCAGTATCGTGAGCTTACCCCGTCAATCGACGATTTGGCGGAGCGTATACGCGCGATGGGTATGCCCGCCCCGCAGTCTATCAGGGAGTTCGTCGATCACTCTATCCTGAAGGATCTCCCGGAAGACGCCGACCTGGAAACTCGGATCGAGCGTCTGGTCGATGATTACGAACGTGCCGTCCGTCGAGCGTCCCTGGTGGTGAAGCTTGCAGAAACGGTCGGAGACGTCAAAACTGCCGACTTGCTGACGGAGCGGGTCGGAGTCTACGAAAAGAACGCCTGGATGTTGCGCGCGACGATCGCGTCATAACTACCCGGACAAATACCTGCAATACAATCAGCACGAGCCATGCACTCGAATTGGGTGCATGGCTTTTCTTATGCGTCAGTTTCCACAACCAACGCCGTGACCCGGGAGCCTGCTGGAACCTTCATGCTCTTGTCATCGACAGGAAAACGAACGCGACCATCGTCCGTCGTGACGAATAGCACTACCCGGTCCGGATGTTTTTCGAGGTACTCGTCAAAACTGAAACTGTCGGTGATCTCAGTCGTTTTTGCTTGTACACCTTTGGTTACGAGGTCAAGCAAATAGTCCATCGATCGTTTGCCGTCGAATAACACCCGCCCCGCAGCCTGCCCGCTTATCTGGTGCTTCTCATGAGCCGCTTCGGAATGATGCTTGACCGTATAGACCGACTCCCGCCCGAACTCATAGCGATATTTGACGCAAGCAAGCTCATTGATGCCCGGTCGGTGCGACAGGGCGAGCAGGTGCCCCAAGCCGATCAACTCGAGGTGTCTTTCTGCGTAGCTGGACACCGGGCTGCCAAAAAAGACCGGCAGGCCCGCCATGCGTGCCTTGCTGATTCCGTCCCAGCCCGTCGAGGCGACCAACACCCGGTGTCCTGCGGAATGCAGTGCGTTCGCAAACGCGAGCGCGACCGGGTTGGCGCCGGCAACCAGCACGCCGTTTGGCTCTGGATTCGCTATACCCAACGCACGCGCGATCACACGTCCGGACAGGCTCTGGATGACGACGGTGCCGACGATAATCGTAAAGACCATCGGCACGAGGTTTTCCGCACCTGGATATCCCATATCTTCGAGGCGCAAGGCGAACAGGGCAGACACTGCCGCTGCGACGATACCGCGGGGAAATATCCACCCCAGGTAGGCTCTTTCCTGCCAGCTGAGGTCGCTTCCTGCAGAGCAGATTTGCGCCCTCAGAGGCCCGGCGACGAATTGCAGCAACAGCAGCACCGCGACGGCTCCGCCGCCAAGCTTAACGAGACTCGTCACATCAATTCGTGCGGCAAGGACTATGAACAGACCGGCCACCAGGACCAGGGTCAGGCTCTCCTTGAAGTCCAGTATGTCCTCAAGATCGAGATCCCGCATATTGGCTTGCCAGACGCCCATGATTGTCACAGCCAGCAGCCCCGATTCTGTCTCAACGCTTTCGGCGAGGCCGAACGCAAGGATCACAAGGGCGAGCGCCGCGTGGTCGCGAAGATAATCGGGTAACCAGTGCCTGCGCAGGATCACGCCGAATGTGTGGCCGATGAGAACGCCGAGTCCAGCCCCGACCAGGACGATTTTGCCCAACACGCCGAGCAGCTGCGCCGTTGTCGCCGCCGTTTGCGTTACGATAATAAAATCGAATACGAGCACGGCCAGTATGGCCCCCAGCGGGTCAACCAGGATGCCTTCCCAGCGCAATACTCTGGACACAGCATTCGTCGGGCGCACTGTGCGGAGCAGCGGAAGAATGACCGTTGGTCCGCTGACGGTAACAATCGCGCCAAAAAGGGCGGCGAGGTAGATGTCCCAGTCGAGGAAGGTGCTTGCAGCAAGCGTCGCGAGCACCCAGGTTATCAAGACGCCGACAGTCACAAGGTTGCGGACGACGTTGCCGTGACCGCGAATCTCGCTGAGCTTCAACGTCATACTCCCTTCGTAAAGTATGACGGCGACGGCAAGCGATACGAATGGCGTCAGCAGATCCCCGAAAACCGCGTCGGGATCGAGCCAGCCGAGCCATGGTCCGACGACAATTCCCGTGATCAGGAGAAATAAAATAGAGGGCAACTTGACCCGCCACGCGAACCACTGACAGAGAAAGCCGGCAACCAACACCCCGCTCAAGACAAAAAGGTTATTGCCGTGCATTAAGGTCCACGTCCTCGCCCCTGCTGGCACCGCATTGTACGCACAAACGCAATAGGCCACCCAAAATGGATGGCCCCTCGTTCATTCAAATGCTGTGAACTTATTAATGAAACCGCGCCTGCGTCGCTCTCTTCGCTATCTCTAGGCGTCCCACTACCTCTTTCAGACCTCTGGCTATGTCCTCCATAACGTCCTCACCTTCGTCTTTTCGTGACGTCAACGTCTTGCTCACTTCATCGGTCTTTTCGTCAAGCGTCTCGAGGTAACGATCAAGCTTCGTGTCTTCCCTAACCGACTTCTCCGCCACTCTCGCCTTAAGCATGTCAATCTCGATACGTAGCTGTCTGAGCTGGCCGAGAATTTCCTGCTGATTTATCTCGGAATTTCTCATGGACATCCTCACTCCTCCCGTGTGAAAGATAATGTTTCGCCGTTTGTAAAACAGATAACCGGTTCTAGGCGGCTTTCATTGTGGTCTGGTCTACCACGTTCGCTTCCGCAAACCGCCAGTTAATCAAGCGGTTGAGGAACGCCTCTATGTAGCGATTGCGCTCGTTCTTGTAATCGAGGTAGTACGCATGTTCCCAGACGTCAAGCGTCAATAAAGGTGTCATGTCGGTGCCAACCGGCGAATCGGCGTTGCCCGTTGTCAGAATGCGCAAGTTTGGGCCGTCCTGTACAAGCCAAGCCCAGCCGCTGCCGAAATGATTAAGCGCTGCCTTCTGAAACCGCTCCTTGAAGCCGTTGAGATCGCCAAAGTCGTTCTCGATCATCTCCATGATCTGGCCACTCGGCTTGTAGCCGCCGTTAGGCGACATGCTCTCCCACAGAAAAGCATGGTTCCACGCCTGGGAGGCGTTATTGAGAATATCGAGTTCGGCAGTCTCGCGTGCTTTCACGATAATTTCTTCGAGCGACAAGCCTTCAAACGATGTGCCTTCGATCAGCGCGTTTAATTTGTCAACATAGCCGCGATGGTGTTTATCGTAATGAAAGGAGAGCGTCTCAGCCGAAACATACGGTTCGAGCGCGTCTCGATCATACGGTAACTTGGATAGAGCAATCTTCATTGTTAACCTCCTTTAATTTTTAACGATGCTATCACAATCATTGCGATAACGCAACTATTGCGATAACAGGTTTTATTACCTGACGCCGACGGGGTATTCGAATTTGTCATGGCAGTCGAATTGATAGTGAAAGTAGAATGGCACGGTTGCCGCGCCAGCTAGCGGCCGTGTCCGGCAAAATTGGCTGCAGATCGATTCACGTTAAACTTAGGAGAAACCGATAAAACAAGGCGCAACACTCGTTCCGGGATGGCTTGAGTCGGGCTTTCATTTGCTGGCGTTTCTTGTTCTCTCGCCGATCCTGGTCATGCAGGGAATTATTACGCGACGATCGGTCCCCAGGCTGCCCGAGCCACCCGGCGCTCGCGACGGGGAAACCGGCGAAGGGCGGCCATTGAGGCTGCTGATACTGGGCGACTCGGCCGCTGCAGGTGTTGGTGCTTCGCACCAGGATCAGGCTCTGCTCGGCCAGGTCGTTGGTTCACTGCAGGCTAATTGTCGCGTGACGTGGAGTCTGCGGGCCAGAAACGGCAATACCACTTCAACAGTTCTCAAATTGCTCAAGTCGCAGCCACCGCAAGATTACGACGTGGTGGTTACGTCATTGGGGGTCAACGACGTAACGTCTTTGGTAGGCGCAAAAGAGTGGCGTCGACAGCAGGCTGAGCTGCGCACCATCCTGAAGCAAAAATTTAATGCCGATCTGATCATTGTTTCCGGTTTGCCGCCGTTGCACGGGTTCCCGGCGCTTCCGCAGCCTCTGCGCTGGATACTCGGCAGCCGGGCGACACGGTTCAATCGCTACCTCGAGGCAGATGTTACCGCTGATGAAGATACGATATTCCTGGACGTTCGATTTACCTCCGACACCAGCCTTATGGCGAGCGACGGGTTCCACCCGGGCCCGGACGTCTATGCCCAATGGGCTCAGCGAGTCGCGGCCGCTATCGCGAATGCTTGACAGACTTCCGGTCGCAGGTCCCATTTGTTACTTTTCAATGCGTTTATCGCTCGGCGCCGTTCCTGATTTGCCTGGTTTTCAATGAGTACGGACTTTCAATTCGATCAGACCCACTGGGCGCCAACGAAGCGTCGCGGACCGCTGCCCACGTACTATTACCACGAGCACTTTGTGGAAATGCTCGATTTCGTCGTAACCCACTATTCACACACACTACTGGACCGCCATATTCGGGCGATCGATGAATTTCGCGCCTTACCGGAACCTGCTCAGTGCCTGTACGTGCGTCTTGTCAATCGCAAGGGATGCGTTTTCGCAGTCAACAAACTTCGGTACCCGGAGCTTGGCGACACGCGATCGTTACTCGGAAGCCTCGCAGAGAAGGGCTGGGTGGGGTCGCCGGGGGAATCACACTATGCGGATGTGCTCGGACATCTGACGAAGGCGGAAATCAGCGGCGTGCTGCTACCCGTGTTCACGGGAATGAGCCGAACCCTGAAGAAGCACGACCTGGTTTGTTTTGCCCTCGAACATTGTCCGGCCCAGGACTTCTTGGCGCGACTAAAATCGAACCGATTGCTGGTGCAGCGCCGCGTCGATGAAATTCGCTACCTTCTTTTTCTTTACTTCGGCCGCGTGCAGGACGGTTTGTCGCAGTTCACGATGCGTGATCTCGGCCTGGTGCGCACCAATGGCTTCAGTAAAAATTACGAACCGCGCTACTCCGACAGGGTAGAAGCGCTGCAAACCTATTTTTTTTCCCTGCGCCTGCATCAATCGAGATCAGCCAGCCCGAACGACCTGCAGCGGCTCGTGAAAGAGGCCGGCGAATGGCCTGAGCCGGACTTTCCAAAAAGTGCCGCCGCGCGCGACAAGCTGGCGTACAAACTCGGCCGCAACCTGGAGCGGGCCGGAGATTCGACGACCGCGATCCGGGTTTTCAAAAAGGGAGAATCAGCAAAATGCAATGAGCGCGTAATTCGACTGCTGCTTTCCAACAATCGACGCGACGAAGCGGAAAAGCATTTGCTTCAATGTCTCGAAGATCCGCGCAGCGAAGAAGAAGGGCTGATGGCCGAGGATTTGTATGCAAGGAAATTCAAAAAGAAACGAACGTCTGCGCGAACCGATGAGCTGCGCGCCGCGGAGACGATCGACATCGACGAAGCCAATAGCGGTTCACCGGAGAGAGCTGCCATCGCGTATTTCGAGGGCAGGGGTCTGCAGGCCTATCGCACCGAGAATCTGCTGTGGCGCACTTTTTTCGGTCTGTTGTTCTGGAAAGAGCTGTTCGCGGACGACAGTGCATCGCCGCATTCACCGTTCGAATTCCTGCCGGCGTCTCTTCTAGACGGCAGCTTCTACGCACGGAACCGCAACCAGATAGAGGAGCGCCTCGCCAGCCTGGACGAACCCCAAAAGGTCAAAAAGGTACTGCTGAAGACCAGTACAAAACATTATGGCAAGGCGAACGGCGTGTTTCGCTGGTGGCGCTCGATCCTCGATGCCTTGTTCGCGTTGGTCGATCATGCATCGAGCGAGCCCTTGCGACAGATGCTACGACGTCTGTGCCTGGACTATAAGGACGTGCGTTACGGCTATCCGGACCTGATGGTCATCGACGGCGATGGCGCGCGATTTGTTGAAATCAAGGCCGAAGGTGATCAGCTGAGACGCAACCAGCTGCTGCGACAACAGCAGCTACGCGAGGCAGGTTTTCGCGCGGACATTGTTCGCATACGCTGGGTCCTCGATCCTGACCAGGCTTATGTCGTCGTCGACGTCGAGACAACCGGCGGTCGCGGCGATCAGCATCGAGTCACGGAAATTGGCGCGGTCAAAGTCAGGAATGGGAAGGTTGTCGATCGCTTTCAGACGCTCCTGAACCCGCAGCGAACGATTCCGACCGGCATAACGCGGCTTACGGGGATCACCCCGACTATGGTGGCCGATGCCCCGATATTTTCGGACATCGTGGACGAATTCGAAGCATTCATGCAGGGCGCGATATTTGTCGCGCACAACGTCAATTTTGACTACGGCTTCATTGCGCGAGAGTTCAAGCGCCTGGGCAGGGCGTTTCGCTATCCCAAGCTGTGTACATGCTCGTCGATGCGAAAACTCTATCCCGGCCACCGTTCTTACAGCCTTGCAGCGCTATGCGAAAACTACGGCATAGCGCTGCGCCAACATCATCGGGCGTTGTGCGACGCGGAGGCGGCTGCGGAACTCTTATTACTGGTTAACGAAAAGCGCGCGGCAGCCTGTTGAGTCTCAAGCGGGTTTCGGCGCATAGACGCTGCACCAGCCGGTTCCCTTGACGAGTTGGCCCGGGAATATGGAGCAGCCAGCCCATTCGTCACCCGCTTTGCCCTGGTACAAGGCGCAGTTAGCGCATACCTGACCGGCTTTATAGCGTGGTTGGTTCGCGCTGTCGCTGGTTGTGGCGTCGTGAACGTAAGCCAATGATTTCGCCTGGGGATCATCCTCAGCGAGTTTCGGCATGCCGCTCGGTTTTTCCGGCGTCCCGGCGGCGGCCTCTGGTTTCGATTCCATGGCCTTGGGCTTGTCCATCGCGGGAGCGGCATCTGTTTTTGGTGCAGCCGCAGCCGGCGCTGCATCTTTTCCCCCGGAACAGGCGGTCAAGCCAAGAACGGGCCCGAGGACCGCGCTGCCGCCGACGCTCTTCTATTGTTTTACGATCTTCAGACATTCTCTTCTCCAGGCAGCGGCATTAGGCAGGCGCGCTTAATTGTATTTTGAATTCTGGGAAGCGGCGTCCAAATTGCAGGAACGAGTGTCGATGGGTTCAATTCAGGCCATTCAGGAATCACGGTACATGCTTTGCCCACAGCGATCTTGCGACGAGCGGTCGATTTTCGACGACCAGTGGTCAGGATCTGACAAGCGGTGCGCGCGGTCCGATGGGGGGCGTTTTCAGCGAGCGAGAACCCGTCTAGGATGAAATTGCCATACAGAGTGCAGGAGGCATGATTATGTCAACGGAATACAAAGCGTCACTCGACGCACCCAGGCGATTGGCAAAGGACAGCGCAGACATCGACAAGGCCGGTGCTGCGAAGCCGCCCGTTGTCGACAAGATCGACGTTAACGCGCTGAAAATCGACGAGTCGTACGATATCGATTGTGACCCCTACAACAGCACGGGCCAGTTCCTGGCTGACGCGCTTCGGTACAGGTACGAAAACTAGTTAACCACGGCATCCTGCCGGTCTGTTATCTGGAAGTACCGCGGAGACCAAGGTTTCAGGGGTTGTTCAAACCATTGCTACCCCTGCAAAGTGCCTGCTGTGAGGGAAGCTCCTTGTCGCATCCCTGTGCGTTTCTCTTCTGCCGCATGGCATCGGCGTACCATTCATACTCGTCGAGAAATTTCACGACGCGTTGGTCATACGACGTTTCCACGGCAATGCCATCGTCATCAAAGGCTTTTTGCACCTGGGAAACCGGAAACGCACTCGGGATGCTCGGCGTACCGAGTTCGGCGAGGATGGCACGTAAATTAACCAGTGCCCGCACCCCACCAAAAGGTCCAGCCGAGTAAGTAACGATGGCGCTCGGTTTGTACAGGTACTCGCTCTGGAAGTGGTCGAGAAGATTCTTGAGTGCCGCCGGCACGCTGTGATTGTATTCAGCGCTCACCACCACGTAGCCATCGGCGGCCTCCAGGATTTGACTGATTGCTGTCATATTGGCAGGCGCCGCTTCTGCGTTGTATTCCTTGTACATCCGGTCAAGCAGGGGCAGTTCGTATTCCTGTGAATCGATCAAGGTTACCGAATGTCCGCGGTCTTCGAGCTTCCGTGAAATAAAACGCGCAGCCTTAATTCCCTGGCGACTTTGACGAGCGCTTCCGTAAATGACTGCAGTTATCAAGCTCATGGGTAAGTCCTGTACCTGTGGGTTATTCTGCAATGCTCTCAACAAACCTGTCCGGCCCGCAACTGCAAGGGCTTCTTGACGCCTGGCATCCCACGGCCGGCCGGCTAATGAGCGCCGCGCTTTTTCGAATGTATACTGCAGGCTAGCACGCCCCAGTGTTGCTACACTTTGACCGACAGGAGCGTCTGGAAGAATCGATGGCCAACCAACCTAAATTACTCTTGCTCGTTATTCTTGCACTTTTTGGAAATGCTATGGCAGAAGACCTGACCATCGAAAGACTGTTTGGCAGCCCCGACATCAATGGCCCTCAACCGGCGCAGCTCAGGTTCTCGCCCGACGGCGAGCGAGTCACCTATCTTCGCGGCAAAGAGGATGATCGGCGCCAGCAGGATCTGTGGGAATATAATGTTGCCGATGCGACCAACCGACTGCTGGTGGACTCCAAAGTGCTGGTCCCCGAGGAAGAGCAGCTCGATGACGTTGAAAAAGCGCGCCGAGAGCGTATGCGTATCGACGGGAAGGGCATTGTCGAATACACCTGGGCACCGGATGGCAACAGTATTCTGTTTCCTCTGGCTGGCGATCTCTACCTGTACCGACTCGATGCAGAAGCGGGGCAGGCTGTCCGCCGACTGACGAATACCGATGCCTTCGAAACGGATGCCAAAGTCTCCGAAACCGGACGTTACGTGTCCTTCGTTCGCAATCAGAACCTGTTTGCGATCGATCTTGAAAGCGGCGAGGAACGGCAACTGACGCTCGATGGTGGCGATACAATCCGAAACGGGATGGCGGAATTCATTTCCATGGAAGAAATGGATCGTGACACCGGCTACTGGTGGTCGCCAGACGATCGCTTCGTGGCATTTACGCGGGTCGACGAGTCGCCGGTCGAACTGGCAAAGCGCTACCAGATTTTCGAGAACAGCTTCAAGGTCACGGAAGAGCGCTATCCGTTTACAGGCAAGAACAACGTACGCATCAAACTCGGCACGCTAGAGCTCGCAACCGGCAAGCGTGTCTGGGTCGATCTCGGCGACAACGAAGATATTTACCTGACGCGCGTTGACTGGACGCCGGATTCGAAAAACGTTGTGTTTCAACGGCAGTCGCGCGACCAGAAACGCCTGGATCTTGTGGCCGCAGATCCGTTGCGCGGCAAGAGCCGTATCGTGTTGACGGAAACCAGCGACGTCTGGATTAATCTTCACAATAATCTCAAGTTCCTGAAGCAATCTCCCGGTGAGTTTATCTGGGCATCGGAGCGCTCCGGATTTCAGCATCTTTATCGCTACGACCTTAGCGGCAAGCAACTTGCGCAACTGACTTCGGGAAACTGGGCTGTCGATCGACTGCTGGCTGTAGACGAGGACCGTGGCACGCTTTTCTTTGACGGTTTCGCAGAATGGGCGCTTGAGAAACATCTTTATCAAGTGCCGCTGGCGGGTACCGAGGGGCCGGAAAAGATTACAGGGGCAGCGGGATGGCACGAAGTCGTCATGTCGCCGTCGGCGAACGCGTATATCGATACATTCTCAAGCAGAACGGTAGCCCCTCGCGTCAGCCTGCACGCTCCGGACGGAGCTCGGCTGACCTGGCTGGTCGAAAACGCGATGGATGAGAGTCACCCCTATTTTCCCTTTCTTGAGCGCCACAGGGCTCCGGAGTTTGGCACGCTGACGGCTGAAGACGATCAGGCACTTTACTACTCTTTGCTAAAGCCCTTCGATTTCGACCCCAAAAAACGCTACCCGGTTATCGTATACACCTATGGTGGTCCGGGAGTTCAATCGGTGAATGATCAATGGGGTCGTAACAGCGTTTTTCACCAGTACCTGCAGCAGCAGGGCTATGTTGTATTCACACTGGACAATCGCGGCAGTGCTAATCGCGGTACGGCGTTCGAGTTTCCAATTTACAAGCAAATGTCTCGCGTGGAGGTTCGTGACCAGAAGCGTGGTGTCGACTTGCTGCGGTCGCTACCGTTTGTAGATCGTGAGCGGATCGGAATTTACGGCTGGTCTTATGGTGGTTACATGACGCTGATGGCCATGATGCAGGCGCCGGACGCGTTCAAGGCAGGTGTTTCCGGCGCGCCGGTAACAGACTGGCGCCTCTATGACACGCACTACACGGAACGCTACATGTCGACGCCGTCTGCAAATGAGCAGGGGTATGAGCAATCAAATGTGTTGAACCATGTAGAAGCGTTGCGCGGTTCGCTGCTCATTATTCATGGCATGGCGGATGACAACGTGTTGTTAAACCACAGCACGCTTTTGTTTCGAGAAATGCAAAAGAAAGGCGTGCCATTCGAAAGCATGATGTACCCCGGTGAAACCCACGGTTTCCGCGATCCGGACATCATTGTGCATGTTACCGAGTTGATGATGAGATTCTTCGACCGACACCTCAAAGCGCCGTAAGACATTATTCATTGCCCTTTGCGACCATCCGCAGGCCGAGCTAAACGGGTTTCGTATTTCCGGCAGACTTTCCGCGGACTTCGTTCTCGATCGTGTTATTCCAGCTAATCGGGCCGATAAGGCCATGGGTTCTCTCCTGTATGGGCTCCGCTTACTTTGGTTATCTGCCCAGGGCAAATCGTTGCGCCGGATCTCGGTGACAAGCGGAACCGCGTCCCAAAGATCCGGTCGGGGCTTTGCGTCGCGGTAATCGGCGTATACTCGCGTCCTTATGTCCGATGCCACCGCGTTTAGCACGACCAACTTGAAGCCTGCGCTCCTGAGTAAACTTTCGGACATTGGCTACACGGAAATGACACTGGTGCAGGCCCATACCTTGCCTCACCTGCTCGCAGGCGCCGATGTGGTCGCGCGTGCCAAGACCGGCAGCGGCAAGACAGCCGCGTTCGGCCTGGCTTTGCTGAATAAACTGGATGCAGCATCCTTTTGCGTGCAGGCACTTGTGCTCTGCCCGACACGCGAGCTGGCAGACCAGGTTGCCAAGGAAATTCGACGGCTTGCGCAGGCGATACCCAACATCAAGATACTGAGCCTTTGCGGCGGCGTACCGATCGGACCGCAGAACGCCTCGTTGCAACATAGCCCGCATATCATTGTCGGAACCCCGGGGCGCGTGCTAAAGCACCTGAGTAAAGGCACCGTGAATTTGAACGCCCTGCAGACATTCGTGCTCGATGAGGCGGATCGCATGCTGGACATGGGGTTCACGGATGAGCTCGATGCAATCCTCGCGTTCGTTCCGAATGATCGCCAAACCCTTTTGTTCAGCGCAACGTACCCGGAAGCGATCGCCGGCATGAGCGCGCGGGTTCAGCGTGACCCCGTAAAGGTTGATGTTACGGATGACGAACAACCGGCACGAATCTCTCAGCACTGGTGCTCGGTGACTCGTGAAAATCGCAACGATGAGCTACTGCGTGCGCTTCGTGCATGGGGTGGGGCGTTAAACCTCGTGTTTTGCAACACCAAAATCGACTGCGCGGAAGTTGCGAGGTATTTACAGGCGAAGAACATCGTCGCTATTGCACTGCATGGCGATCTCGACCAGCCTCAGCGCACGCAGGTATTGGTGCGGTTCGCCAATCGGAGTGCAAGCGTCTTGATTGCCACCGACGTCGCGGCACGCGGCCTGGACGTAGAAGACCTGGATGCCGTTTTTAATTACGAGTTGCCTGCGCAGCCTGAAGTCTATATCCACCGCATTGGCCGGACCGGGCGCGCCGGCAAAGAAGGCGTGGCGGTTAGCCTGGTCGAAACGCGCGAGATGCGGAGACTGCAAGAGATAGAGGCGCTGTTGCCGGAAGACGCGCTGCGACCCTGCGCTATACCTGATTCGAAGCGGGCAACAGACTCGTTGATGCCAGCGATGACCACGCTACAGATCAGTGGCGGACGAAAAAACAAGCTGCGACCGGGCGATCTGCTGGGCGCCCTGACAGCGCAAGGCGGCGTGCGCGGTGATGCCGTCGGTTCGATCGACCTGTTTGATACCTGCAGTTACGTGGCCGTGCGTAACGCACAGGCGAGAAACGCGTTGCAGCAGCTAACAAGCCGGCCGATCAAAGGCAGAAAGTACCGCGCTCGAATCTTGAGGTGAGAACTGGCTCAAGCGGCGCGAGTATTCTCGGCTAAAACCTGCGTGCGCAGGTAGTCTTCGTAGGTTCCGTTGAAGTCGACGATTCCGTCGGCCGTCATCTCGATGATTCGTGTCGCAAGCGACGAGACGAAGCTTCGATCGTGACTCACAAAGATCAGCGTACCCGCATAGTTTTCCAGTGCGAGGTTTAGAGCCTCGATCGATTCCATATCGAGATGGTTCGTCGGTTCGTCCATCACCATCACGTTGGGCTGCTGCAGGATTAGCTTGCCAAACATCAATCGGCGCTGCTCGCCACCGGAGACAACCTTTACCGATTTCTCGCTGTCATCCCGAGAGAACAGCATCCGCCCCAGCGTGGCGCGCAGCAGTTGTTCGTCAGTGCCCTTCGGTTGCCACTGCGTAATCCAATCAAACAGGCTCATGTCGTTTTCGAATTCTGGAGCGTTGTCCTGGGCAAAATAGCCAACCTTGGCATTCTCAGACCATCGAACGTTTCCGCTATCGACCTCGAGGTTTTGCAACAGGCAGCGGGCGAGTGTGGTCTTGCCGATGCCGTTTGGCCCAAGGATGGCAACACGCGACCCGGCCTCAATGGTGAGGTTCAGGTTCTCGAACAACGAGCTCTCTTCAAATCCTTTACTGATGTCCGTTGCCTCGACTGCAATTCGCCGCAAGACTTTTTCCTGCTCGAAGCGAATGTACGGACTCACGCGACTCGATGGTTCGACGACTTCGAGCTCAATCTTTTCCAGCTGCCTGGCTCGCGATGTTGCCTGGCGTGCTTTCGAGGCATTCGCAGAGAAGCGGCTGACGAACGCCTGCAGGTCCGCCATTTTCGCTTTCTTTTTCGCGTTATCGGCGTGTATGCGTTCGCGAGCCTGCATAGCGGCCGTCATGTACTCATCATAGTTGCCCGGAAAGACATGCAGCTTGCCGTAATCCAGATCGGCCATGTGGGAACACACGCTGTTAAGGAAGTGGCGGTCATGCGAGATGATGACCATTGTCGCGTTGCTGCTGTCGAGAAATTCTTCCAGCCAGCGAATGGCGTTGATGTCGAGGTTGTTGGTCGGCTCATCGAGCAGCAACACATCCGGATCTGAGAACAGTGCCTGTGCCAGCAATACTCGCAGTTTCCAGCCGGGGGCAATGGCGCTCATCGGGCCTTCATGCTGTTCGACCGGGATGCCGATTCCTTCGAGGAGTTCGCCTGCCCGTGCCTCAGCTGAGTAGCCGTCCATCTCTGCGAATTCGACTTCGAGGTCGGCAACGCGCATGCCTTCTTCGTCGCTCATCTCGGGCAGTGAATACAAGCGGTTACGTTCCTGCATGACTTCCCACAGTCTTTCGTAGCCCATGATCACGGCGTCGAGCACGCGATGCTGCTCGTATGCGAACTGGTCCTGTCGCAGCTGGCCCACGCGTGCGTTCGGGTCCGTGGATACATTGCCCGTGCTCGGCTCGAGCTCGCCCGACAGGATTTTCATGAGCGTCGACTTCCCACAACCGTTGGCGCCGATCAGGCCGTAACGATTGCCATTGCCAAAGGTCACGGAGACGTTCTCGAATAAGGGTTTGGCGCCGAACTGAATCGACAAATTTGCTGTAGAGATCAAAGCGGTATTCCGGACGTTAATAGGGCTGCGATGGCCCGCACTTACCGGCTATCAGCCGGTAAAGAACTGATTCGTAAGGCATTGCGGGATTAGGTCGTGCGATAGCGAGAGCGGATCATAGCAGAAGATGTTGCAAATCACCCCTCCGGCCCGCGTTGTTACGTTTTGAAACACCTTGTTACGGGATTCGGTGTGAACCCGATCAGGTTTGATCCTAGGATGACGGCTCGAATTTATCAAAAATAAAGTTTGGAGATTCAAATGAAGAAGCAATTTTATGTAGTGAGCGTGCTCTCTGCCGCGATGCTACTCGCCGCATGCGAGGGTGACGATGGCGCAAACGGCACAAACGGATCTGACGGTACGGACGGATTCAATTCGTTGATCGCGATTCGCGATATACCTAAAGGCGACGCGGTTTGCCTGGGTGGCGGCAGGGCAGCAGACAGCGGCCTGGACACCAACCGTAACAACATACTCGATCCTGTCGAAGTAACGGCAACGGAGATTCTTGAGTGCGAAGCAACACCGACCGTTCGTGCGCTACACGCAGTGCCGGACGCACCGGCTGTCAACATCTTCGTCAATGCTGCGTTGGCTCTACCGGGCGTTGACTACGCCGGCGGATCCGGTTTCGTGCCGGTGATCGAAGAAAACAACGTCCGCGTTGAAGCGATCATCCCGGGCGCAGATGACCTTCCTGTAATCGATGAGGACTACAGCCTTCCCTACAGTACCGAAACAACGCTGATCGCAGTGGGTACGGTCGGCGGTGGCATCACTGCGCTGCCGATTACCAACGCTTCTGACAGCCGCATTACCGACGGTTCTTTCCGTGCCCAGGTTGTGCACGCTGCTCCGTCGGCACCTGCTGTCGACGTCTACGTTACGGCCTTCGATGCCGACCTGGCCGCTAGCGCCCCGGTCACCGGTGCAGGAACGCCGCTCGCATTTGGTGAAAACACGCCGCAGCTCGAGGTTACCGCGGGTGACTACCAGATTCGCGTGACCGGCGCTGGCGACCCCGCTGCCGTTGTGTACGATTCCGGCGAAATCTCGCTGGCGGCTGGCGGCGATCTGATGTTGGTTGCCGTAGAAAACACCGGTCCGGGCGATAACCTCGTGCAGCTGGTTGTTCTTGATGGCGCCGCCGCGTCTATCCTGAATGACACCAACACGCCCGCCTCGGTCGTTGCTGCGCACCTGTCTCCGGACGCACCGGCGGTTGATATCCTGGCCGACGACAACAGCACCGGAGCGGTGGAGAACATCGCACTTACCCGGAACGTTTCGTTCCCGTCAGCCTGCGAGCTTAGCGCTGTTCCTGCTGGAGATTATACGATCAGCATCGCGGCCAACGCCGACAACAGCGTCGTACCTTTAACGTTCCCCTTAGTCCTCGACCAGGGCAGCGAAGCGACGGCCATCGTGTCCGGATTCTTGTCAGGTAACGACCCGGCAATTACGGCTCTGCCGCTTGCTGGAAATACGCGCAGCGTTGCTACGGAGACGAAGCTTCGAATCACGCATGGCTCGCCGAGCACCGGCAACGTCGACCTCTACCTGGTTCCGGCCAATACGGATATCAGCATGATGGATCCGTCAATCGCTGACGTCCCGTTTGGCGCCAGCACGATGCAAATGTCGATAGGCAGTGGCATCTACGATGCAATCGTTACCCCGGCTGGCACCAAGACCTTCGCAATCACGTTGGAAGATCTCGACTTCACGGTTGGCGGCGCAGTTCTCGATGTGATCGCTCGCGATCCGGCCACGGACGGTAGCGAAGGCACGGCGCCCCTGGCGTTTGTCATTGACTACGCCACAGTAGCACCTTGTCCGGCACCATAAGTAATAAAGCACGAAGCAATACGTAAGGCTGAAAAAAGCACCCGGGAGGCAACTCCCGGGTGTTTTTTTTTTGGCAATCAGAACGAGCGAACGGGATAATGTTCGTATGAACCTACCAACCGTCAGAGGGCGAATGATACTGAGCGCCAACGAACTATCGACGCTCGAACAGGCCTACGCAAAGCTTGAGAATCCGTCGTTGGCGATACGCATCAGCTCGGCGGTCGGTATGCCGGTGGAGGCTGTCACGAGAGAGCTCGGCAAGCGGGCTCCAGACGCTGTTGTCGAGGCGGTCAGCAACTCCACGCATAAGGCACTGGAGCTGGTGCTGCAAAGCTCGATGCGCAGCATTAAAGATGCAAAGCAGGTGCCGGCCAGTCCTCGCTTGCATACCGCCGCCGCCATGACCACCGGCGCCGTTGCCGGATTTTTCGGTCTTGAAACGCTGATCGTGGAGCTGCCATTAACGACCGGCATCATGTTCCGGTCAATAGCCGACATTGCGCGGGCAGAAGGAGAGTCGCCTCAGGATCCGGACACGCTTCTGAACTGCATGCAGGTCTTTGCGATGGGGAGCCGCATGTCGAGCAAGGATGATGCGGCCGAGACTTCCTACTATGGCGTGCGTGTGGCCCTGAGCAAGGCCGTGACGGACGCGTTGCAGTATGTCACGGCTCACGGTATGGGCAGCGCGAGCGCGCCCGCACTTGTTCGACTTATTTCGGCGCTGGCAACGCGCTTCGGGGTCGTCGTTACTCAGAAAGCAATGGCACAGACGATCCCGGTCATCGGGGCGATCGGCGGGGGACTGGTCAACACTATGTTCATTTCGCACTTTCAGGACATGGCCCGTGGACACTTCGCGATTCGAGCGCTGGAACGCAAGTACGGCGCTGACGTGGTTCAGGCGGCGTATTTTCAATTGAAGAGCGACGACGCCCCCAAAGAGAATGCTGTCGTCTAGTCACTGCCGTCGTCAGGAGTAAACAGAATTGATCGAAGGATTCACGGCGGAGCTTCACCGTCTACGCAACAAGAAAGGCATGCAAGTCTCGATCTCGCCCTACGGCGGCATCGTTCAAACGCTTACGGCACCGGATCGTAGTGGCAACTACGCGGACGTCGTACTTGGCTTTGATACGATGCAGGAATATCGTGGCAGGCATCCCTATTTCGGCGCGCTGATCGGGCGATTCGCGAATCGGATTGGCAACAGCCGCGTCGTCATCGGCGACACGACTTACCATCTGACACCGGGCAAGGCTGGCAATCATCTGCACGGCGGTGACACGGGCTTTGACAAAGTGTTTTGGAATGTGGACGCGCCAGCAACGACAGAATGTTCGCTGCGACTTACGCACGTCAGTATCGATGGCGATGAAGGCTATCCCGGCGAGCTGTCGGTCGCGGTCGTTTACACCCTTACCGATAACGACGAGCTTTTGATTCGCTATTCCGCAACGACTGACAAGACGACCATCATTAATCTGAGCAATCATTCCTACTTCAATCTCGCCGCAGCCGGTGCGGAGGATATTCTTGATCATGTTGTCGAACTTAATGCCGACGTTTTCACACCGGTGAACATCGATATGATACCGACGGGTGAACTACGGAGTGTTACCGGGACGCCGATGGACTTGCGTGAGCCAACCAGAATTGGTGCTCATATCGATGACGATCATGAACAGCTCGGGTACGGATCGGGATTCGATCACAACTGGGTGCTGAATCGAACCGGCGAGGGCCTCGAACTCGCGGCGCGAGTCACGGAGCCAAACAGCGGCCGTGTTCTGGAGGTGCTAACGACAGAGCCGGGCGTACAGTTTTATACTGGCAATAAGCTCGACGGAAGCATCACCGGCAAGGGTGGTCGGGTCTATCAAGCTCGGTCCGGGTTTTGCCTCGAGACCCAACACTTCCCGGACTCACCGAACCAGGCCGCGTTTCCCTCGACAATCCTGAGACCTGGCGAGACCTACGAATCAACAACCGTCTACCGCTTCTTGTCGGGTTAAGTGTTGTCCATTAT
>Ga0316187_10001066_pt1 | contig 23115 bp, 21 predicted proteins | sample CroRivburrow1_MG_FD_204927 | JGI IMG/M metagenome (GOLD analysis project Ga0316187, IMG submission 204927) | Coastal sediment microbial communities from Maine, United States - Cross River worm burrow 1 | ecosystem: Environmental > Aquatic > Marine > Coastal > Sediment | place: USA: Maine...
TCGTCTGGTTCTGGAGCACAACGGGCAGTTCGAACTCGTCCCCGAAGTTCAGGAAGCGGGGGGCCGAGGGCCGCACCATCAGGGGCAGCCGGGCCGTGATGTTCGATTCGGTGGAGCCGAAATGGTCGTCGCCGTCGACGGCCACGACCATCACGCGGTAGCGGGTGAGGTTGTCGGGTAGCGGCACGTCGATGGTGGCCTTGCCGGCGGCGTCGGTGGTGACCTCGGGGCTGAACACCGCCAGGGCGTCGAAGTTGGTACGGACGTCTATGGCGCCGCCCGGTGCGGACTTGTCGCCCAGGGCCTGTCCGGCAGCTCTGAGTTCCGCAGCCGGCGCGGCCGCGTCGGACGAGCCAACTTCCTCAAACTCGCCGCCGGCGGCAGCCGTCGTGGAGACAGCACCGTCATCGCCGTCCCGCAGCAGCTCGGGGTTGGCCAACTCGATCGAGTGGCGCAGGTAGCGGCTCGAGACCCGCGAGTCAATGGGCCGGTAGAAGACGCTGATCGGATCAGGCAGCTCATAGCCGCTCAAGGCCAGCACGGCCTCGTCGACTACGACCACTGCCAGTTCGGCGCCGTCGACCGGGTTTCCGGTGGCGTCAGACACTGTGATGTCGACCGTTGTGGCGCCACCCGGTTCGATTGTCGGGTCCGCCGGGGTGGCAGCTACGGCGAGGGTGCGGCTGAGTGGTGGGATCTGCAGGTTGAGGCGGCCCACGGCGAATGCCGGGCGGTCGGGAGCGTCGGGAAGCGGGTCACCCTTGTCGGTGGTGCGCCCGGTCGCGCCCACCAGATCGACCTGGATGTGCACATTGGGGATGTAGTCGTCCTCGATCGGAACAATCAGCACCGTGCTGGTGCCCTCGATCGTGAACGACTCTGTGGTGACAAACCCGTTGCGGCTGACGGTCAGCAGGCCCTCGGCACCACCGAACGGCGCTTCCACCAGAATCTCGGCCCGGTCGCCGGGGGCGTACTCCTGCTTGTCCGGGATCAAGGTGACTTCTTCGTGGACGACGTTGCGCTCCGGGCGACGGTTGCCGCCGGTCACCCAGCGGGTGAACTCGGTCATGCTGGAGCGGCCGGCGTCATCGGCCACCGTTGCGGTGATCCGATAGGTGCCGCCGATGTTGGTGGTGAAGGAGCATTCGACGGCTTCGTCCGCCGAGGTGACCTCGCAGGTCTGAACGTCAACCGGCACCTCTTGCCAGTTGCCATCGATTATCTGCCACTCGAGGCGGCCGGCCTTGACGGTGATCCCGCGTCCGGCCACTGCCGCCCCGTCAATGTCGGTGACGATGGCATCGACGATGAGAGGGTCGCCACTTTCGACGAAGGTGCGTTGGCCACGCAGCCCGACATAGAGCTCGCCGGGGTGGACTAGCAGGTCAACGCCCGACGCCCAGGCTTGACGGTTCACGTCGAAGACGGTGGCCTGCGATGAGACCGTGGTGGGCAGCCCTTCGCCGTTGCCCCCGAAGTCCATCCGGAGGTAGTGGATTCCGGTTCCATCGGTCTTGCCGGCAAAGGTCTCGACCGTTCCGGGGTCGACCGGCGGCCAGATGTCACCGTCGTAGCCGGCTTCGTAGGCGACGCCGCGCCCGTAGCCGACATCGTCGTAGTAGAAGTCCTCGAACCACCACGGGATCCATACGCCGAAGGTGAAGTCGTCCCAGTTGGGCGGCGAGTAAGTCGCTTTGCGGGTGGTGACTGTCCATTCGACGTCAGCGTTCGGCAGCGGACCTCCGGAGAAGTAGGCGGCCTCAACGGCAACGGTGGCGGGCTTGCCGGCGACATACGGCCCTTCCGTTTCAGCCCGGGTGGTGACCTCGAACTCGGGGCGGCGGAACTCCTGGATCTGGAAGCTGTGGCCGTGGCTGTTGCCCAGACCAGCGGCGCCGATCAGTGAGAAGTTGATGTTTGCCTGACCGAGGTTGGCCCCGGCAGGGATCTCGATCTCCAAATCGAAGCCGCCGAGGGCGTTCAGGGCGACGGTGCCTGTGGCGATCTCGTTCCCGTACCAGTCGTGTCCCTGATACGAGATCGAAGCGTCGACTCCGACGGCGGCCAGTTGGGCGTCATCGCTCGTCGTCAACCGACGGACCCAGCCCTTGAACCGGGCGGTCTCCCCGGGGCGGTACATCTGGCGGTCATCGAAGACGTACCAGAGTGACTGGTCCGAAGGATCGTCCCAGTACCAGCTCGAGTCGAGGAGGGCGACGTCGTCGCCGCGGCGAGCCACCAAGTAGCCCGAGTCGGCGGAGGATCGACCCGGCGCATCAGTCCGGGCCAGCCCGTCGGCATTGGTGGTCGCGGTGACGGATGAATTGGCGAAGGTGACCTCGACATCGCCCAAAGGATTGCCACTCCGCAGATCGGTTGCCCACACCACCAGTTCATCGTCATCGGCGAAGGCGTCGGCGCCGATGATCGTCGACTGCGCCCAGACGACGGTCGGGCGGTTGCTCCAGTAGTCGCTGTGGTCGCGCGGCAGGTCGGCCAGTCGCCCGGTCGCCTCGATGAGCACAATGACGTGGCCCGGTTCACCGTCGAGCGCTTCGCTCAGGTCGATGGTTGTCTCGGTCAGCTCGTTCTCATCGGAGTTCGTGTCGATCGTGGTATCGACTACCTCGGTCCAGTTCTCCGGTGGGTCGTGCCGCCGCTCATCCCATTGCTGCTCGAGGAAGACGATGTACGAGTTCCAATCATCGACGTCGACGGTGAACAGCCGCACCCGCAGCTTGTCGTGGTTCACGGAGGCGACGGCCAGAGAGGGTTTCGCTGCGAGCGGATCGACGGTGATCAGGCGGTCGTTGAACTGGTTCAGATACGGCCGGGCATCGTCGATCCTGAAGTCGACTTCTTGATCATCGCCGAGGGTCTGCCCGTAGATGTCGGCAACGCTGGCGGATACCGTGGCGGTGTAGTTGGTGCCACCAACGGTCGCTCCGCGAATGGTGATCGAGTTGAACTGGGCGAGGACAGACATCCCGGGCAACTCGGGCTCGATGGTGATCGTCGACGGGTCGAAGGTTTCGGTGTCGAGCGCGTTGTTGAACTGGATCGAGAGCTCCCGGCCCGGTTCGCAGCGATGGTCGCCGCGGCAGGACCAGTCGGAGATCCGCAGAGGAGCGTAGGTCCGTGCGGTGAAAGACTTGGCGTCCGACGTGACCCGGGGTCCCTCGGCGGACGGGGTGCCCGGCCCGATCTCAATCCTGAGGGCGGTATCCGCCTCGAACGTGTCGACGGCGCGGAATGCCAGCCAGCGGTCCTCGAGCAGCGCGTCGACACGCTGGCCGACCAACTCGTCGCTCTCGATCTCGGTGGCGGTGGCCAGCCGGAGTGCCTGTTCCTCGCCGTCGGCCGTCAGGCTGATCGTCGCCAGGACGGCCGCGGCGTCGAGTCGCTGATCGAAGACCGCCAGGAACACAGGTTCGAGCGGCAAGGACTCGCCCTGGGGCTCGAAGGACTGCACTTGGACGGGGGGAGTGCTGAACTCCCAGGTCACGGCCTGTGCCAGCGCACCGTCGGTCTGTGACACCGTCCCTGCTGGAATCTCGACGCGGTAGTCGGTTGCCATGGGCAGCCGATCGAACAGGTCCGGCTCGTGTTCGAACCGCAGCGTGCGGGTACCGATCCATTGCCAGCGGCCGGGGAGCTCCGGCGTGACGACGACCGGCACGTCCAGCCCGTCGAGCTGTTCGAGGGTCGCCAGCGGAACCATCGGCTGGTTGAAGGTGATGCTGATGAACGGAGCGACCTCAACGGACCCTTCTGGCTGGTAGCGCAGCACTTCCAGCGGACCGGTGGGCACGGCAGGGGGAGCGTCGTCGGTCCCGGCCGGGAAGGGCACGTCGATTGTGTCACCGACGAGAGGAGGTTTCAGAGTCTCCGCGGGCCGGTTGAAGTCGAGGCGGTCTTCTTCGGGCTGGAGCCACTCGGGTAAGCGGTCGAATATCGAGGCGACGACGGTGTTGTCGAGATGTTCGCCTTCGACGACCTTGACCGGATCGACCTCGGCGCGGTTCTGGGCGGTGCCCGCGCTCAGCTGCACGGACAGGGGTTCGCCCGGCGCGGCGAGGGCGAGGATGGCGTTCTGTATGGTCGGGTCCACCGGGTCGGGTCCTATTCCTGTCGGGTCAGCTTCGTCGCCTGGCGAGCACATTGTCGCCACAAGGGCGAGTACCAGAACGACGATTAGGCCACTTCCGAACAATGCGGCATTGCGGTTGCGAGCTGATGTCGTCATGGCGTCGTCCGACCTTCCCTCTGGGGTTCCTGGTCTGTGACGTTCAACGGCACACGATAGGTTCCTGGTTAGGGATCCAATGACATCTGAACGCCGGTTCCAGGCGGCGTTGCAGGGGCTGATGGGTGCAGGCGCGGCATGAAGCCGTACTCCAGAGCGGCTATTGATGTCGGAGGCGTGAGTACGTGCACTCTGAGCCCGCGGGGCCGCTCGAGCGGCGGTCCCCATCCGTCGAAGCCGAATGGTTGCAGGCGGCGGGCTGTGACCAGGTGTGGAGCGCCGTCCGCTGGATGAATCACGACCGCGCCAGCCGGCAATTCGTCGAGTCGGCTGCTCCAGAGGATCCGATCGTGGGCACGCACGAGGCCACGGCCCCGAGATAGCCGCTCGTCGGCGAGACGGCGATTCAACTCCGGCGCCAGCACTGGAGAATCCGCACCGATAGCGGCAGTGACAGCGGCCTGATACGCCAGGTAGTCGGCCCGGCGGCACAGTCCGCAGGGTCGATGGCCCGCCGCCAGCGCTGCGGCGTCGTCGAGGAAAAACAGCGGAGTCCAGGTGTGCGGCTGATCGAGCTGGTGTTGCCAATCTCGGAACTCGGTGACGCACGTGATCCACAGCGGCCCGTTGTGATGGCGTACCAGGCGCCCGGCGTCGTCGACCAGACAGCCGCGGTTGCCGGTGAACATGCCCCGTTCAGGCACGGCGTTGAGATCTCCCCATGGGTCAACCCGGTTGCGCCGGGGCATATCGTCTCCTCCGTCTCTTTGAGGATCTTCGTCCATTCAAGATCTTCGTGCCGCCGTGCCAGTATCACGCTGATGTCGGCACGACCCAGAACCGTTTTATTCATCTTTCTAGTCGCGCACATGGTCAATGACCTCTACTCGACCGCGCTGCCGGCATTCCTTCCCGCCATTGCAGTGGAATTCGACCTCGACTACACCGAGCTCGGCATTCTGTCATTTGCATTCAGCGTATTGATCGGCGTATTGCAGCCCGTCCTCGGCAGCTCGGCAGATCGATACGGCAGGCGGCGGTGGATGCTGACGTTCGGGTTCATGGTGGGCGCCGTCGGCTTTCTGGCGATGGCCGTGGCGCCGACGTTCTGGTTCATTGTGGCCGTGAGCCTGCTGGCCGGGCTCGGCGGGGCTACGTACCACCCCCAAGCGACGGCCTTCATCGTCTCGACCTTCCCGGAACGGCGGGGACGGATGCTCGGCATTCACGGGTGGGGTGGATCAGCCGGGCACTTCCTCGCTCCGGCTGTGGTGGTCTTGACCGTTGCCGCGTTCAACTGGAGGTTGGCGATGGCCGCCATCGCAGTCCCGACGATTCTGACGGGCGTCATGCTGCGGATGACGCTGGACGAGACAAGCCCGTCACCGACAGCGAGGCTGCGTGGCGCCGTGACTTCAGGGCTGATTCTGGTCGCCGTGGCATTTGGTCTTGTCAACATGGTGGGGCGCAGCTTCATTACCTTCTTCGTGAAGATGCTGGTGGACGAGGGTTGGCAAGAGACGACAGCCGGCATCCTCCTGACCGTGATGCTGCTATTCGGCGCGATCGCCCAACCTCTTGGAGGCTGGGCTTTCGACCGCTTCGGCGGTCGCCGGGTATTCACTACGGCGGCCGCGTCTTCAGCGATCCTTGTTGCAGTCTTCGCGGTCAGCGACGGGGCCCTGTCGCTCATTGCGGTTGGCGGTCTCACCTTTGTCGGATTCAGTCAGTTCCCCGTCGTGATGGCGTGGGCCAGCCACCTTGCTCCGCCGGCTCAGACGGGCGCGGCAATAGGCATAGCTCTGGGTCTTTCAGGTCTCATGACCGCGGCAGCCTTGCCCGTGGTCGGGGCGCTGGCCGAAGCAGTAGGTGACATTCGAGTGGCACTCGCCTGGCAACTGCCGTTGCTCCTCCTCGGTATTGCCCTCGCTCTCAAGACACCGGAGTAGCGCTACGCCCCGAGAGCGGTGGCCAGGTCGCCGATGTCGGGCGGAGTCAGCTCCGGCTGTGGGTGCGGGACTGTCCAGACGACGCCGGGCCGGGCGATGAAGGCTCCGGGCATCCCGACGGCGCGGGCCCCGATGATGTCCCAATCGTGGGCGGCCACCATGAGCGCATTCGGCGGCTCAACCTCGATGCGGTGCAGGGCGTTTTTGTACGGGGCCGGGTCGGGTTTGAAGCGGCCCACCTCCTCGACACTGATGATCTGCTCGAACCTGTCAACAATTCCGGCGTTCGTCAGCTGCGCCGGGATACCGACGGACGATCCGTTAGAGAGCGCGATGAGTCGGAATCCGGCAGCGGCAAGGCGATCGAGCCCGGCGGGCACGTCGCGGTGAGCGGGCATTGAGCGGAACCCGCCGACTAGGTCACTCGCCTGGTCCTCGGAGATCTCACGCCCCTGCCGGATGGCGACGGCCCGCAGCGCCTCCACACTGATCGTCTCGAACGAGCGAAAGCTATTGGTGGCGTTGGCAACGACGCTGCCGTGAAGGAGTCGGAAGAACCACTCGGCCAGCCACTCTCCGCCGCCCAGTGCTTCTGATAGCACCGTCCGCAGGTCGGCCAGATCGAGCAGGGTTTCATTCACATCGAAGATGAGTGCCTGCGGTTTCTGCATCTAACGATCATGCCACGGTGTGGCGACGTTCGTTGTGCTTAAGGTCGCCCTATGTCCCCGGATTAGGCACAACGAACGCGCAGATCGTGTGCCATAGTTGAGATGGCGGAGACCACTCCACCCCCGAGAAATGGAGGGAAGATGCAACTTCTGTGCAGCGATGTTGTCCCCGGCCTCGGATGTGACTACGTGGCCCACGGCGACGACGCGGCCGAAGTGCACGCGGCCATGATGGCTCATGGTGCCGAGGTGCATTCGGCTTTGATGGAGGGAAAGACATCCGAGGAGATGAGCCGGGCGAAAGAGGAGATGGATGACCACATCCTCGGAATGCTCTCGCAGGACTAGTCGACCGTCCGGGTAGATCGCAACTAGCGTCCCTGTGTGACGACCTGTCCATTCACCGATGAGTTCGGGGCCCCGGTTCCCGCGGTCGACGCTGCCGAGATGCTGGAAGTCGATCGCATCGCCACCGAGGAAACCGGCCCCAACCTCTATCAGATGATGGAGAACGCCGGGCGCAACCTGGCGCTGGCGGCTCTGGAGATGCTGGGGGGCCGCCACCGCGAGAGCGGGGTGACGATCCTGGCCGGGACGGGGGGCAACGGCGGGGGCGGTATCACCGCCGGCCGTCATCTCATGAACCACGACACGGGCGACGTCGTTCTCCACGTCACCAACGCCGAGAGGCTCAGTGAGGTGGCCGCGCAGCAACTCCACATCTTCCGCAACGCGGACGGCGTGGTTGTTCCGGACCATATGGCCCCGGCCGATGTGTTGGGGGAGGGTGACTTGATCATCGACGCCATCATTGGCTACAGCCTCCGCGGGGCGCCCCGGGGCCGGGCATTGCAGATGATCGAATGGGCCAACTCGGTCAATGTGCCGGTACTGTCACTCGATGTACCGTCCGGGATCGATTCCACCACCGGCGCGGCCCCCGGCGCCGCCACAGTGGCGACGCGGACCATGACCCTGGCAGCACCCAAGCACGGCTTATGCGCCCCGCAGGCCGGTGATCTCGAGCTTGCCGACATCGGGATTCCGCGCGAGGTGTATCGGCGGGTGGGGCGTCCGGAGTTGGGTATCTCGTTCAATGGTCGCTACCGGGTGCCGTTGCGCCGTAACCTGGGCACCGATGACTGAATCGCCATCAATGCACTTCGCCGCCTCGGATACACCCGAAGGTCAGAAGGCCCTCACCGAACTGAGCGGTGTCTACCCGTCGGTTCCCGAAGAGGCAGCCGATGTGGTCATCGCGTTGGGCGGCGACGGTCAGATGCTGCGAACCCTGCACCGAACGCTCGACAGGGGCACTCCGGTGTTCGGTATGAACTGCGGCTCGGTGGGTTTCCTGCTCAATGAGTATCGGGTGGACAAGTTGGAGCAGCGCATTACCGAGGCCCAGGAAGTCATTGTGCGCCCGCTGGCGATGAAGGCTCACTCCGAGTCCGGCGCCGAGATCGATGCCTATGCGCTCAACGAAGTGTCGCTCCTGCGCCAGATGCAGCAGAGCGCCAAGCTGGCGATATGGGTGGATGGTGTGATGCGGATTCCCGACCTGATCGCTGATGGAGTGATGGTCGCAACTCCTGCCGGCAGCACCGCGTACAACCTGTCGGCCGGCGGACCGATCATCCCGCTGGAAGCCAACATCCTGGCGCTGACACCGATCAGCCCGTTCCGACCACAACGGTGGCCCGGGGCACTCTTGCACGCCTCATCGCACGTGCGGATCGAGGTGCTCGATCCGCACAAACGCCCGGTGAGCGCGGTCGCCGACTCCACCGAGATCCGCAACGTGCGGGCCGTCGAGATCAGCGAATCGGACGCCGAAGCCCGGCTGCTGTTCGACAAAGATGCCGGCTACAACGAGCGAGTGCTGCGCGAGCAGTTTGGTCGCTAGTTGACGCCGGTCGCCGGGGAGTAATCAGACCAATGTTGGCCCTCTTCAAGAGCAGGTCTGGAAGCTGCCGCGAGCTCACGGCGATGTCATCGAGGACCGCACGGTCAGCTTCCTCGAGCGCTTCTATGAGCTCATCTACGTCGTCGTCATCGCAAGGGCGGCGCACACCCTCGTCGAGCATTTGACCTGGCGCGGCGTTGGTGAGTTCACCGTCATTTTCGGGATGATCTGGCTGGCGTGGCTCAACGGGTCGCTCTGTTAGGACCTACATGGCCGCGAAGACGGCCGTAGCCGGAAGCGGGCGAACCGGTCGGGCCCGTTCCCGCCGGTCGGCGCGTCGGGTTTACGCAGCGATGGGCACGATCGACGTGACATTGGTCAGCTCGATCGAGTGGGTGCCGGCGTCGGCGCGGAGGAGGATGGCGAGGTCGCCGTGGGGCGCTTCCATGCCGAGGTACTCACCGATTGTGGTGCCGCCCAGTGTGGTAGCGCGGTATAGCGACCCACGGCGGAGGTTGGTTTCTTCTGGTGCGTCACCAAACGCGGCGTTGTTGGTTACATAGTGTCGTGCTGTCATTAGCACTCCTTTCGGCTGGGCCCACTCAGTTGAGGTGTTTCGGGGCCCGGGCATATGAGGTGTAGTGGTTGGACGTTGCTATCTCGAACCCGACGACCCCGGCATAGATCGCCGCTGGCGTCGAGTGTCGGTCGAAGAGGTAGTCCAACCGGACTGAGAGGTAGGCCTTGTGAACACCGGGTTAGCGAACTCTTCGCTGACCTCCACCCGGTGCGGCCGAACGGAACGTTAGCACGGTTCCGTCCTTGTCAAGAGCACATCGGCAGCCGGGCCTGATTTCTTGAGCCTCGGCCGCGCGCCCTACCCGACCATCAACCGCTACAAGCGCGCATAAATTCCCGCCACTGCAAGGCGACGAGTGGACGGGTCGATTCGTATCGCCGTCCGCGTCCTAATAGCGTCTTGTCGTGGTCCCCGCAGAGTTGGCATCGCAGCTCAAAGAGAACGCCGCAGACGCGTTGGCGGTCCTGTGTGCGGTGGAACCCGACCGGCGTCCGGGCAGCGCCGGCAATCGTGAGGCAACGGCCTTCGTGGCCGCTTCACTGGAACAGGCGGGTTGGGATGTGACATCTCCCGAGTTTGCGTGTCTCGATTGGCACACCGATGGTGGGGAGCTGACTATCGACGCCCGATCCATTGCACTGACACCAAGTCCATACGGGTTGGGCGCATCGGCGACCGGGGCATTGCGACTGCTGCGTGATCCGCCCGACCTGGATCGCGCCGATCTCGCCGGATCGATCGTCATCCTCGACGGGGCGCTCGCAGCAGAGCCGCTGACACCTAAGGAGTACCCGTTCTACGGATCCGACGAGCATGCGGGGATCATCGCCGCACTGGAGGCGGCATCTCCCGCCGCAGTGCTGGCCGTTACCGGGAAAAATCCGGCGCTGTGCGGGGCGCTGGACCCGTTCCCTCTCATCGAGGACGGTGACTTCAGCATCCCCACCGCAAACCTGCGCCCGGAAGACGCTGTCGGGCTTCAAGAACTGGCCGGAGCACAGGCAATGGTGAACATCCGCTCCGAGCGGCGGTACGCCAGAGCCTGCAATGTGATCGCCGCTCGCGGCCCGCATGAACCTCGAGTGACTGTCATCGCTCACATCGACTCCAAACCCGGCACGCCGGGCGCCGTGGACAACGCGACTGGCGTTGTCGTGCTGCTCCTGGTCGCCCAGATCCTGGCGCCGGATCGGTTCGCCGAGCTGCCGGTGGGTCTCGAGCTGCTCATAGTCAACGGCGAAGACCACTATGCGGCGCCGGGCGAAGTCGATTGGCTCGAGACCAACGGTGAGCGCCTCGAGGACATCGCGCTGGTGGTGAATCTCGACGGGGCCGGCTACCGGGGAGGGAACAGCGCCTACTCGACCTACAACCTCGATACCGAGCTCGAGGCCCGCGTCGATGCGGCATTCGCCGGCTGTCCGACTCTCGTGAGCGGACCGCAGTTCTATCAGAGCGACCACGCCATCTTCGCGATGCGGGGACGGCCCGCCGTCGCCATCACAACAGAGCTGATCGAGGAAATGCTCGAATCACTCTTCCACTCAGCGGCCGACACCCCGGCCCAGGTCGATATCGAGCTGCTGTTCGACGCGGCAGACTCGATTTCGAATCTGATACTCACCTGGCCGGCGGAGTAGTAATTGCCGAGAATGAGCCGAGGCTAGAGGAGCAACTCGGTGGCGACACCGATTGCGATCGAGCCGAAGACGACGGTGAGGAACGACCACCAGAGCAGGTCACCGGCGAGCTTGGCCGCGCGGCGGTAGGCCGGGGTGGAAATGTCCGAGGTCCCGCTCGTGTCGGGTTCTGTCGCGAGTTGGGTTGTTGCGCCGTGACTCATTCTGCTCTTCCAAGTCTGGAGTCCTATCGGCCCGGCCCGGCGATAGTTAACGCAAATTTTGGGAAACCTGGGAACCGGTCCGCGCAGGCAGTTCTGCGACGCACGTCGCGAGCCGCCATGGGACGTCAGCGGAACAGTCGCGGGTCTCGTCTTCAGCGAGTACGCCGCGTTATCGGTGGCCAGATTCGGGGGGTTAGCCGCGGATGTCGGCCCAACGTGTACCGCTCTTCAGCTTGTCGAGATCTTCGATGGCCTCGACATACTCGGGTGAGGGGGGCACCGCACTCGTCGAGTCGGCATGATCGGACCAATTTCGGATGGCTGCTCGCACACCCAACAACAACACCACTACTACCAGGACCAGGCCCAGAGTGAATGGATCCATATTGACATCATGTCACAACACCATCGGGGCGAGTACCCCATTGCGCGAAATGCACGCTTGACGGGATAAAGGTGATTCCCGAACGCGGACACGACGGGAGGCGAAGCGCGAACGGGGAGTGTGACGAATGCCGTCGGACTAGCGCATAGTGCATAATATGGGTGGTGTTCTGTTGGACGCGGTTAGACCGTGAAGCCCCATTCGCCTTTGGTGATGATCGGTTCTTCGGTGCCGTCCTTGTAGACCCCAAACACGCTCAATTCGCTGGTGCCGACGACGAAGTCGACGTGGATACTGCTTTGGTTGAGTCCGGCATCGAGTCTCTCGACACTTGACATGTCGGCTGCTCCTTCGAAGCAGGCGGTGAAGGACTGGCCCAAGGCGATATGGCAAGCATCGTTCTCGTCGTACAGCATGTTGTTCCAGATCAGCCGTTCGGCGGCCACGGCTCCCGATTGGGGAACCATTGCTGTTTCGCCGAATCGGATTGAACCCTCGTCTGTGGCAAGGACTCGTTCGAGCACCTCTTGGCCCTGCTCTGCCGTGGAATTGACCACCTTCCCTTGGGACACCTCCAGGGCGAAGCCGTCGATGATGTCACCGAAGTAGCTCAGCGGCTTGCTGGCTTGTATGCGACCGTTGGCTTTCGCCCGGTGGGGCGACGTGAACACCTCCTCGGTGGGAATGTTGGGTGCGAACGACCGGCCGGTAGGGGTCTTGGCACCGCCACCTTGCCACTTGACGCCGTCGGTCAAACCCACAACCAGATCCGTTCCCGGACCCTCATAGCGGAGTTTGTGGAACCGCCGTTCTGTAAGGACGTCGCGGCGACGTTCGAGCTCAGCAAGGTGCTCCTTCCATGCCGATACCGGGTCTTCGACATCGATGCGACACGCCCGGAAGATGGCCGACCACATGCTCTCCTCTGCGTCGGCCAAAGAAGCGTCAGGGAACACGGAGGAGTTCCATGCGGGAACCGATGCAGCGATCACGCTCCACGGGAACTCCCAGGCACCCATTGCATCCTTCATGGGCTTGATGAACTGCCCATTGACCTTCCGGTGCTCCTGGACGCGCGACATATCGACACCTGCCAGAGCTGCAGGGTCCTCAGCAAGAACCCATAACCACGATGCACCCGCTTCAAACGCCGACATCAAGAACTGACTATCGCCACTCACAACACCAGCCGCCGATGACGAGCCATGGCTGAAACGGGCCCGACGAACCTCGTCGTCCTGCCAGAGGACATCCACCGACTCAGCACCCCTCTCATAGGCCGTCGCAACCAGAACCCGAGTGAACTCCGGGAGCTGTACCGGCGATGAAATGACCACCCGGTCGCCTTTCTCAACCCCGAGTCCAACCCCGATGACCACATCGGCGTACTTCTCCAACAACTCCTGCGCTGGCAACAGATCTCCTCCCGCTACGAGTCCACGAATATACCTTGACCAATACGGACAAACCGACCCGCGCTAGGTCGCATCCTCGAAGCAGCCACGCATATCAGCCCAAACCGGCACACATGCAGGCACAGACGACCGATTGACCCATTGGGCCGGCCATATCGGCATCCCTGAGCGGGTAGTTCTTGTCAAGAGGGTTGTTGCGGCGCGTTTGATTGTCCCGGCCAAACCGGGTCGGGCCAATGGGTCTTGGTTGGGTTGGTAGGTGGTCAGGTGTGGTGGGTCACGGGGGCCTTGCTCCAGGCACCCTGGTGAGGGTGAGGCGAACCGGGTTCGGTTGCCTGGACATCCCTTCGCCACGCACCACAAGGGTGGTGGCATGGAGCGTTCCGGCCACAGTCGGGTTGGGCTCAATCACATAAGTCGACCCGCCCGGTGGGGGTCATGCCGATACTCGAGCTCGCAGCCTGACCGTGCCCGAACCTCACCCCGCCTGCTGCAGGCACCGGATCTCTCCGTCACGGAGCCCGTAGTAGACCAGGGTTAGAAGCTTGCGGGCGGCGGCCACCCGACCAATGTTGACGCCCCGCCTCTCGGCGATCCGCCGGTAACTGTCCCGGATTGGTGGACCACCGTGGTAGCGGGACACTGCCTCAACTGCTGACCAGCGCACCAGCCTCGAGCCTTGTTTGGTGATCGACTCCCGATACGAGGTGGTGTCTGATTCCCGCAGCTTGGGGGTGAGCCCGGCCCACGAGCACAGCTGTTTGGGATGCGAGAACCGGCTCACGTCGCCGATCTCGGCCACGAACACTGCCCCGTGGCCCGGACCGACCCCGTTGAGGTGCTGTATGGCTCGATACCCGGCGTCGTCTTTGAGCTGGGCGTGGATACGGGCCTCGAGGTGGCGGATCTCGGTGTCGAAGAGCGCAATCAGGTCCCGCAACGAGGTCACCCGGTGCTGGTAGGCGTCACCGAGGCGGGTCTCATCTAAGAAGCGGCTCCCGGCTGGTCCCCACATCTCCACTAGATGCGGGATCACTCCTTCTTTACCCAACACGGCATGGACTTGACTCTTGAGTCCGCTGCGGAGCTGAGACAGTTTGTGACGGTACCGCACCAACTCGCGTAGCTCCCGAATCGAATGCGGTGGAATCCACGACTCCGGGAGGCGACCCATCCGCAGCAGATCCGCCAACAAGAAGGCATCAGCCAGATCGGTTTTGACCCGCCGGTTCTCATAGCCCCTGATACCCAACGGATGCGCCAGATGCACCCGCCCCCCGGCTTCGGTGACCACATCGGCCGCCCAATACCACCCCCAGGTAGCCTCGATCACCACCTCCGGATCCGGGCCGGCCTCATCAACTATCTCCGTAAGCGTCTGCGGCGAGTTCTCGATCCGTCGCCACCACAACCGATCACCCTCCTCGTTGAGGCAAACCGCCACCGATCGACGGCGGTGCAGATCAATCCCAACATAAGCTGTCATCTGGGGTCTCCTCCCACTCGGTGAAACAGCAACCCGGATGATGACCGGGCCACCGACAAGCGGGGAGACCCCGCCCGCTCATCGCATCACATCGAGGGGCGCTCTAGAACTGCCGGATATGGGCGGGAGAGATGTTCTCGCTACAGCGTTTCGAAGAACTCCGGTTGAACTACCACTTCCTCGATGGTGCGAGTCGTGACATCGACTCCAAGCCCATAACGCTTCAGCAGATCACAGAGCTCAACACCGTCTACGAGATCGATGGGCGGGGCACCGTCGCGAGTGGCTTCATCCCTCGCCCGTGGGCTAAATGTTCCGGTGGTGATAATCAGCCCCTTCTCACCTCTCCCCGTCATAGCTCCACGAAAATCCCGAACCGTTCCTGCCGAGACGCTCCCTTGATAACGCTTGCACTGGAAATACGTAGGGAAGCTCACCAGAGACATCCGATACACACCCATGCCGTCGATGCCTCCGTCGTCAGACTTCTGAGTCACTTCCACGTTTCGAAAGCCTGCCTCACGCAAAAGGCGGCGCGCCAGGCGTCGAAGAGGCCGATGCGAGCCAAATCGTCCGCCTGGATGAGTCGCGCAATGCGCTCAGGGTCAAGTGACATCGAGTCAGGCGACATCGATCATGCGACCCGGAGCAGCGGTTTCCCTTCCGGGAACCGTCGCCACAGGGACGGCCTAGGCCGTCCTAGTGTCGCGTGCCATGCTCGCAGCACTTACCGCTCGACGATGACGTGAGATCTCGTCGGCCAGGGCCGCAGAATCCGGGTCGATGTCGAAACGGTGCCCGTCCCAATAGCCATCGCGCTTGGGTACGTATCGGCGCGGCGGCGCCCACGTGTTCTCAACTGCCCGGCGTTTCATTTCCCGTTCCAGGTCCCGGTAATCCCCAGCAGCCCTGATCCGTCGTGGAGCGAGGATCTCCATGTTGACCGGTTGGTGCCGTCTGACGAGCGACGAAAAGGGATACTCCCAAATGCGATGACTGCCGGAAATGACAACCGGCAATACCGGCAGGTCCAGGCGCCTCGCCACCACCAGCGCTCCCTGCTGGAACGACGTTTCGACTCCGAGGACCGAGCCCTGAGGAAACATTGCAGTCGATCGGCCTTGCCCGGAGACTCGTCGGGCCTCGCGCAGAACGACTCGGAGTGCGCTCGGAGACTCCGGATTGATGAGGATTTGGTGGCTGGCTTCCAAGAGACGAGCCACCGGTCGCTCTGAGGCCAGGTCGGCGCGCGCCACGAACGTCATCTGGATCGGAAGTTGCAGCAGCAGCGGCACGTCGAGAAGCCCCTCGTGAAGCGACAACACCAGGTAGGTCTCACGCGGCTCGATGTGGGTAAGGCCGGTCAGCTGAAGCCGGACATCGAACGCCTCGAGCAACTCGGCGCTCCAGTCTCGGATCTCCACGTCACGCGCTTCGTCGGTTGGGGCCGCGGCGACACGTCGAATCCGGCGGCGGCTCAGCAACCGTCGCGCCGGGATCGCCAGCCTGGCAGCTGCCCGCCAATCTCCGGCGTCCACGTTGGAGGCGATGCGATACCTCATCGGCGGGCGATGATGAACAGGCGGCGGAAAGGAAAAAGGGTTGTTCCATCGGGTTGCTGCGGGTAGGCAGCGCGAAGGCGACGGCGACACAGCTCGGAGAATCGATCGGCCTCGTCGGGGGGGAGTTGCGTCAAGACCGGTCGCAGGATGCTGCCGCTGACCCACTCGAATACCGGGTCGTCGCCCGTCAGGATCTGCTGGTAGGTCGTTTCCCATATGTCGAGTTCCGTGACGATCGGGTTCAGGATCTTGTAGTACCGGTCTGGCTGGTAGACATTGGGGTGTGCCATCGATGCGGTGAGCCCTTCGGCTTCGGGTCCGGGCAGCGTCGCCAATGTCTCGCGGATCACCTGATGGGAGGGTTGCCACCAGCTCAGCGGCATCTGGGCCGCCAATTGGCCACCGGAGGTCAGGCCCCTCACGAGGCGGGGGAACACATCTTCGTGGTCGGCGAGCCAATGGAGGACGGCGTTGCCGTATATGACGTCGTACTCGGCGGCGGGCCGCCAATGGGCGAGGTCGAGCACACGCCATTCCACCGATGACATCGTCAGGGCCGCTTTGGACAGCATCTCGTCGGATGAATCCGACCCGATCACGCTGGCGTCGGGCCATCGATCGGCCATCAGCCGCGCCATCTCACCACCCCCCGTGCCGATGTCGTGCACCAGGGCAGGGCTCTCGACCGAGATTCGAGAGAACAGCTCGAGCGCGGGACGAAGGCGCAGGTCTCCGTATTGGTGGTATTGGGTGGGATCCCAGACGGCCTTGTACGACATAGCACCGGCAACAGTCCCAGGCTCGGGTTTAGTCCGCCAGTTCTGGCAGAGACGCGGTCAGTCGGGGTAGATCAGCTCGATCTCGTGGCTGCCACAGGTGCGGCATTGCAGCGTCGGTCCCACTCGCGCCGGGGCCGGGTTGTGCGCCGCAGCTGGAGCGCCTCGGGGGCCGAGCAGCTGACCGCCGCCCGTGCGGGCTTCGAGGTCGGCGCCGCATGAGGCGCACATCCGGGTGCCGGGGTGGTGGGTGGATCCGCATCTCGGACAGGTACGCCAATCGCCCGTGCCCCCTGCCTCCGGCACATCTTCGGGTTCGGGGTCGTCCTCAATCGTCGGAACCTCGAAGTAGCTAACCGGCGCCGCCGCTTCGACAGCCTCGATCGGTGAAGCGAAGGCCGGCTCGAGAGCATCTTCCGGCATCAGCTGCTTGGCGGCAGCGTTCATCGGGACGATCTCACCGTCGCCTGCAAGGTCGAAGAGCCCGACGTTCTGGCTGGCGCTGAAGCCGATTGCACCGTTACTGAAGCCCGTTGCGGAAAACAAGAGGGGTGTCAGTTCGGCTTCTTCGGCAACGCGCAGCAAGGCCAGAACGGCGCGTTGGCTTACCGGCCCGGTGTTGATGCGAACCCTCGCGACGTGGCTGCTGCTGCGCAATTCGACCACCCCGTCTGCGGGCTCATTGATGGTCGCCGTGCGCAGGCCAACATGATCAAGCCATCGCTGGGTGGCGTGATATGCCTCGGTCAACGACAACCGAGGTTGGGTTTGCGGCTTGAGGGGCATAGCAATCCGGTGGTAGAGCGTGCTTCCATGGTATCGGCACCGGGAAGCTCGACTCAAGGTGCGAGCAGTGTCTACGCAGCGGCGGCGGGGCGGCAGACCATGCAGGCGCGGAAGCCGGCCTTCTCAGCGGCGCCGGCGGTGCGCAGCTCAACGCGGTTGGCTTCCTTGATGCGTTTCGCGTTGTGGCAGGTCGGATGGCAATAGATATTGGTGGTGGCACTGCCGACAAAACGAACGCCCCGTTCTGCCGCATCGTCGATGGCGTCGGGATCGAGGCCCTCGGCTCGCAGCAGATCTCGTTTCATCTTGGGGCCGTACGCGTACCGGCCGACGGTTCCGTCGCTGCGACCGACACGATGACAGGGGACCAGTACCGGAACCGGGTTCTTGTTGAGTGCCGAACCGACCGCCCGAGTTGCTCCCGGTTTGCCGATCTCACGGGCCACCCATCCGTATGGGCGCAACTGGCCTGGAGGAATCTCGATTGTCTTACGCAGGACCGCTTGCTGGAACTCGGTGAGCCCGCTCAGATCCACGGGCAGCCGGCCAAGCTTGCCGGAGTCGAGCGCCGCCGCAACCTGGCGGTGCCACTTGTCCGGCAATTCCTGCGGGATCGGCTTCATTGGACCCTCTGCATTCGCCTCGAGGAAGTGATCCTTTTCGGTGATGGGCGCCACGGCGTAGACGCCGGTGGTGCTCCAGCCGATGAGGAGATCGCCGGTCGGGCCGCTGACGATGTCGTAGAACCGTCCCGTCCCGGTCGCGGTCAATACATCCGTGGTCAGCGAAGTCGGGGCTGTGGTTGCCAGAGCTTTCAGCGCGTTGGCGATATCTGTCATGGGGATCCCTCCTCGGAAATGGTCTTTCGTAGGGCAGCTAGGCCCCGGCTCACGTCGGTCTTGGTGGTGCCCACCGGGCGTTCGGTGGCTGCTGCGATCTCCTGATAGTTGAGCCCGACCACATGGCGGAGGACCACGGCGACGCGTTGTGCTTCGCTCAGTCCGGCGAGGCGCTGCTTCCAGGCGTCCAGCATCACAGCCTCGACCGCCGCGTCGTCAGCCTCTTCGCCACCGGACCGGTCGAAACTCAGCTGTACGGTCTGCGGGCGTCGCGAACGGGTGCGCACCCAGTTGCGGCACAGGTTGAGAGCGATCGTCCACAGCCATGCACTCACTTGAAGCGCCTCTATTCGGTGCTCGTCATACGACTGCAGAGCCTTGTGTGCCCGAATGAAGGCTTCCTGGGTGACGTCCTCAGCGTCGGCGGCACCGACGAACGACCTCACTCCGGAGTAGAGCCGGTCCTGGTAGGTGAGCACGAACTCCGGAAAGGCGCGATCGACGTCGGCGGCCAGTCGGCCGGTCAGCCCTGTCGCCCTTCCCATTGGTACTCCCTGTGCGTTCGGTGTGCTCTTACACCCCTATGAACACCACACCGGCTGTTGTGGTTGCACCCGGCGGCGCATCGGTCAGTCGAGGAGGAGGTCTCTGACGACCTCGAGGCCAACGGGACCAATCTCGAGCAAGTCGGCATGGAATTTCTTGGCGTCGAAGCCGCCGCGGGCTTCGAGATTGGCGCGGATATCGAGGATTTCCCGCTCGCCGACTTTGTACGCAATCGCCTGGCCGGGCCATCCCAGATAGCGGGTCATCTCCGACTCGGCGTAGCGCTTCTCGAGCGTGGCGTACTGCTGGAGCATTTCGACTCCGATCTCGAAGCTCCACTCCTCGCCGGGGTGGAACGGCTGGCCCTCCGGAATGGTCAGCCTGAGATGGGATCCAATGTCGATCACAACACGACAGGCCCGCAGCATCTGGGCGGACAGGAATCCAAACACGTAGTCGGGCTTGTCGAGGAACCCCATCTGTTCCATCAGCAGTTCGGCGTAGAGCGCCCAGCCTTCGCCGAGCCCCGGGTACCAGACAAAAAGCCGGTGGAACCGTGACAAGTTGTCGGCACTGGTCAACTGGGTTCCGACCTGGAGATGGTGGCCGGGGAAGCCCTCGTGATAGAGGGTCGAGACCTCGTCGTAGAGGGGGAACGGCCCTTGATTGTCTCCGTGTGACCACCAAACGGCTCCCGACCGCGTGTAGTCCTCGCTCGGCCCCACGTAGTAGGCCCCGAGCGGACCGCCGGGCTTGGCCAACTTGACATCGACCCGGCGGATGGATTCGGGAACGTCGAAGTGGCTGCCCTCGAGCTTCTCGAGAGCGATGGCGTTGCGTTCCTCCATGAAGGTGATGAACTCGTCGCGGTTCGCGGCGGCTCGAGCGGGGTCTGTCTTCAGAATCTGCAGCGCCTCGGGGATGGTGGCACCGGCGGAGATCTCATCGGCCACTCTCTCCATGCGGGCGCGAAGGCGCGCCACCTCTTCCCAACCCCACGCAGAGGTGGCTTCGGGATCGATCGCCATGCCGAGAAACCGTCGAGCCGACCGGACGTAGCGCTCCCTGCCGACGGCGTCGTCGTCAACTGCGTGGGGCAGATAGGTCTCCAAGAGCCATTCACCGAAAGCCGTTTGGGCGGCGCGGGCGTGAGCGACAGCGGCGGCTAGGCGGGGCGGCAGGTCGGCCCGATCCACATCAGATTCGGCGAGTTCGGACGGCAACGTCTCGAACGGCGAATCGTCGGATCCAGCAACACGTGACTGTTCGGCGACGGTGGTCACCTGGCGCTTGGCAACCGTTAGCCCTTTCTCGATCCCCTGTGCCAGGGACTCGCGGTAACCATCGAGAACCGTCACCATCGATCCGAGGCGAGTGCAGATGTTCGTCCAGCCTTCGACTGTGCTCTTGTCCATATGGTCGAAGATATCGACAATCGTCTGAGCTTCGGAGGCGATCGAATCGAGATCACGTAGGTGATCGCCGGCTTCATACCAGGCGATTTTGTCGGCCAGGTAGCTGCCGGCTGCCTGGAACGCGAGGCGGTCCCACTTGCTCTCCGGCTGGCGCAGCTCCTCGAGGCGTCGCACCATGTCACGATGCTCCGCCAGGACTGCTTGGTGGCCGTCTGGGCTCAAATCGGGCCAGCGGTGATCGTTGCCGGACACTCCTGAATAGGTCGCCCAGGTGGGCGCCAGCGCCGCGACTTCGTCGACTAGCTCGGAGCTCAAGGCAAGAACGGGATGAGATTGTTCAGACAAGGCAAGACCCCCGATCGAAGGCTGGGTACCTCGGAATCTAGTTGCCCATCAGGGCCTCGAATCAGTCGCAGGCTTGCGCGGGCCGGTGGCCGGCTGGCGACTAGGCGAACACGGTCTTCGGTTTGGCCTCGAGTTCGCCGTCCACGTAGATGTCGACCTTCTCGTTGTAGAAGCTCACATAGCCGGCGATGCGGCTCGACTCCTCGACCGGGAACGGATACCACCAGACAATGTCGGGATGGACGGTGCCGTTCACCGTCACGTTGTAGTAGGCGGAATCGCCCTTGTAGGGGCATGAAGTGATGAGCTCGCTGGGACTGAGCAGCTCCATATTCACGTCACCTTTGGGCATGTAGTAGCGGATGGGCAGGCCCGTTTCGAACAGCAACCGGGGCTGTCTGGTATCGGCGACGGTGACGCCGTCGATCTCGACCCGGATGTGTCGCGAGCTCGGGAGAATGTCGATCCGGGCGTAAGGGTCGCGAGCGTGGACGTACACTTCCTCCTCTTCTTCGTACCAGTTGTCCATCGACGGCCAATCGAAGCGGATGTGATCGACGAGGTCCTCGATCGGCGACTCCCGATACCAGGCTGCCGCGTTGAGGCGCTCGGTGCCGGCGACTTTGATGTTGTGCAGCTCGGATTCCCCCCGGCTCGGGGAGCGGTTGGTCTCTCCAGAGGGCGCCAGCAGTGATGTGTCGACGTCGGCCGACGGGAAGTAGTAGGTCGGGTAGTACGGCTTCTCCCAAACCTGCAGGGTGTTGTCGGACTCGGCGACGATCTTGCCGGCGATGACGACACGGATCCTCTTCTGCCCGGGCTCGATGCGAACTCGACCCCGCTTCTTGGTCTCAGCCATCGGATGTGCTCCCTGTGTCAGTCTCGCGACGATATGCAAGCTCCTGGTGGACGCAACCGCTCGGCGGGGGAGGCCATTCCAGTGATGGACGGAAGATCGACAATCTGGTCGGCTGATACAGTGCCGGGCGATATGCGGTTCCGCCAGGTCTCGGCGGAGAAGGGCAGCGAGTGCGAATACTGATTGCGGACAAGTTCCCGGCTGACTCGATGGATGAATTGCGCGCCGCCGGTCACGAGGTCGAGTTCGCTCCCGATCTCGATGCGGACGATCTCGCGACAGCGCTCAGTGCACATCAGGCGGTCGTGGTGCGCAGCACACGCGTGACCGGCGCGGCCATCGCCGCCAACGACGATCTGGAACTCATCGTCCGAGCCGGGGCCGGCACCAACACGATCGACGTTGCTGCGGCCACGATTAACTCGACCGTCGTGTGTAACACTCCCGGCAGGAACGCCGTTGCAGTCGCCGAGCTGGCGATCGGGTTGATACTCGCTATTGACCGCAACATCCCCGACAACGTTGCCGAGTTGCGCTCCGGTGGGTGGAACAAGAAGCGCTGGTCTCGAGCACGCGGGCTGAAGGGCCGCACGCTTGGCATCGTTGGCTTCGGCGATATCGGAGCGGAAGTGGCCAGCCGGGCCGCAGCCTTCGGCCTCGCGATCGTGACCGTGGACAGGTCGGGTCGCAGCGAGGCGGCCTTGGAGCGACTGTCGCAGCTCGACGTGGCCACCGTGCCCGACCTAGAAGGCCTCTTCGCGGCCGCCGACATCGTCAGCTTCCACGTGCCTTCAGTGCCGGGTACGGCCGGCATGATCGGCCGTGAGCTGCTGGGACACGTCCGCCGCGGCACCGTCATCATCAACACATCGCGCGGTGAGATCATCGATGAGGAGGCGTTGCTCGAAGTTATCGACGAGAAAGACCTGCGTATCGGGGTCGACGTCTACCTCGATGAGCCCGGAGCCGGTGAGAACACGTTCGACTCGGCCTTTGCCCGTCATCCCCGGGTGTACGGCACCCATCACATCGGCGCCTCCACCGACCAGGCCCAGCGGGCCGTCGCTGAGGAAGTCGTCGCCGTGATCCAATCCTTCGCCGCGGGTCACGTCAGGAACCAAGTGTCGGGGTGAGGGGATAGCGGCGGGCGCTCCAGCGCCCCCGCGTAGTCTGAACGGCTCGTGCGCGATGTGTCTCCCCGGAGCGGAGGGGAGAAGGGCCCCGCCGGTGACGGAGTCGCCGAGCGGGTAGAGGGCCAACCCTGAGGTCGTTCCCGGTCAAAGGGTTCTGTCACCTGGCGGGAGGTGGAGGCTTTTCGACGGGCGCTACCGCGAGCTTGCGCCCCCATCGGCGCCTGGAGGCGCCACTTCCCCCGCCGGTGTCCTGTCGCGTGTTTGTGCGACGGGTTGCGTGTGATTAGATCAGCGGCGCATCCTTTTTGGGTTGTTCGAAGACTCAGAAAGGAACGCCGCTGATGAGTGTTGATGATCGCGTATCGGAGTA